>SDBS01007120.1_pt1 | contig 10882 bp, 7 predicted proteins | sample 2277091 | NCBI WGS metagenome assembly SDBS01 (sample SAMN10404972, study PRJNA504765) | marine sediment metagenome | isolation source: marine sediment core GS10_PC15, 163 cmbsf | place: Arctic Ocean: Southern Knipovich Ridge | collected 2010 | reverse complement strand
CTCTGTCCAGCCTCTCTCCATTTCTTCATTCGGCGCAGAATCCTCTGTTCTCCAGGGTCTGGCACCAAGAACTTACCATTTTTCCTGTAACAGTGGGGAATGTAGCGGCTGATAACCAGGCCCTGTTTTCTCTTTTCCGCCAGAGCCTCCCGGGTGCGAGTGCGAATTATCTCTCTCTCGAAATCCACAAAATCTACTCTGAGCTTGATTTGCAGCATTCCGTCTGCAGTAGTGGTGTCGTAACTCTCGGTCAAACTGAGAAAACGAATCTTCTTTCTCTGGATGTGGCCTCTCCAAAGGTCGGCAAAATCGAAGCTATTTCTTGTCAAACGGTCTAAACGATAGACAATCAAGCAGTCTCGTGATCTGAGTTCATTCAGCAGTTTCTTGTAAGCTGGCCGATTCACGCTGCCTGCCGAGGCGATATCCTCGTAGAAGATAGGGGCTCTTGGAGAGCAAAAATCTAGAATTGATTTTTTTTGAAGTTCCAGGGAGATGCCGTTTTTATTCTTCTCCTGGGTGGAAATTCTTATATAGGCTCTAGTGACTTTTGGGATTCTTCTCACTACCTTCTCCTCATCTTCTAGGCAGTTTCTGAAATGGAAAAATTGAGCCGTATTTTGGGAGGCTGTTCTTTTTTTGTCAGCGTGCCAGGGAATTTTTTTTGCTTTTTCTTGAAAAACATTTACGGTATTACCTCTTATAATTCTTGTCATCAGGTTAACCGTTCAGATACCGGTTAACCTGTCTGGGCACAATCCTTTGTCCATTCCAGCCCACAAAATAAGCCTCTCCTGTGCCTAGAATAGTCTCTTTTATCTTCTCGTATGTCTCGAGAGCCTGCCAGGTAGCGTCACTGACTACACGGATATTATCCTCATTGAAAGATTAAGGTTTCTTCTTTCGGCTAATCTAGCGCTTAATCATTATTTCTACTATGTCTAAGACACAAACATACGCTATATCAACTCAAAAATAATTATTGTATTACCGTAAATAGAGGTGTTAAATCGTATTATTTTAAGTTCGGCATTATTAGTTTGATGGGAAAGTAAAGTGATATACTTTAGCCTGGAAGGATCTAAGGTCTTACGTTGATTGCCCATAAGCTACTCCATTGTAGCATACTACCAATCTAAGAAAACCTTTCTAAGGTTGGGTATCGTAGCATAAATAGAGAGTTTGTCAAATTTGAAGTATCTTGATATGAGCATGACATCCAAAAACTGGATTGGCAAGTGCTGAGATTTGGATTAGGTTGGTATTTGTTTAAAGTTACTGAATTACTCTCTCACTAAGGGTTTTACTAGCTCAAACTCATATGTTGAATTGCGAACACAACATAGTGGTAAATAGTAGTCCACTTTCTTCACCTTACTTTTATCTTCTCTAAGGTAGTGATTTTCTCCTTTAAAAGCTTTATACTGAATCTGTTTCGAAGATAGTCTTGATTATTGAGCAGGAAGACGAAATCAGGCTTTACAAAAAGGGAATTTGGCATATACTGAATTGTATGAAATAGCAGTAGACTACGTATTCAGGTATCAGTTTCGCTACGGTGCTAATTATCGGAAGGAAAGGAACGAGACTAGCATATACACACCTGAAAATCAAAGGCATCAATTGTCTGGGTTTATTCAATATTGAGTACGAAAAGGATGAGGAAAGGATGCTCAAAGAGTTTGGGATTGGGAATTGCACAATACATTGTTCAGTGAAGTGGATCAAATCACCGAAAACACGAGACAAAGCAGAAATGGAAAAGGTGCATAGGAATGGTATCTGAAAAACTCAAGACCTTTTTTGGGAAGCTGAAAGATAGGATGAAGTCTAAAGATATGGCTAAGTTTGCTGCTAAAGAAGCTGTTGGTGCTATTCCTGTTGTGGGTTCAATTATCAAGGATGCTATTAGCGAGTTCTCACCAGACGAAAAAAAAGACCTTATGAAAGAACTGAAAGAGCTTTCTGAAAGTCAATTTAGGGAGATCAGTGAGAAGGCAGAGATTTCAGTTAAGTACTTGAAAGATATTCAGAAAGTTACGCTTTACACTTTTGAGGAAATTCGAGCAGACCACGAAGAGATAAAGGAATTAATATGGCGCTTGATTGAAGAACCAAAGCCGCCAGAAGTAAGCATACCAACCATTCAATCAGCCCTGAAGAAAGGAGAAGCGACCACCGGAGATTTCTTCAAGAAAGATCCAGAATGGATAGACTTCAAAGAAGGTTTTGTTGTTGAACGAAAAGAAGCAAATAAACTGATAAAGAAGCTGGAAAATAATAGTATTCAACTGGTTTTGGGCCGGCCTGCTTCAGGAAAGTCAATTATCCTGAAAAACGTCGGATTCAAGCTGGCGAAAAAAGGGTTCGCTGTTTACGTTATTGAGTTGAAAAAATGGCCGGGAGCTCGAGTTGAATCGTTTTTTAAAGAGGCTCTAAGAATTGATGATGAAAAGACCCTTATCATTATAGACGATGCTTATCTACAACTCTTGAAGTGTGAGGAGCTAATTAGAGATTTCAGATATAATAAATTAAGAACAAAACTCATCATTGGGTCAAGGGAAGTTAAAGAGCTTGGGGGGACTCCTAAGAGAAAATCTGAATTTGAAGGTTTAGCTTTCACAAGGATATCACCAGCTGGTGCAGCCGACAAGATGATACACCTGTTCTTGAAAAAGAAACACAGAATAAGCGATAATAGCCGAATAGGAACTGTTTCGATAGATTTGGAAGAATACCAACACGATCTCTGGAATCTGTCATGGGCGCTTAGGGCATACAATAAGGACACGAACAAAGTGAGGAAAGAAGATGTGTATACTGCAATATGTGATGCATGTATTACCAATATAGAAGTTGCTGTGCAGAAAACGATTGATGGACAAGATGTTCTGCTGCCTCTTTCTTTCTTCTACAGGTTTGAGATTCCAATAGAGAAAAGATTCTTGACCGATATATTAGAAATAGATGGGGGTTGCATTGATAATTTGGCAAGTGTGTCAGAGATACGTGAGATCAAAGAGAGGGGAAGAAGAACGATGCTATCTCTGCACCATTCTTCGCTTGCTTTGCTCTATTTCGAGATTTATCGGAGTCCTGACTTCCCTGGGTTAGGGGAGAGAGTCAAGGAAAGAATTATTGAACAGTCAAAGAACAATGATTTGGAGCACAGTTTGTTCTATCTATACCTGAAGTCAGAGCCGATGAATTCACTAGACGTACTAATTGATCTTAGACATGATTGGGAAGGTAAAAAGGGAGGGCCCACACTCCACAAGAAACTGATTGAAGATAAACAAGTCGAAGGTTCAATTGAAAGGAGCATCGAAAAAGAAGAGGATATGGAAAAAATTGGATGGTGTGTGAGTGATATTGGACAGGCAAGTAAGGAAGTAGGATTAAAATTGGCTGGTCGTATTGATATTAATGCTCTTTCATTGAACATAGAAAAAGAAAAGGATATAGAGAAGATTGGATGGTGTGTGGGTGGTATTGCAGACGCAAGTAAAGAAGTAGGATCAAAATTGGCTAGTCGTATTGATATTAATGCTCTTTCATTGAAAATGGGAAAAGAAGAGGATATAGAGAAGATTACAAGTTGTGTGAGTCTTATTGCAGTGGCAAGTAAGGAAGTAGGTTCAAAATTGGCTAGTCGTATTGATATTAGTGCTCTTTTATTGAAAATGGAAAAAGAAGAGGATATAAAGAAAATTGGATGGTATGTGAGTCTTATTCGGGTGGCAAGTAAGGAAGTGGGACTAAAATTGGCTAGACGTATTGATATTAGTGCTCTTTCATTGAAAATCGAAAAAGAAGAGGATATAGAGAAGCTTGGATGGTGTGTGAGTTTTATTGCAATGGCAAGTAAGGAAGTGGGATTAAAATTGGCTAGACGTATTGATATTAGTGCTCTTTCATTGAAAATCGAAAAAGAAGAGGAAATATGGAAGATTCGATGGTGTGTGGGTCGTATTGCGAAAGTAAGTAAGAGAGTAGTCCAACAGATTGTCCGTAGGTCCCCTAAGGCAAGGCGTTTATATCAACGCAGAAAGTGAGAAAGAAAAGTAACAACTATTAAGGAGAGTTATTGAGTGGCGCTTGCTGCCACTTCACGTAACAGGACATATCTAACTCCGTGTCTTTGCCCTTCACTTAAGTTCGCCCTTTATCGATATACGCAAAAAGGTCAGATGGAGGTCATCGTCTCGGGCAGGTACCTGTTCGAACGGTAAGGAGACGTTAACAGCGAGAGTATCTTCCTACCTTTTTCCACATCCATCTAAGATTCCAGCTAAAACCAGGCAAAACCTTATATAGCTAGAACTCTTTCTTATGATATTGACCTGTCCCCCCTGGAATCGGTCCAAGTATAACGTTAGACTAGAGATCGAAAAAAGGGGGATAATTGAAAGGCAAAAACAAGCTATAGATCCGACACCCTTCCGAAACCCAGATTCAGACTGTGTCACAACTAAAGTTCGGTAGTTAAAGTGGAGGGAAAAGAGCAAAAAAACAGAAGTTATGGGGGTCTTATCCCTATCTAGCCTCAGTTTTAGACCCAAAGTGGGGGATCTTTTTATAAAAGTCCTAAAAAATTGAATTATGACACAGTCTGATTGACAGGTGCTGAGATTTGCATGGTATTTCACCTGCTCACGAGGCCATCATTGGGTTGATTTTTTGCTTGACAAGTGGTACTATTAATGGGGGCAGGTCAGGACAATGAAAACCAGGGAAAAAACAAATAAGCAAAAAATGTGCGCATTTATCTCGCAACATGGAGACAAATGCTCTGAATCAACATATGCTGGCTATGAATTTTGCCGTAGTCACCTTAGACAAATTACTGAGAGTAATATATCAATTGTATCATTTCGCATAGTCTCAGAGCAACTCGGTGTATCACTTTCTGAAGTACAATATGATAGCAATATCGATGATGATCTTGGTGCTGACAGTCTTGATGGAGTTGAATTGGTAATGGCATTTGAGGAAATGTTTGACACCGAAATTCCAGACGAAGAGGCAAAGGACATAAGTTCGGTTTCAGATATAATAGAGATTGCTACTCGCAAAGTCTTAGATGAGAAAGAAGAATTCATTCTAAAACCAGAAATAGACTTTGTTGTTCTAAATAAGAAGATTAGAAAACAAGCTAGTAATATAGAGCGACAGATCAACACAATCGTTCACAGTACACTTTTCGGAGATTATGCAACTAAGTTCAGAATCTCACAGGAAGCGCTATTCAAGACATTTCTTGAAATAATGCACACTCATTGGATCGATCATGTCACAACAATTCCAGTAACTGATGATAGCGGTGATATCAACGGGGCGTATATCATATTCCTCACCTCTCGCTATGTGTACTATTTCTACCTAGGAAATCGTATAATACAAGCAGAGAGAGCGCATCTTAGAGATTTAGTTCTGAATGAAGAATTTGTGCTTGATGAAACGGGAAATATAGAATCAATAATAGTATCCTGGAGTCTCAAATATCCAACCCAACAAAAGAAAAATAGATTTTCATTTGAATCAGAACAAGGAATATATGCTGTGAGAGAATTCATGAAAAAATATTGGGAACATATGGAGGGATTGCAGTGAAGAGGAAGCCGCAAACAGCACAAGATATTGCTAGGATAGCAACAGTATACAAGAAAGATAGTAAACCGATTTGTTTTGTAATAATGTCATTCAGTGGAAATCCAATTTTGGAAACGTATTATGAAGAGGCGGTAAAACCAATTGTAGCCGATGCTGGATTAGAATGCATTCGGGTAGATCAAGAGGGGTTCAATGGTCAAATTAGCGAACGTATAAGGACAGATATACAGTGCGCAAGATTAATCATAGCTGACTTAACAGAAGATAGGCCGAATTGTTATTTCGAAGTGGGCTATGCCGTCGCAAAAGGGAAACCTATCATATTTCAACGCTTAAAGGCTCCACTTTATGAATCTAAATTGCCATTTGACGTAAAAGATTTTCCTCACATTATTTATGGTACCGCGTCCGACCTTCGTGAAAGGCTAAGAAAGCGTATCACCGCTCTATTAAATGATAAATGATAGATTTGTATATCACTACAAGCGTCGGTACTAAATGTCTAATAAGCCCATACGAGGCGGCCAGGCTAGCGACGTCAATTTTGGAATAGTTGTAGATAGTTGCGAGAAATCGAGGTGGCATGCCCCCATTAATAGTACCACTTGTTAAGTTAGGGTCAGCGGAATAGTAGCCTGGGGAGAAGGTGGCTGGCAGTTAAAAATGTCACCCAGGAGTAGCCCCCAAAACGCGGATTGGCAGGCGCTAAGATTCGACCTAGCTTCCTTTGGAGTTATTACATACCCAATGAGTCGGTGCGGTTTATCTTCTTACAAACCAAATTTAACTCGCGATTAAATGTGTATTTAATCTGTGATATATCACAAGAAGGGAGAAAGTGACGGCTGGCCAAACTTATCTTTCTCAATTCATTCATTTTAGTTCTATCGATATTGCCATAATTCTAGCGGACTACCGCTCTTTCCGGAAGTGGAAATCATACGGATGGCCACCGAGAACTAGTCTCTCTGATAAAGATACATTAAACATATGTTTAATCTTATTGCTAAAGTAAAATGGGGGGGGTAACTAATTAGACTAGAGGCTAGAACCTGATTTACGAAAAAGCGATACCGGAGTTAGCGATTTGATAACCGTCATAAGTACTTCTATCTTCTCGTAGGTCAGATTGGGGCGTTATCTATCAGTTCTCGATTTCTGTATATATAGCTCATAAGCATCATTAAGATCCCTGAACTCATCCTTCAGCAGTACCAAACAAGTTTCTGACTCTCTTGCCTCCTTTACGTCATCTACCAAAGTCAAATATGCGAGGGCACTTTCTATCACAATTACACTTGCTGGACAAGTCACTCGGCAATCTACCTCTCTCCATTGGAGATTAGGACAATATCTTCCATCCCGAAATAGTACGTGATAGAATCTCACGTCTTCCCAGTCTCCGTGAATAGCATGACTTGGAGATGCATAGCTATACAAATATGTTTCTCCCCAACCTATATTTTCCATCATTTCCTTAGTGTCTGGTTTATAAGACGGGGGTCTTGCATTCTTGCGTTTTTTCCATGGTTTCTTTCTGACTACCTCCTCCAGATTAACTTCGCTGTCTTTGGCTTTTCCCTCAATGGAGTCAATCATCCGCTTTTCTCTCGGAGTCAAGGCACGTCCTTTAGCTCTCTTCTCAATGTCCTGCAAGATTTCAATCTCTCTTCTGAACGAAGCATTCACAAAAGTCTCAAAATACAAAGCATCTTTATTTAGCAAATACAATAGACTCACAGAAGTCTCCATCAGGCACCGGATGAAGATATGAGCGAACTCCATCTTCATTTGTCTGGCCATATCCAAAATTCCTTCGAACAATTTTGTCCCTCTAACCATTAAACCAGCCAGCATCGCATCATTTCTTTCTAGTCCCCTGTTGTATCTCCTAGATTTGATAGTAAGTGCAATCACATTATGGAGAGCGTCTAGCAAATAGCTCATTAACTCAATGCAAACTTCCATATACTCGCGTTCATTATGAAAAAGGTATTTATCTCTCTCGTTCTTTATCCATCTGAGAGTTCTCGCCAGGACCATGACTTCCCTGGGAACGCTCCCCATTATTGGTTTTCCATGTTTATCAAATTTCACTTTTTTCAATGATTCTACAATGCAGTCTGTTTTTCCGTCTAAGAAATACACCTTTCCTGCTTTAATCTTATTGAACAGCTCTTCGATCAACGAAACGTCGGAACTCTTTTTCATTGTAGTACATTCATTAATTCATTTATTTCAGGGAAAGAAGCGTCACAACAGGTCTTAAATTCCCATTTAATTGCTGTTTGCCTCAAACTCCCGAATTTTTGTTGTGATTCACAGCTCAATAAACGCCAAGAAAAGAAAGAGAAAGTCGGCTTTTCTCTGCGGTTTGAAGAGAATTCCTCAATTTTCTAACTTAACCAGACTCTTCACAGAGACCCCCTGTTAGTTATTTTCGCTGTAATCACCGTTCTCAGTATGTATGAGTTTCTTGCCAAAGGCAACAATGTTCCGGAAAATTCCTAGCTCGAAATGCACACACCTATTTTGGACCACCGTGTTTACTTCAAGATATACTCAAAGCATCCAGATGATGACTAGTTGGACAACGGTGACCAATCCTGCCCTTTCCATCTAGAACAGTGGCTTTTAGATATCCTTATCCGTCCACTGTAGTCTAGCGGTAAACTCACCGGGGGCGCCTTCATTACTATGTTCAGGTCTGCTATTATCATCATTTCAAGATTTAAGTGGAAAAGTTTATATTTTATATTATCTGAGGGCTTATACCCCTCATCGATTAGCCTGTCTAGTATGATTTGATGTTCCTTCCCAATAATACACGTCTCGCCATACTTACTATTTTTTGGGGCTTTATTTACTTGTATTATATCTATATTGTAGTCTTCACAATCTGAGTTGCATCGAGGTTGGAATCGTAAGATATTCTCGTCGCAACAGGGATTAATGATAAAATCGACCTTTCTACTATTTTCACGAACAAGTCTGCACACGCGATAGCTTTGAGATGTGTAGTCGCTACAGGTCAGAACTGAGAATATTCCGCATTTTGTCTCGAAAATATACAAAACATTTCCTGACTTCATTCCTCGTCCAGTTATTTTGGGATTTTCAAAAGGTGATGGATAACACTTTCTGTATGGAGGGTCGATGTATTCGCCATTTATTATGATTGAGCACACATTGTAGCCTTCATCGTAATAACTTCCTCCAATTATTATCATTTCTCGGTATTGATTTTGTATTCTTTGCACCCAATCTTTGTCAAAAGATAATTCAGGAAAAACTACTATATCTACCTTTTTCTCCCTAGAAACATCGAGAGCTTTGAATACTTTGTTTCGCGTCTCATTTTTATCTTGCAGGAAATAACCAAATTCATCCGGCGGACGTTGCGATTTCAGAGAAAAATCCAACTGAACCAAACAAAATCTCACCCATTCTTTTTCGGTCTTTGCTATGTTCCTATTGATTAATTTTGGCTCCTTTTCTATCGCTGTGCCTTTTGATTTGAAGGTATAATGCTTTCGACCCCCGATTTTTCCTCCAATTTCGTCGGTTAATTTACCATCTAAAACAAATATACTGGCCAAGACTTGTAATAGGTGTTTTTCTATCTCTTCTGGAATTTCATCTAAACTCTTATAGTTGCTCAAGCCATAAATGAAATTTTCGAGAGAATTTACTGCCATGACGAACATAGTGAGATGCCATTTTTCAAAGATTTTCTTCGCCTTTCTCAATGCTTCCAAGTTTACTGGCCGAAATTGTAGAGCATCTGACAATGCACTGAAACATACTCTCTTTGCTAATAACAGTTCATATGCGTCTTTTGGTAATTTCCTTATTCTAGACATCTTTAATTATTTGTTCTATTTCCCTAGAAATATTTAAGCTTTTTTCTTTTAGTTCCGTCAGACTTTGGCTATTTAAAGAATCCATAAACTCTTGGTCTAAAGGCTTGATTCTCGAAATCAAATTTGAAGCATTTACAGCCAATAGTTTGAGTCTTTTTGCTTTGTTAGCCTCATTTTTCCTGTCTTTTTCAGAAAAAACTTCCTCAGCCTTTCTTAGCTGAGTCTTCGCATCATCATATCGATGTAGATTTAAGAGAGTGACACCTAGGTTACTGTATGCCTCGGCTAGGTTCGGATTAACCTTAATAGCCTCATTGTAGCAGTTAAGTGCCTCATCAGATTTTCCAAGCTTTCCTAAGGTTACACCTTTGTTAAGCCAGGCCTCCTCATCGTCAGGCTTGAGCTTAATAGCCTCGTTGAAGCAGTTAAGTGCCTCATCAGGTTTTCCAAGCTTTCCTAAGGTTACACCTTTGTTATACCAGGCCTCCTCGTAGTCAGGCTTGAGCTTAATAGCCTCGTTGTAGCAGTTAAGTGCCTCATCAGGTTTTCCAACCTCTTCTAAGGTTACACCTTTGTTATACCAGGCCTTCTCGTAGTCAGGCTTGAGCTTAATAGCCTCGTTGAAGCAGTTAAGTGCCTCATCAGATTTTCCAACCTCTTCTAAGGCTACACCTTTGTTAAGCCAGGCCTTCTCATCGTCAGGCTTGAGCTTAATAGCCTCGTTGAAGCAGTTAAGTGCCTCATCAGATTTTCCAAGCTTTCCTAAGGCTACACCTTTGTTAAGCCAGGCCTTCTCATCGTCAGGCTTGAGCTTGCAGATTTTATCAAATATTCTTTCTCCAGTATCGTGAATTCCGTTTTGCGTAAACAGGAGACCAACTTGAAATAAATATCCGACGTCATCCACTTTAGCCAGCTCCAAGAAAACCTGATTTGTCTTTCCAGCACTAATTAATCTGCGGATTCTTTCGATGTTCTTATTTTTCGCGTTGTTTTTGGACATTATTTATGGTCCCGTTATTCGCTAGTCACAAATTTATGTTGTCCTTGGGTCTCTCAGTTTGGCGAATATACATTCCCCTGCATAGATCCGAAGAACGTTAAATTGTGATTTCTAAGTGCGTTGGGAACGAAAGACGATTTAGGATATCTTTCTTGGATATAACCTTAGGATTCTACATCATAAGAAAGACGTAATCCTTTTTAAAACATTACATTCTTGCATTGTTTTGTCAAGATCCGGAGCGTGGGTCTTCCATGGTTGGGCTCTGAAAATTAACTTAAATATCAATTTAATGGTCGTTCTATGATCGTTCCATTTGCGTTCCAAAAAGGGCAAAATGGAACGAGTGGAACGTTCCTTTGCTATAATTCAAGTTCATCTTCGGCTTTACCTTTCTCTC
>SDBS01007119.1_pt1 | contig 10883 bp, 12 predicted proteins | sample 2277091 | NCBI WGS metagenome assembly SDBS01 (sample SAMN10404972, study PRJNA504765) | marine sediment metagenome | isolation source: marine sediment core GS10_PC15, 163 cmbsf | place: Arctic Ocean: Southern Knipovich Ridge | collected 2010 | reverse complement strand
GACCTTTATATTTTCTATTTAAAAGTTTTCCTCCTTTGCTTTCAATAAATTTTCTAACATCTTCTATTGTATTTTTCTTTTTATCAAAATAACATCTTTGACACCAAGCCCCATTATTAACTATACTATCGGGTGGAGATTCCCATATATGACCATTTTCACATCTAATTTTTATTTTTGTACGTGCATTGATATATTTATTCGATAAACATTCTCCACCTTTATTTTTAATAATTTTTTTTAATTTTTCAAAATAAAGTTTCTTTTTTTCTTCTTTTTTGCAATCTGAACACCAATATTTTTTATAATAAATACTTCCAAAACTTCTTTCCCATATATGCCCTTTCTCACATTTTACTCTCATTTTAGTCTTTACATTAACGTATTCATTTGATAAACACTCTCCTCTTTTGCTTTCAACATATTTTTTAAAATTTGAAAAAGTGCCTCTCTTTTTTTCTTCTTTTGCACATACTAAACACCAACTATTACATTTAATTATAGTATGAGGAGTTGCCTTCCAAATATGCCCATTTTCACATTGAAAATCCATTTTAGTTTTTTTATTAATATATTCATCTGACAAACATTTCCCCCTTTTTTTAGCAACATAATCTTTTAATCTATTAAAATAATATTCTTGTCTTTCTTTTTTGTTCATAATATCTCCAATAAAAAAGGATAAATCTATTTCCTGGCATAACTCAAGAAAAAAGAAATATCCTTCATATAATATCCCAATTTAAATACTCTCAAGTTATGCACAAGTATCTATTATCTATATTATATATTCTATCGGAAATACCTTTTTATTTCTTTATTTAATTTTTAAAGAACAAATTACTAACTATATTATTTCTTTTTCCTTTTTGCTTTTACCCTAATATTATTGTTCAAAGTACTACCATACTCCAAAATATCTCCTTCATAATATTTTTCTATTTCTCGAATTACATCTTGAGGTTTTATCATTTTCATACATTTTGGAATTTTCATTTTCTTACCCTTAAACTGGTAATTAATCTCAACTGGGTAAATACATAAGTCTTCTTCATCCTTTTTATCTCCGTCAAAAACCTTGCTAGCACGACTCTTCCAGCAACCCCCGTTATTACAACAATCTATACAACCCGTAGTAGATAAATAGCGTTGATTTTCGTAAGATTCCCATGTTTGGGGCTCTCTTCCTCCCCCAATTGTCACACAAGGACGAGTTAATAAGCCATGTTTACATTCTACAGAAACCGCAAGATGCATAACCAGAGTCACACAAGATAATACACCTACAGAATTATATACTAACCTAATTAATTGACGTAAATCTGTTTTTCCAATTAAATTTATAACATTTTGTAATGGAGGATGAAAATGGTCAGATTCGCCTATTTGCACAAAAGTAATTTTGCCCCTAAAATGATCTACAATTTTCTGATAATCCCTAGGATCGTACGCCTTTGCCGTAAAGTCATATTTTATCCCCGCATTTATTATCCAGAATCTATCTTTCACTCCCATTTCCTCTATTTGAGACATCCATCCTCTCTCCTCACTACTTAGATTTATGTCCCCTTTAAATTTTGTGGCCTTAATTTTCAAATTCAAATTATCTTCCATCCATTTTCTAAATCCGTGTATAAAATGATATTGCCCTTCATTACTTTCATGAATTAAAGGATATTCTGCCTTATAAAACTCTACTCCTGGATCTCCCTTTTTCATACTCCCATACGGAACCAAATAAGAACTGTTTTCAAAAATCTCTTTACAACTAGAATCTACCCCTATTTCTATATCAGGATGTGATAATTTTAAATCCCTAATTGCTGCCGAGAGCATCACAATATCACCTGGCGATTGATAATTCTTAAATAATACTTTCCTTTTTTGTTTTGGTAGAAATTTTTGCTCTTTTTCCATTTTATTCTTGTTCTCCCAACTCAAATTCTTTATCACAATATTGACAATTAATTATATCTCCAAGCACTAAACAAACATGATCTTCTTCAAAATATGATTTACAATAAGGGCATTTTACTTCTATCGTTTCATGAGTTTCCCAAATATGTGATTTTTTCATTTTCTCCCTTTATTTTAATTTTTTGCCGAAAAAAATAAATCCCTATATCTCCATAATCTCAAACCTACTACATTTTTTCCTACTTAAATATTCTTTTTCTTTTTTTCTGAATTCTATTTCTTTATACTCTTTTTCTGTAATTTGTATTTGATTTCCGCCATTATCATATTTATAATATTCTCCTATTAAAAAATATCTAGTATCTCTATAACATATTTCTTTATTATCTTCATTATATTCTGTCCATTCTTCATAATAACTCCAACCATTAAATTTTCTTAAATATATTAAATTTCCTCTATCATCATATTTTTTCCAATATTCCACATAATGACCATTTTTATAATAAATCATATTATTATTTTCATCATATTCATACCAACGTTCATTTCTAAAAGTATCTTTATAATGTATTAAATTGTCCCTTTTATCATATTCTTGCCATATTTCACAACCAGTAGAAAATTTCTCATATACCAAATTCCCTCTATCATCATATTTTTCTATTTCTTCTTTACTCATATTTATTTTCCTATTATTAGTCTGAATATTTTAATTTTTTTGCCGAAAAAATAATAACTATATATCCATTATTTCAAATCTAGTAAATTTCTTTTTCTTTCGTTTTTTAATTTTCTTAAATTCTTTTTTTGTAATTTCTATTTGCTCATATTCTATATTCTTTTTATATTTATACCAAAATTCATCACTTTGATTATCTTTATAATGAATCTCATTATTATCATCATCATATTGAAACCATTGTCTTAATCCATTACCATCATTATAATATACTAAATTACCCCTTTTATCAAATTTCTCTATTTCTTTACTTATAATTATATATCCATTAACTCAAATCTACTAATTTTTTTCCTACTTAAATATTCTATTTCTTGAAATTCTTTTTTTGAAATTATTATTCTATCTCCATCATTATATTTATAATAATATTCAATACCTCCATAATCTACATAAATTAATTTATTATTTTTATTATACATTGCATATTCTTCGTAACCATTAGAATGTTTATAATGTATCATATTATTATTTTTGTCATATTCTTTCCAGTATTCAAAATTTAAAGAATTTTTATAATGTATTATATTATTATTTTTATCATATTCTATCCATTCTTCTCTTTCTCCAGACCAGTTTTTATAATATACCAAATTTCTTTTTTTATCATATTTTTTAATTTCTTTACTCATAAATTATTTTCCTTATTTTATTAATTTTTTTGCCGAAAAAATAATTATATTCTCTATTTATTCTAGATATCCATTAACTCAAATCTCGAACATTTTGTTCTTGAGTTGTATTCTTTTTCTTTTTTCCGAAATTCTATTTCTTTATATTCTTTTTCTGTAATTCTTATTCTTTTATTATTTTCATCATATTTATACCAATATTCTCTGCCTCCACTCCAAGAATTTTTAATATATATTATATTATTATTTTCATCGTATTTTTCCCAAATTTCTTCACCAGGAAAACCCTTATAAAAGCATTTATAATGAATTCTATTATTATTTTTATCATATTCTCTCCAACTTTCAAAATCAGAAGAATCTTTAGCATATATTATATTCCTTCTTTCATCATATTTATACCAATACTCATAACCTTCAGAATGTTTAAAATATATTATATTCCTTCTTTCATCATATTTATACCAATACTCATAACCTTCAGAATGTTTAAAATATATTAAATTCCCTTTTTTATCATATTTTTTAATTTCTTTACTCATACTTATTTTCTTATTATTAGCAAAATTATTTATTTTTTGCCGAAAAAAACTAATTATATATCCATTATTTCAAATCTAGAACATTTTGTCCTATTCATATATTCTCTTATTTTTATATTTTCAAATTCTTTTTCTGTAATTTCTATTTGTTTATCAGATTTACTATATTTATACCATTTTTCATTACTATCAGAATTTTTATAATGTATTTCTTTGTTATCTTCATCATATTCTCTCCAAAATTCATAACCCCAAGAATTTCTAGAATATATATAGTTATTATTTTCATCATATTCAACCCAATTTTCATAGCCATTAGAAAGTTTAAAATATATTAAATTTCCTTTTTTATCATATTTTTTTATTTCTCCCATCACTTGTTCTTCATATTTTTCTTACTATTTTTTATTTTATATTTTTCTAAATCTATACATGAAAGATCTGGATCTTCTATTGCTAATTCTTGAAACTTTATATTTATAGAACTCCGTAAATGACCATCTTCTCTAATTAAATTTAAATCAATAGAATAATTTCTGAATCCAGCATTAAATAACAAATAATCCACTTCTCTTATAAACCCATCATTTATATATTGACATTGAATATATTTTTCATGATCACAATAACATTCTGTATTTATTCCGTTATCTCTTAATAGTCTAACAATTTCTCTTACCCCTGGTTCTATTCTTTCATACCAATCATCTATCATAATTTATCCCTTCTATTTTTAATTTTTTCGGCAAAAAAAATAATTAATTACTATTATTCTATATTCTTTTTATTCACTTTTCAAATATTTTTTGGTCCTATTTTAAATTTTCTACGAGTATAATTATAGAAAAACATAATAATATTATGATAAGAAAGGAAAAATAATGACTAAAGATGAAAGAGCATTAGAGGCATTATTAGCACTAGCATTTAGGATAGAATTAACAGATAAAGAAATAGAAGAATTCTTCGCAGAGCCAGTCCAACTCAGCGAAGAATTTAAAAAAGAAATAGAAAATTGGAAAATAAATATAGGGAATACTATTTCTTCTTAATATTCTCTATTTCAACCAGAACAATCTTCTTTTTTCTCATATAATAATTTAATAGGTCTCTGTATTTTAACTAACTCATTCCCTATTATGTCTCTCAAAATTTCAATCCAGGTTTCTTTAGAAAATTCTCCATCTGCCAAATCATTCCCTCTACTCCAATCTTCTCCAGCTCTTGATTTTCTAGAACCAGCTTGACACCCTAAATATCCTTTATATTCTCCTTTAGGATGATAAGCAACTATAGAATAATAATTATCATTAGTGAATAATCTCATTCTAATTCCTTCTTCATTGTCTGTATTTTCAAATTCATACATATACAACTCTGGATCACGATACCCATATTTCATTAAATTCATCCACTCAACTAATTGTTCTTTCATTTCTTGAAGTTCCATAACAGATCCTTTCAAAATTAATAAAATTATTATTGTTTATTTTAATTTTTTCGGCAAAAAAAAATAATTATTTTTTTAATATTTGTTATTATTCTATATTAGCTTTCCCTATTATTCTATATCAATTTTATTCACTTTTCAATAATAAAAAAGCCTATTATTACATTCTAATATTTTATAATTATAGGCTATTAAATTGATAATATTTGTTATTATTCTATTTTTCTTTCGGTTCTTTTTGATACAATGTTAAATACAAATTAATATCTTCTGCTATTTCTTTTTTCTTTTTTTTACTTTTATTTTTAAATAATAAATCTACTTGTTCTTCTATTTTTTCCTTTGAAGTAGAGGTAAGAGATGGTTCTATTTTTATTTCTTTTTTATTAAATATAATTTAAATCTCCTTAATTTCTATTTCTATTTCTATTCGTTAATTCCTTTATTTCTATTATATTTTGTTTTTATTCACTTTTCAATAAGATTATTCATTATTTTCTTTTTTCGGCAAAAATTTTCTTATTTTGAGATATTGCTCATTATAAGATTCTTCTTATTTTGAGATTCTTTTAATAATTCTTTCTTTTTTCTCCAAATTTTATATTCTTCATAATCTATTTTGTAGAGCATAGATGGGATTATGTAAGGGCGAATGAGAGATATGAAATCTTCTATAGAATTATTGTGTATTACAACTCTATAACCCATTTTAGTCTTTAATTCTCTTTCTATTAAATAAGTGTTAATATTATATTTGCTCTTAAACCACTTAACTATATTGTTACAAGATTCTATAGAAAAAGAGTCAGTACAAAATTTAAATCTGGGAGTATATTTATAATCATCTTTTATTATAAATCTATGAAAAAAATCAGTAGTACCATCGTCCATATATAATACAGCAATAGATAAAGGAGTCAAATATTCTAATATCTTAATAGAAACTTCTTTAACTCCGCTTTTATAAAATTCTTTTATACAAGTTTCTACATCAGTGTTAGCTTTTGTATAAAAAGTCCAACCCTCATAAATTTTATCATATCTTTTGTCGTATTGAGAATAATGTTTTAAATTTTTTTCTTTACAAACGCTTTTAAACTCATTAAATTTCCAGAATAAATATTCTTTTTGTTTTGTAGAATGTTTAAAACCTGCTATAGAATTCAATTTTGTATGCTGTCTTTTTGAATCTCCCATCATTGTACCATATAATATCTCAATCTGTCTTTGAGTTAATCTAGTTTCTGTTTTTTTTCTTTTTATAAAATTAGCTCCTTTTCTTTTAATGCCATATAACTGTCTTAAATACCTAATATTACCACTTGGTATTTTATATTCTTTTTCCATTTCATCTAAAGATTTTCCTTTCTCATATTCTTCTATAAATTTATCTTTTGTTAATTTTATTTTACCTTGGCAAAAATTACTTAAAAATCCTATAAAATGATGAGAGATTCCTTGCCTAATCATTCCTTTAAGAGATATTTCATTTTCTATGTTCTCTTTAAATTCTCGAAAAGTAATATATTTTTTTGTTCTTCCTGTAGATCCATTGTTAATTTCTGAATCTAAGTATGGTTCTATTATATTCCAATCATATCTAGATACTAAAGTTTTCATTGCTGTTTTTCTGTGTTTTATCTTAGATTCTTCTGTTCTTTTTTGACCTTTTCTCATAATTTTAATTCCTTAAAAAAATAATAATATAGTATATATTTTATCGACAAATAAATAATATTTCTGTATTATTATATTACGGAGTTTTTATTAAAAATCCTTTTTTATTTTTTTATAAAATATTAAAAAAAAAGAACATTATATAAATAATATAATGTTCTAATATTATTATCAAAATGTTGTTTAAGTACTTTTACAATTACTTAAACAACATTCTAAACCAACGAGAGTTATGACATTTTATACCATTTGAAAATAAATTTTTAGCTCCAAATACTTCTAAATCTAACATTCTTTCTTTTCTTCTTAATTTTCTAATAGATTTAACTCTATTATTTTCTATAGAATTATTATCAGAAGTAATAACGTTATCCCCAATTTCTATATCTCTTAATGGAATATATTTTCCATTTACAAAAAATAAATGTTCATTACTAGTTCTTATAGAATATCCATTCATAGTTTTTAATTCATAAACACTTTTTATTCCTGATTCCCAAATATAATTTACAGGAGAAAAAATTAGATTTCCAGTTAAATCACTATGAGATAAAATTTGTAACTGTTTTCCTGCTTTAAATAACTCATATGCCTCTTCTAAAGTATATTCAAATACATTTTTCTCTACAAAATAAGTACTTGTCATATAAGGGCTTATGCTGCGCCCTCCTGGTAAAGAATAACTTGGAGTGCTCGTAACCATTATCCTCGGCCACCTACCATACTTTTTCTGTTCCAGTAATTTTTCCCAGTCTTTTTCATAATTTTGTTTTAGAGTATCAAAACCTTGAAACGCACTTTTTGCCCCTTCTGGCCCTCCAAATACTTGTTGTGGTTGTTGAAATTGTAAACACATCATTAATTGTCTCAGAGCATCTTTTGCGGCCCCATAAAGAACCGTTGGAATATGCTGATCTAATACATCTTCTATGCTATAATCTGAAAATGGAGGATATACATTTACTGTTTGTACTGAATTATTTAAAAACCTATTTAGCTCTTCATCTTTAAACCATTTAAAATTATAATCCGCATTTACTGTTTCTTGAATGGCAAGAGTCTCATCAAATGAGATAGTGCCATTAAAGAAATCTACTTCTACTCCATCATTAACTACATTCCCATTTCTATATACTTTGACATCTGCTGATTGATTCCAATTTTTAAATGAAAATCTAAATTTTTGCCTATCTCTACTTGGTTTTGCCTGTTCATAATAAACAGGAATACTTTGAGCGCAACTTAAATGATATTCTAGTGCTTTTCTGAATTCTAAAAACCTACCAGAATATAATAAAGTATCTATAGCATCTTCTGATATAACAATATATTGTACTTCTGCTTTTTGAATATCATCTGCTACATAATTCCATACTACTGTATATTCTCCATTTGGTTGATCATCAGGAACAACCCAGTCATATACATAATAACCAGTAACTACAAATTCTGGTGTTGTATTATCTAAATCTACTAATATTCCATTTTCATTATATATAGAAATACTTATTTCTTCTGCATCAATAGCAATACCCTCAAAATTAGTAATTTTTAACATTAAAGTAGCTCTACTTCCTTGTACAAATTTACCAGAGAAACTTGATACTGCTCTAATATCACTATTATTTACACTAAAAAATGGTCCTATTTGATCTGTTTTATAAGTAGGAGATTCTCCTGCATTTGCTATAATTTCCCAGCTTATAAAATACATTCTTCCATTTTCTACTGCAAAAGTATATGAATATGTACCTGTTGGAGAGGGATTTACAACTGTTCCCCAATCAACTTTTACTGTTTGTGCTGTCATATCCCAAATACCGAATCCATCGCTGGGATTTTGAGATGCCAATCTTACACTATATATATTTGTAGCTACTTCATTTTCTTCAAATTCTAAAAATATTGTTGTTTCCATATATTTTATCCTTTATTTTATTTATATATTTATTATTTCGGAAAATATTTAAAAAATCCTCTGTTTTATTAATTAAGGAAAAATATTTCTTGTTTTAATATCTTTTCTTCCTGTTGTTATACTTCTTTTTTTAATATTTTTATTATCTGTTATAGTAATTCTTTTTTTTATATCTTTTTCCCCAGTTATTATATTTCTAGTTTTAATATCTTTTCTATCGGTTATTGTATTTCTACTCTTAATTATTATAGAAGGTGGAGGAGTCCTTTTTGGTTTTTTTATTTTTACTTTTTTCTTATGAGTAGATGAACTGCTTGTTGAACTTAATGAACTCGATAAACTTGATAAACTTGATGAACTACTTGAACTTAATGAGCTGCTTGAACTACTCAATGATGAACTTGATGAACTTACAGAACTTGAACTCAAGGAAGAACTAGAACTACTTAAACTTGAACTACTTATTGAACTCGAACTACTAATAGAACTAGAACTTAATGAACTTAATGAACTACTTAAAGAAGAACTTGAACTACTTATAGAACTTGAACTTAAAGAACTACTACTTGAACTCAAAGAACTACTACTTGAACTTATAGAAGAACTTGAACTACTAATAGAACTAGAACTGCTTAATGAACTTGAACTTAATGAACTTGAACTACTAATAGGAATAGAGCTTATTGAAGAACTTGAACTACTTAATGAGCTTGAACTACTGATAGAACTAGAGCTTAACGAACTGCTTGATGAACTAATAGAACTTGAACTCAAAGAGCTTGATGAACTACTTATTGAAGAACTTGATGAGCTTACAGAACTTGAACTTACAGAACTTGAGCTTAAAGAAGAACTAGAACTGCTTATTGAACTTGAACTTAAGGAACTACTTGAACTGCTCAATGAAGAACTTGATGAACTTAATGAGCTTGAATTTGAAGAACTACTTGAGATAAATAAAGAACTTGAAGAACTAACAGAACTTGAACTGCTACTTATTGATGAACTAGATGAACTTACTGAAGAACTACTACTTGATACTACTTCTCCAAATACAACTTCTGCCAAATCTGTTTTTAAAATAATAATAAGAGTAGAAGAACTTGAACTTAAAGAACTACTACTTGAACTTATAGATGAACTCGAACTACTTATTGAACTCGAAGAACTAATAGAACTTGAACTGCTACTTAATGATGAACTCGAACTACTTATTGAACTCGAACTAATAGAACTGCTTGAATTACTGCTTAACGAACTACTTAAACTGGATAACGAAGAACCTGAACTACTTACAGAACTAGACGAATTAGATGAACTAGATTCTATAAATTCACTAGGGTTATATTCAGATGGATTTGTAACTTCAAATGAAATACTATAATATTCAATAGTTATAGTTATAGAATCAACAGATGGATTTTCTACTGATGGATTTTTTATTATAGACATAATTTATTTTTTTACTTAAACATTTGATAAATTCTACAACTAATCCAATAATTATTATCAAAATAACTATTTAAATTAGTTATTATTGTGCCAGAAAGAATAAAATTTTCATCAGCATTTTTTACATTATTACTATCTATAGTTTCCCAACTTGTAGTAATTCTATTAAAAATCTGTAAATAAACAGTAGAATATAATGGAGCCCAATTACTTTTTAACCTACATAGGATAGATATCTTATTTTTTTCAATATGTTTATTTTTAAATAAAAAAACAGTATATACCTTATTAGAAGTTTGAGAAACACCGTATGAATTATCTACATTAACAGGAAAACGAGAAAAAATTGCTGTAAGTTCATTATTATTATTTGAAGAAAGATTAGTTCCTTTTGAATATTCTGTTGTTGTAGTATGGGGCCAGACAGGAGCATAGTCTGAACGATATGTATCCCACATAGCTTTGTGAAACGTACTACCATAAACATAATATGCTAATTCATCTCCGGTGTATCCATAGGTATCATTAGCCCAAACTATCCATCGGTCCATAT
>SDBS01007118.1_pt1 | contig 10883 bp, 11 predicted proteins | sample 2277091 | NCBI WGS metagenome assembly SDBS01 (sample SAMN10404972, study PRJNA504765) | marine sediment metagenome | isolation source: marine sediment core GS10_PC15, 163 cmbsf | place: Arctic Ocean: Southern Knipovich Ridge | collected 2010 | reverse complement strand
TAGCGAGGAATTCCCCTTGGAACGATATTACAGAGATGCAAAAGTAGGTCAAATAGCAGCGGGATCTACAGAAATAATGAAGTTTTTGATTTCAAGAGAAATGATAAAAATGTGGGGCAAGTAGTCAAAATGGAAAAAAAAATTGTTTTTGAAATTAGAAATAGTATAGCTACAATAAAATTAACAGATCCTGAAAATCTTAATCCATTAAGTAAAGAAACTGGAAAAAAATTATTCGAAACTTTAGAATTACTTAAGGAAAACAATGAAGTGAGATGTTTAATAATAACTGGATCTGGGAGAGCTTTTTCTGCTGGCGGAGATGTAAAACAGTTTAAAAAGGGGATAGAAAATGGTATACCAGGACAAGTTATGGAGGAAACCTTAGATGAGCTTTATAAAATAGCGATAACTTTACGATTATATCCAAAACCAGTAATAGCGGCCGTGAATGGATGGGCTGTTGGGGCTGGAATGAATCTCGCCTTATCATGTGATTTCATAATTGCATCAGAAAATGCAAAATTTAGACAATCATTCGCTAAAATTGGTTTAATTCCCGGATTTGCAGGCACAAGTTTACTCGGTCGTCAACTTACCTGGCAACAAGCTACTCAAATGTCTTTCTTTGGAGATACTTATTCTGCTGAAGATATGCACAAACTAGGTTTTATAAATGAAATAACTTCTCAAGCAAACTTGGAAGAGGTCGCCCTTAAATGGGCACAAAGACTTGCCAAAGGACCGACATTAGCATATGCACGAACTAAGAAATTATTCTTTAACTCACTTAGTACTCCACTTGAAGAACATCTTGAGAACGAAAAACAAATGCAAATCAGATCTGCTGAAACTGAAGATTATAAAAGAGGAATTTTTGCTCTACTTGAGAAAAAAGAACCTGATTTTGTAGGAAAATAGTTGTATTCATTAAAACTTTAAAAAAATGAATAAAAATAGATTACTGATTTTTTTTTAATTCTATTTAACTGGGATAATATCTAGTGATTTTACTGGCAACGCAGCAGGGTTTACTCTCTCCTTCAACAGTGATTTTCATTTCAAATTCTACATCATAAGCTCCACTGCCGATATCTCTTACGTCTATTACTTTCATATTACTTCGAATACGTTTTCCTACGGGTGCAGGCGCGGGAAATCTAATTTTGTTCCAACCATAATTGATGATCATTCCTGTTTTGATAGGTCTAAAAAGTGTAAATATTAATTTTGAAACTACAATAGAGACTAACCAGTTCCCATGTGCTATTGTTGTCCCATAAGGAGACTCTTTTTTAGCCCGCTCGGGATCGGTATGAATCCATTGCATATCACCAATTATCTTCCCATATTCAGTAATCTCCTCTTGGGTTACCTCATACCAATCTGAGGTTCCTATTTCTTTACCTATATAATCTTTCCAGTCAGAGGGTTCCAATTCTAATTTTGACATATTCAGATTCTTACCATTTTTTAATTTAATAATGTAAAAGATTATAAATTGAAAAATTTCATTATTATTTAACCTCTCGGGTAAAATTTGCAAATTGAACATACACATTTCAAGATTATTCAATAAAGTGGGTTGGTAAGAATAGACATAGTAGATTTATTAAATCAAGCTCAAGAAGAAGAAAAGTATTATAAGTGGGAAGACGCAGCAAAGTTATATGAACAAGCTGCTAAATTATTTTTAGATAAAAAAAGGTTAGAAGATGCGGCTAAAGTTTATATTAAATTTGGTGATATATGTCTTCGAGTTGTTCGAGCATCAAAAACTAAAGAGGATTATCTAGATTGGAATGAACAATCTGTTAAAGCTTTTAATAAGGCTGAGAATTATTTTATCCAAACCGATAATAAACTTCTAAGCATGGAATGTAAAGCTAAAGCTCTTAATGCTTTGGGCTATATAACTACTTCAATTGTAAAAGGGAAGGAAGTCATAAAAGAATCAATTAATATAAGTTCAGAACTGATTATAATTTATTCAAACAAAAGTGACAGCAAGAACCTAATAAAGATGTCGTTATTATCTTTAGATTCAATAGGTAAATTATGATATTTATTTAAGGAACCATCAGATTTTGAATATTATCTCAAGTTAGGTCGCGAATTAATAGAAACGGTTTGGAAATATCTAAATGAAAATAATGACATTAATTTTAGAATAGAATTATTGTATATGGAATATTTTATGTTCCTAATAACCAGTTATACAGAGTTTATATATGGAGATAAAAAAGAAGAAGAACTCCGTAAAAAATTCTTTAAAAGATGTGAAGAAACATTAGATTTAGCAAGCGATTGCGATGATTTTTTGATTCTTGGAATTCTCTATTTTGCAACAGGCGGGTATTATTGTTTTTACGGAACACTTTTTGCTAAAGAAAAAAATGAAAAGTTGAAACTTATTGAAGATGGATTTGACTTTTTAGAAAAAGCAATAATCTTTTTCAGGACTACAAAAGATTATATTAATCTAATCTTTGCAATTTATACATTGGATTATTCAGCTGGTGTTTTTGGAAGATTTGAGTATTATCAGAAGAGAATTTTTAGTGATGTACATGAACTCGAGAATTTCATTAATGTTTATGATGGTTTTCATACTCCTCATAGTCTCTTAGTATCTCACCTTTCTCTTATATATTACCTTAATTTTACCAGCAAGAGTTTTTTTAAGGATGAGACAAGGAAATCCTTTGCTAAAGCGGGAATAAAATACGCAAAAAAGGAATTAGAGAACCTTGAATTTGGACCTTTTATTGCCCAAGATTCTCAATCCTTAACTCGATTTTACTCACAATTAGTGATTCTTGCCGATGAAGATGAACCTCAACAAGATTATATTCAAAAAATGTTTTATTATGCAGATCAGGCTAAAAATCATTCTAAAGGATACATTGGAGGAACGATTAGATCAGCTGGTTTAGATTCGATATACAGAGCTAATAAAACTATGGCAGATATTGTTAAAGATAAGGAGACCAAAATCAAACATTTAAAGATTGCGATTGAAGCTGCTACGAGTAATATTAAATATGCTATTGAATCCTATAACTTATTTTTGGCAGCTCAAATGCGTTTAGGCTTACTTCATGAGGAATTAGGAATTCTAACTACTGAAAAAAAACCACTGATGGAAGCTAGAGAAATATTTCTACGTGTAATTAAAGAAACTTCAGAAAAGGGTTATTATTATCATTATACTGCTGCTTGTTATGAATATATAGCTCGGTTAGAAGATCGTTTAGGAAATCACCTGGCTTCTGCAGAATATTATAATAAAGCAGAAAAAGAACATAATAAATCATTAGTGGAAATTGAATTTAAACCATTAAAAGATAGAGTTAATGAAAAATTAAAGTATGTTAAAGCTTGGAATTTAATTGAAAAAGCAAAGTCATTCCATAAAAGAGAACAACATTTAACCGCAAAAGAATGTTATAGAGAGGCATCAGAAATTTTAGCAAATTTACCAAGCTTCAATTATGAATCTAATTATTATGGTGCATGGGTATTTTTGGAGGAAGCAGAAGAACTCAGCAAACAGGAAAAATATAAAGTAGCTATAAGCAGTTATGAAAAGAGTAAAGATCTTTTTGATACAGCGATGATGATGATTAGAATTATTAGAAAAAATCTAAGACAGTCAAAAGATCTAAAAAAACTTGGGAAAGCGGCAAGAGTTAGGATTAACTATTGTACAGCTAGAATAAATCTTGAAGAAGCAAGAATTTTGGGAAAACAAGGAGAACATGTTGCGGCGGCTGAAAAATTTGCATTAGCTGCAACTCAATTCAAAGATACTTGTTTGTTATTCAATATTAAAAAAGAAAGAGAAGAACTTGAAGCAATTTTTCATCTTTGTAGTGCTTGGGAAAGAATGGAATTAGCAGAAAACTTTGAAGAACCTATAAAGTTTAAAGAAGCTTCTGAAATATTCGTAAAAGCTAGTGAATTCTTTACTGAAAGTAAATTAAAGTTCCTAGCTCAGGGAAATTCAAATTTTTGTGCAGCTTTGGAAGAAGGTTGTAAGTTTGACCAATCTGATGATATAAACGTTAAAACCCTCATATATCCGAAAGTTAAGTCAATTCTTAGAAAAGCAGCTAATTCTTATGAAAAGGGTGGTTTTAAAAATGGAGCTGCATGGGCTCTTGCAACATCAACATATTTTGATGCTGCTTGGTATTTAATCAAGGCAGATGAAGAATTAGATATTAACAGAAAACAAGAGTTTTTAAATATTGGATCTACCTATTTAAAGTCAGCAGCGGAACTTTTTGAAAAATCAGGGTACAACGAGAAGCAAAAGGAAGTTTTAGAAAGATTAGATAGAATATCTAAGGAAGAAGAAATACTTGTTTCTGCTCTAAATACAATAAAAAAACCCTCCGTTTCACAGAGTGTCGAGGGTATAGTTGCACCGTCTTGTCCTGTAGAGACAAGTCGATCCCCAAGGATTAATGAGATTAATCAATTTTCTGAGGAAACTATTAGTGATATGGAGATGGATAATGTAAAGAAGAAATATGAGTTAGTTTATAAAGATCTGGTTAAAGCTTCTCCAGAAATCCTTAAGAAAAATTGTAAAGTTGCCATTGCTCAAATTGGGGTATCTCTATCTGGCGATTTAGTAACTGAATTTTATGAAGAAAGAGATTCTGGCCTCTTAAGTTTAAGAGAAGACAAGCTTGAAATAATAAAAGCTAAAATTGAAGAAATGGTTAAAAGAGCTCACAACAATGGAATTGATATTCTAATTTTTCCTGAGATGTCCATTGATCTTAATTACAAAAGCATTCTTGAGGATTTGTCAAGTTTAGCAAAAAAATTCGATATGTATATTGTTCCCGGTTCTTACCACGATCACGTATCGAAACAAAATGTGAGTATAATAATCGGACCAGAAGGAATTTTATGGGAGCAAAAAAAACATATCCCTGCTGTAATACACTTTGGAGAGAAAAAATTTAAAGAGGGAATACTAACAAGTTCCTCTCCTCATAAAACAATTGTGTGTAATACCAAATTCGGTAGGATCGCAATCTTGATATGCCGAGACTTTTTAGATATGGATTTAAGAGTAGAACTGAAGAATTTTGAGCCACCAGTAGACATCATCGTTAATCCGGCCTTCACACCAGTCACCGCGGATTTTAAAGCAGCACATTTTGATGCCCGACGTTCAATATATGCATACTGCTTCTTCGCTAACATTGCTGAATACGGAGATTCATTTATATATACCCCTGAAAAGGAGCGAGTCGAAAGGAACGTTCCTGCCAGGGAAGAAGGCTTAATTTATAAAGTGGTTGATCTTTTTCGACTTCGCTCTGAAAGGAAAAAATGGGAAATAGAGCAATTAAAGGAAAAAAGATTTATTCAAAGCACGAGATAGTTAATTATTCGATTCTTCCTTTTAGCTTATCCCCGGATAGATAAGAAGTAAAAAAAAATATAATTAAAATAATTATAAATTGAATTTTTAATCTTTTTTTATTTTTAATCCGGTCATATCCCAATGTTGAAATCTTCTATTCAATTCTTTAATTCCCGCAGCAATATCCTGTAATGCTAGTAAGGTTTTTTTTTTTAATTCTCTATCTTCATCTGTTTCTGAAACCATTTTTTTATCGCCTATGTATTTTAATTTGTTATTACTAAAATATGAGGGGATTAAATACTTAATAGGTTTATTGAATTATTGGATATTTTTCCCAAAGAATCAAATTTTTAATTTGAATTTGAGTTTTTTTTCTCATTATTCTCTTGAGAATCAATCCACGTGAGGATTTCTTCTTGAAATTGCGGAAAATCTTTATGTAATTCGCCTAATGCGTCGAATAATAAATGATAATTAATGTTGTCATATTGATGAACTACGATGTTTCTCATTTTTACTAGGGATATCGTCTTTTCAGCTGTTTGAGTGGTAATTACATCTAAAATACCTAATTTTTTCATACAATCATAATAAGTCTGAGGAGGAGGTTCTTTACTATGAGCTATTATATGAGTACAAATATCAAGGATGATTTGGCCTAAAATTTCAAAGATTCTCTCACCCTTTAATTGGAGATCAATGTCCGTTTCTAAATCATTTGAAGTTGCGATGATTATTTCCTCTAATATAGGCCAGTATTTTTTACTTGAAAGAAGCTTTTCGCGAATCCAAGAAAAATTGATCATGGTTTTTTTCACTTCGATGAGGAAATATATTCTGAATTATTAAGTAAATTTTTATACCAAATCATGTGATCATAGTAAAGAGGAAGTAATCTTTCCAGAAAGAGAGAACTTACATCTGGATTTTTTTCATATATTAAAAATCCATTGGCAATCGCATTAAATTGAACATGGAGGGGAAGAGTTTCAAGTACCGAGATCTCGATTTCTTCATAATTAGTTAAATCCGTGGATTTCACATGTAAGTGGGTTAAAAAATCAAGTTGTGTTTTAGAAGATAAATGGAGGTAGTTGGGAACAGAGATGAAAATATCTATATCACTCCACCATTTGTGTTCATCTCTAACCCATGATCCACCAAGAAAAGCAAAATCTACTTTATTTTCTTCAAAAAGATGTTTTAAATTACGAATAAGGATTTTTGACATTTCTTGACCAGTTATTGGCTTATCACTTTCACGATTTAATATAGAAATTACCTTCAATTATTTAATGCTATTAATAAATTACAATTTTACATTTATATTTTTTAACTATAAACATCATAATAGGTCTTAAATGATTTATCGGATTATTTTCCCAAGAATCCAATCTTTCAGTTTAAGCTTTTTCATTAATATTCGTATCTATAAACTTATCTAAAGAATTAACTTCCTTGTCTAATTTATATAAATTAACTTCTCGGAATAACGTTTGATTTCCGTAAGTCTTCGCGTAATTCTTTACCTCGCTCAATATCTTGATATAATCTTAAAAATTCTTGGTTTTTTTCTCCTGGAATAAACACAACTTCTTTCTCTCGAAGGGCATTTAAAGATAATTCTACGACATTCTCTTTAGACATCCATGACTCCTCTGGAACAGTAGAAATATCAAAACTCTTAAAAGTTTCGGCATAGAAAAAATTAGTACGCGTATATCCAGGACATAAAGCTTGAATTTTCACACCCGTGCCTTCTAATTCAATTTGTAAAGCCTCTGAAAACTTATTTAAGAAAGCTTTAGTTGATCCGTACATTACACGTTGAGCTCTTGGAATATAGGAAGCTATAGATGATACATTAATAATTGCTCCACGACCACGTTTAATCATAATTGGTAAACTTCTTCGGCAGAAATAAACTGACGAGGTCATATGAACGGACATCATATCAAGTTGGGTATCTAACGATATTTTGTCAAAATAACCTCTCGTACCAAAACCTGCATTATTGATTAATATATCTACATTGTTTAATTGTGCAATTTTCTTAGCGACCATCTCTATTTCCTCAAATTTTGATAAATCTGCTACTAAGATATCCGCTCCAACCTGATTTTTTTGTTCGATTTCATTTGCAAGTTCTTCTAATTTTGATTTTCTTCTTGCAATCAATAAAGTCTCAAATCCAAGAGCCGATACTGAGCGAGCAAAAGAAGCACCAATTCCGCTTGATGCTCCGGTAATCACCGCAACACCTTTATCATTCCAACTAGCTATTTCTGAAACCATTTTTTTAATCGCCTAAATGATTTAATTAGTTATTACTAAAATATGAGGGGATTAAATAATTAAAAGGTTATGCGACTGTTTACTTTAATCCCGAATTGGAAATTAAATAAAGATAAAAAAAGCAAAAAAAATTATATGAAAGTTTAATTTATATAAGAGTTAAAAGCAAAAATAAAAATTATTTCAATCATGTGTTTTTAACTTAATTTTGAAGATAGTTTAAACTTGTTTAAACTTTATTTTTTATCTTTAATTCCTTAATGACAATATTTAAATATTTCTTACTTTGTTTAATATAGTAAGCAAGAAAAAGAAATTAAAACTTATTCGAGGAAAATAAAAATGACAGAAAGTCAAGAAATAATAAATTTGGTTCCAGAATATATACCCTTAGATGAGATCGAGGGAAAACCCGAGGAAATAATTACAATTTTTTACAAAGACTCAGGTCCTACTAAAAATTGGGAGAAATCAATGGGGTATTACCTTTTAAATCCAAGTAAATTTAAATTTGGATTTAAGAATTTATAATAAAATAATTTTAATTTTTATTCTCTTTATTTTTTCAGTATATCAAGAAAATCTTAAATCATTTTTAAAATATTAAAGATTAATTGATATTATTATTCTTGTAGTGTTAAATAGATGAGTAAAGGTTTTAAACTCTTACGGCTTGAATATCTTTTTTCTGTCCTTATACCATGTTTTTTAGCTATTTATATGGGTAAAGCCCAATCTTCTACTGATAATTATGAATTAAGTGCGCATATCTGGATAATAGCTGGTTTTGCGTTTTATGCTATTACCGGGAACACTCTTAATGATGCGAAAGACATGAAAGATCCAAGAGAAAAAGAAACGCTTGAAAGAGTAGCAGGATTTCATCGTAAAGAAATCTTAGTTTTATCAATAGCGAGTTTTATATTAGGGACTGCATGTTTTTTGAATAATATTATAACGAATCCCATTCTAGCGGTTTACTTAGTGATAATCATAGTTTCAGTTGTTTTTTATGTTATGTATAAATCGCTAGTAATTATAAACCAGATAATTCTCGGAGTTTCTCATATCTTTTTACCTTGGTTTATGATCAAAATAAATGCTGGAGATACATTTATGAACTTTCTTCCTATTCTTTCTTTAAGTGAATGGTTAATTTTGGGAACTATTGCTTCCGCAGCGTTTACGGGACAAATGCTTCATGAAATGATTGATGGTGATTCTCTTGCGCAATTATCCCCAAAAAATTCTCAATTAGTTATATGGATTTCTTCAATAATTTCTTTAGTAATCGCAATTACATCATTTATATTTACAAGATTATTGATTTTTCTCCCAATTGTTTTCTTTCCGATTGGGATAATGTACATATTTAGAAAACCAAGAAGTAATCTATTAGGGCAAACTTCACTAAAAGACACTGGAATTATTCTTGGGAATCTTATGTTTGCGTATATTATAATACTGACAATTGTTTAGTGAAAATGAGAACAGTGAAGATTTCTGTTAAGAATTCTTACTTAGGGAAATAATTTTTAAAATTCAATATAGTGTGGCTTTTTATATATTCCTCATGAATAAAATTTAATTACCATATTTCGAAAGACAAAATCTTTAATGTTATTTTTTGAGAGAGCCAACTCTTCATAGCTTTCAAGCAAGTAACATTGAAAATCATTTAGAAAAATCATAAATGGAGAGGATACTCATTTCTAAAATCAAGAGCCGCAAGGAAATTAGTTATATACAACAAAAAGACGAATTTGATTATGTAAAAAGTTTGATTGAATCAATAGAGAAGGGGAGTTGTGTTGGGATACTACTACATGGCCCTCCGGGTACAGGTAAAACTTTATTAGCTATATCCCTTTCAAATGCTTTTAAAGCGCCATATTATATAATTGATGGTTCTCCTGATCTTGATAGGCGAGATATAGAGGGTAATTGGGAATTAATTAAAGGAGAAACAATATTTAATTACGGTCCGTTGACCTTAGCTATCAGAGATGCTAATAAGAACGGCATTGCCTTTGTCATTATTAACGAGGTAAATGCAATAAGAGAGAACGAGCAAATTTCTTTAAACTCATTATTATCTGAAAATCATATCAATCTAATTTCAAAAGGTTTTGAAAAACATGAGCTTAAATCAAAGAGTAAGCTAATAATTATTGGCACAATGAATAAAGGAGTGACGGGTATAAATAAACTCCAAGAGGCGTTTGAAGATCGTTTTATAATTAGTCCCGAAATAAATTATCCTTTAAAAGATAAAGAAATTGAAATTGTTGCTAAAATTTCGGGGTGTAATAAAAAAATAGCAGGTATTGTTGTTGATGCCGCAAGACAAATAAGAAAACAAGCAATTCAGGACTTCTCAATTACTAAAATTTTTTCAACTCGATTAGCAGTAAATTTTTGCACTTTGATTTCAAAAATGTCCCCGATATACTTAAAACATAATATTGAAAATGTAATTATACATAAACTTGGGGATACAGAGGAAGAAAAGAAATCAATCGCAATGATCCTTGACGGAAAAATGTTTGAAACGAAATTGCGTGAAGAAATATTTAGATGGAAGAAATTAGCTGATGTGATGAAGGATGCTAATAATGATCTTTCTATTGAACAAATAATATCTGAGGTCAAATCCTGCTTTGACAAATATATAGAGACTTGGGGAAAAGATAATGTAATCCGAAATAAAGGAAATATAATGTGGAAACCTCTACAATGGATGTGGAATAAAAACAGAAAAATCTTGCAGGAATATATAAGGTTAACAGAAATATTAAATTTACCATCCATTTACACACAACAAACAGGAAAGAATCATATTTATCAAGAAGAATTAACTCTTGGGTATATCCGATGGTTATATCAACAGAAACTTGAAGATCTAACTAAATTTATGAAGGAAGTATTTCCAGTAATATAAATTGATTATAAAAATTTTAGGGATTTAAAATCTTGTCAGAATTATTCGATTTATTTGAGAGAGATTTCAATACTGATATATTGGCATTAACTAACATTGGAAAGAGGATTAGTGGGAATACTGAGATTATGATTCAATTTACGGGGAATACTGAAGCAGTATTTACTGATTGTAGGTTAATATATATGCCCTCTAAATTTAAAACTGATATTAAGAGTGCCCAGGGTTTGGTCGCTCATGAGAGCGGTCATATTG
>SDBS01007117.1_pt1 | contig 10883 bp, 8 predicted proteins | sample 2277091 | NCBI WGS metagenome assembly SDBS01 (sample SAMN10404972, study PRJNA504765) | marine sediment metagenome | isolation source: marine sediment core GS10_PC15, 163 cmbsf | place: Arctic Ocean: Southern Knipovich Ridge | collected 2010 | reverse complement strand
CCCCCGCTCCCGTTCGAGCTCCATGTTGTCCATAAGCCTCTCCTCTATCACCTGCCCTTCCCTGAAGGTGCCGCTCTGGCGGAACATGGCGTCCACCAGAGTCGTTTTTCCATGATCAACATGGGCTATTATGGCAATGTTCCTGAGCAAATCGTTTTTCGAATCCTTATGAGTCATGGTTCTGTTCCTGTACCGTGATTTTGGCTGATAATGAGAGCAGTGCTAAAGATACTTGAAATTAAAGCCTGAGTCCATAGAATTCGGCGAGACACTCCACCCTCCAGGCCCGGTTCAGGAGCGATTGTCTCCTGGTAGCCAAACCGGCATCATGTCGAACAGACTCTCAGCCGGAGGAATCGTGTAAGCAAAAGACGTGGAGCTGGGATGCCAGCGGGGTTTTTCTTCCCGGAAAATCATTTAATTCCATTACAAATTTTCCTATATCATTGAGCATAGAACTCTTTTCCCTTCAGCACATAACGCCGCGCTTCAGCTGCCTGACCACTTGCTTTGCAAATGGCTTGCCACTAAACCAAAGGCTTAGTGGTCAGGTCTGCTGGAAGTGCATGTTATATTCCTCTCGTCGACATTCCTGCTGAAAGCGCTTGGGAGTCGCTAAAATAATGGAAAGAAATCGCACTTGTGGCAAACGGAAGGGATCGTGATTAGGGCGCCCACCAATCCCAAGTCGGTTTCCCGAGTATATTGAACGGTGATCAATATCCAAACAGCGCAACCGCTTTCTCCATTCTATCAGTTACGCGGACGCCAAATGGACAGCGGTCCATGCACACCTTGCAACCGGTGCAGTCCTGCGCGTGCTTCGAAAACCGCCGGTATTCAATATCTGTCTGGTGGTTTGGTGAATACTCAGCGGAATCAAGTATGCGCAGGAGATCACCGATTTGCACATCTTCGGGGCAAGGGAGGCAATGGTTACAGTACATGCAGCGGCCGGCAAGTCTCCAAAGCTCGTGTGCATCGATAGAACTGAAGTCCCGCTCTGCTTCTGAAGCCTCGTAATAGGCCACCGCGGCGTCTATCTGCTGGGAAGACCGGCACCCGACAAGAGCCGTACTTATTCCCGGTCGTCCAAGGACGTAGCTGAGGCACTGAACGGGGCTCAGGACCATCCCTGCGGGGTGCCTGAGACCTTCCTTCTTCTCGAGATGCTCGGTCATTGGTCCTGACGGCAGGAGCAACCCACCGGCGTAGGGCTTCATCGCAATTAGGCCGATTCCGGCCTCTTCGCACTGTAGGTAGAGACTTCCACGCGTCTCCACTCCATCGGTCTTCTTGTCCAGTAGGTCCCTCTGGGTGCTCTCGTCCCACATCTCTTTGAGACCGTAGTCTCCGGGGAACAGATCGTGCGCAGGATTCACCGGGAACATCAGAGCGTCTACACAACCGCTTTGGATCGCCCTTTCAGCGATGGGAACAATGTGTGTGCTGAGCGCCAGTAGCCGTACCTCACCCTGACTCTTCAGCCGTAGTGCCGAGCCGAGGTACCCGTTTTTGTTGAAAGCAGTTTCGAAATCCTCTTCCTTGTCAATCCAGTGGAGCATGAGCACATCGATGTGGTCGGTATGGAGCCTGGTCAGCAGATCTTCGAACGATGCCTCACACAACGCGGGTTCGCGGGTCTTCAAGTACTGGCCTTCGCGGGACACCGCGCCGAAATGGGCCGATATCATAATCTCGTCCCTTCTGCCCCTTAGTGCCGCACCCATGGCGTCTCTGGCAGCGGGAGAGGTATACAATACAAGGTCGATGTAGTTGATTCCCTGATCCAACGCGTGGTTGACGACAGTACCGACTACTGTAGGATCCTGATTTTCGAGGTGTTCGGCGCCGAGACTTATCTCGCTGATGTCTACATCGGTTCTACCAAGCTTTCTGTACTTCACAGGTACCCCCTAGGTGACGCTGACGGGTCGGCCTTACACCAGCCTAAATGAGCCGGCGCTGGCAACCCAATGATACATCCTCGCGGGAACACGCGCAAGGATAGAGAATCGATTAATCGAAAACCTATGAGGAATATAACATAATATATTCACGGGTTTTCTACCGAACTCGTAAAATCCTACATTCCTCGACATAATTAGGGATCTTATGAACGATTTCAGGTCTTTTCCCCTGGGGGTGGGGAATATGATTACCCTGGACAGTATTCCGAGGAAACACAGTTTTACCTGCATTGGATATTAAGATATATAAAATCTTTGGTTGAATCATATGCATGTCAAATTCTTTAAAAAGAGCAACCGGCTGATATGCTGTCCGACTGGCCAATAATTGCTTGACAGACCATCTCTCCTGTGGTAAAAATAGAGCTATAAAGGTCATAACGTTATTATGATAGATCGTTATAATCTTAGCATTCTGCTTGAGCCCGGTTATCAAGCAACCGGTGGGGAGGGATAATGCCCATATTGGATGAAAAAAGTCCTATTCCTCTATATTTCCAGCTCCAGGAAAAGATCAAAAAAAAGATTGAAGAGGGTTTCTATAAAGAGGGTGATCTGATACCCACGGAGAAAGAATTACAGAAGATGTATTCAGTGAGCAGGATTACAGTTAGAAATGCAATTGCGGGATTGGTTTTTGAGGATCTGCTGGTGAAAAAGCAGGGTCTGGGCACTATTGTAGCCAGGCCAAGGATGGTGGAGGATTTTTCCAGCCTGAAGAGCTTTACCGAGAAAATGGCGGCACAGGGCGCCGCTGTAGCTACGCAGGTAATAGAAATCAAGAGAATAGGCGCTTCAGAGAGGATCGCCCATCATCTGGCAATTGAGCCGGAAAGTGAAATTATCTATGTAAAACGGCTGCGTTTTGTGGATGAAGAGCCCATTGCTCTCTTCATCTCCCATATTAGGGGAGATATCGGTATTTCCGAAGATGATGATTTTAAAAGGTCAATTTTTGACCTCCTGGAAAACAAGTGCGGTATTAAGATTTCCGGGGCACAGAAGGTCATTGAGGCTACTTCCGCCAATAAAGAAGAGGCTGAGCTTTTAAAAATTGACGTTGATGAACCGGTCCTGTTGATCAGAAATACAACCCTTGACAGTGATAATAAGCCAATAGAGTATGCCGAGGGCGTCTATAGAAGTGACAGATATAAATATGTCCTGAAGCTGAAGAGATAAAAGGTAAGGGGGGTAAGGTTATCTATCTGGGAATAGACATCGGCACCAGTAATATAAAGGCAATCTTAAGCAGGGAAGAGAAATTGGCCATGTATAAAGCGGATTACCCTGCAGGCAGCAATACTATCTGTGAGCATGACCCTGTTGTTTTAGAGGGAGTTTTGGCTGATCTTATAAGCAGGATAATCAGGGACAACAGTATTGCAGAGCATGATCTTAAAGGGATCAGTATCTGCGGTCACGGTCCCAGTGTTGTTTTTATCGATGCAGAGGGAAACCCTCTAAGTAAGATCATTACCTGGCAGGATAAAAGGGCGGAACAGGAGGCAGGATACCTAAGAGAAAATTACCGTGATTTCAGCAGGGACGGCACTTCCTACGAAGCCAAGATACTCTGGTTTTTTCGAAACTGGCCTGATCTTTTTAAGAGCGGTAACACGGTTCTCTATCCCAAGGATTACATTCTGTTCAAACTTACCGGCAATAGAATAATAGACAGGTCCGCAGCCTCTACCACCCTCTTCTATAATGTTGACAGCAACACCTGGGTGTCGGATCAACCGGACCTACCCATTGATATTCTGCCGGAGGTGGTGAATTCCTGGGAGCAGATCGGAGAAACCGGCGGTGCTTTCAGCCGCGGCTGCAATCTATCAAGCGGAATACCGGTTTTCGCCGGTGGCATCGATGCCTATTGTGAGGCAGTGGGAGCCGGGGCTGTAGAACCCGGGTATTTGGTGGATGGAACCGGGACTTCCACCTGTATCTCCAGGTGCTGCAGCGAAAGGGCAGGTCTGGATCTTCATGTTATTCCGGCGCGCTCTTTAAAGATTGAAATGATGTCGGCAAGCGGTCTGTCCGTGGATTGGATTTTGGCTCTATTTTCTGAATCCCTCGATTTTTTAGAGACCCTTGATCCTGATACTCCGGCAAAATTATTATTTCTACCCTACCTGGTTGGGGAACGAAGCCCCCACTGGGATGAGAAAGCCAGGGGCGCTTTTATCGGCTTAACAGTTAATACGGATCGGAATGAGGCCGTTAAAGCGGTTTTACAGGGAGTTGCTTTCGGTATCAAAGAGAATTTACTGCGCCTGGGTCAGGGAAGTGATAGAGAAGATGAATCAGTAAGAGCGGTAGGTGGGGGAGCAAACAGCAGGGTCTGGCTCAAGCTCAAGGCCAATGTTACCGGAAAGATATATAAAAAGATGAAGGTCATCGATTCAGCCGCCCTCGGTGCATTAATTTTAGCGGCTCTGGGCAACCGGGAAGGGGAGCCGGCTGAGCTGGTCAACACCTGGGTAAAGGTGGAAGAGTGTTACTACCCGGATAAAAAGCCGGCCTACGAAACTCTGTTTAAGATCTATTCCCGAAGCTATCCCGATTTGAAAGAGATCTTTGATGGGCTATACGCCATAAACTAAAGGGGAAGAAAAATGCGAAGATTGAATAGAATATTTGCTGCTGATGGAAAAACCGTGATAATAGCCATGGATCACGGGCTTGCCCTGGATGTGCTGCCGGAGCTTGCCGATGTGGGCACAGTGTTAAGCAGTATAATCAGGGGCGGCGCCGATGCTGTACTGCTCTCTTACGGCGTTGCCCAAAAATATGGAGAAATCCTGAAAGGTACTGGACTGATTGTCAGGCTTGACGGCGGCAGCACCTGTCTCAGTAATAGGCCCGGAGGCAGCCTGCTCTATTCTGTGGAAGATGCTCTGCGCCTTGGCGCGGATGGTGTTGCCTGTATGGGTTTTCCCGGAGCAGAGAACGAAGGCGAAACCCTGGGCAACCTGGCTCAAGTTGCCGCGGAGTGCAGCTACTGGCAGGTGCCGTTAATGGCTGAAATGCTTCCCGGGGGCTTCGCTCCTGATCCTTCGAATACGTTAGAGAATATAAAACTGGTTTCAAGAATTGGGGCGGAGCTGGGAGCACATATTATCAAGACAACCTTTGCCGGCAGCCAGGGAGAGTTCAGAGAAGTTGTGACCGGCTGTTTTTCCCCTGTTGTCGTTCTGGGGGGAGACAAGACAAACGATATCAAGGGATTATTCAAGACAATTGAACAGGCTTTAGCTGCCGGAGCTGCAGGCGTGGCTATTGGCAGAAATGTGTGGAAAAGCAGGGAGCCGGAGAGGATAACCAGGGCATTAGTTGAGCTGGTCCATAATCAGAAAAAGGCGGATCAGGCTCTGGCTTTGATCGGCTGAATCTTACACGCGAGGAGTTGTTAAAAAATGGCAAGTATTCCTGACAGGATGATGGCCGCGGTAATAGATGGTAAAAAGAGAGTAGAACTTAGAGAGCTGAGCATACCCGAACTTAAGGCCGGTGAACTCCTGATACGAATAGAGTATTGCCTGTTATGCACCTGGGAACAGCGTATATACACCGGGGAATCCTCCACGGGGCTGCCATTTATTGCCGGCCATGAAGCCTCCGGGGTAGTGGTTAAGGTGAGCGGAGCGAGCAAAGCGAGCGAAGCGAATCCCGGAGTCCCGGTAAATTTTAAAGTGGGCGACAGGGTTGTCTTTAAAACCCTGGACCACTGTGGACATTGCTCATACTGCTACCGGGGCTATACCAATCAATGCACCGGCGCGGCTAAAAAACGCAGCTATGACGGCATCCCGGGCAGCGGGGGACTGGCCCAGTATATCGCCCTTGAGGCAGGCAGGGTCTTTCCGTTGAGCGGCGATATCAGCCTGGAGGAAGCGGCCTTTACCGAGCCCCTGGCCTGCTGTATTCACAGCGTAAAACGGAGCGGTATTGAGTTTGGCGATAACGTGGTAATCGTGGGCTGCGGCATTATGGGCCAGCTGCACAGCCTGCTGTGCAGGCTTAAAGGAGCGCGGGTAATAGTGGTTGAGCCGCGGCAGGACCGGCGGGAGTTGGCAGCCAGATTGGGAGCACACCTGGTAATCGATCCCGGCCGGGGAGAAATGATAGACCAGGTCTTTAAGTTGACAGGCGGTGAAGGAGTGGATGTTGTTTTTAATACGGCTGCCAATCCTGACATTGCAAAAAGAAGCATGGCCCTGCTTAAGAAGATGGGGCGCATGATCTTTTACGGCTCTTTTCATCCCAATAAAAACATTGAAATAGATCCCAACCAGGTACACTACTCGGAAATTGTTATTACCGGTTCTTCCGGGCCGGCAACCGGGGATTTCTACCAGGCATCGAGAATGCTTTCCTATAAGCTGCTGCCGGTAAAGGATTTTATCTATAAGATATTTGACCTTAGTGAGATCAATGAAGCTTTTGAAGCTGCTCTTTCACCGCAGAGTTACAGAGTGGCAGTGAGGCTTTAGCTGATAAATATCTATTGAAAGGAGGCAACCTGTAGAATTTTTTTAAGGAATTAGGAATCCAATATTAAAAGCAAAGGAGTGTAAAATGAAAAAGAGATGTATTTTCTTAGTGATGGTCTTGATCCTGGTTTTTTCTTTTTCCCTTTTTGCCGGCGGACAGAAGGAACCAGTACCCGTGGAAGAGGAAAAGGCCCCGGCAGAGATGAAGCCCTATGCCGGCAAGGTGCTGCGCCTGGCCAGTATGGCTGACCAGTATGCCGGTTATTTAAAGGAACTGGGCAAGAAATGGGAAGAGGTGAGCGGTGCCAAAGTTGAGGTGGACATTCTGGGATATGTAGAGCTCTATCAGAAACTGACCCAGGATTATGCCACCCATACCAGGCAGTATGCCCTGGCAACAGTGGATATTGTCTGGAGCGGCGAGTTTGCCGTAAAAGGCTGGACTGTAGATCTGAATCCTCTTATTAAAAGGGATGAAAAGGAAATAAACACCGCCGACATTATTCCGGTTATGTGGACCATGGGTGAGTGGGGTGATAAAAAAGCCGCTTTTCCTCTCTCCGGATACGCCAACAACCTTATCTACCGGAAAGACCTCTTTGAAGATCCGGAGGAAAAGAAGGCCTTTAAGGCCAGGTACGGCTATGAGCTGAAACCCCCCGCCACCATGGATGAATTAAGGGATATTGCCACCTTCTTTACCCGGCCGGATCAGAATCTCTACGGCCTGGTAGCCAACGGAGCCAGGGGGCCCGCCGTTGCCCAGGATTGGATGGAGTATATGCGCGGCTTTGCCGGAGAAATTATTGATAAGAACGGCAATGTTACGGTAAACAGCCCGCAGTGTCTGAAATCATTAGAGTTCTTTGTGGACATCTTCGACAAGTGGGCGCCGCCCGGAGCCATAGGCTACTGGTGGGATGACAGAGAGACCTCTTACCGGACAGGACAGTCGGTTATGCAGTCGAGCTGGAGTATTGCCCGCGCCGGATATGAGGATACCTCAATTTCCCTGGTAGCAGGCAAGACCGCTCTGGCCGTTACTCCTATGGTTATAGGGGAAGGCGCCCAATATGGTGTGGGCGGCTGGGGTATCGGCATTAATGCAGATATTTCAAAAGAGGATCAGGAGGTAGCCTGGGCCTTTATTAAATGGATTACCAGTCCGGCTGTTCAGAAAGATTGGCTGCTCCATGACGGCCAGCCGATCCGCCGCTCAACCACGGTAGATCCGGAACTGAATAAGAAGATGCCGTGGCTGTCCGAGATGCTGAAAGTCTATGAGAATGGCAATGGTGATTACCGTCCCCGCTATCCGCAGGCCAATGAGATCCAGACCATACTGGGTTTGCGGGTTAACCAGGCCATTACCCATGAATTGACAGCAAAGCAGGCCCTGGATAAGGCAGCAGAAGAGATAAAGGCCTTATTCTAGAAACAGAAGAAGTTTTTTTAAGGGATAGGCGGGTTGAATTCCGCCTATCCTTGATATACGGGGAGGTAATGGGTAGTAATGGTTGAAATCAGAAAAAGGTTTAATATGGGTAAAAAGGATTCGCTTATACTATTTCTGATTCCCATTACCATCTACATGATCGTCTTCTTTCTCTACCCGGTAATTTATGAAGTCTATATAAGTTTTTTTAAATACTCTTTAGGCGGTCCCAAAGAGTTTATCGGTTTCGGGAATTACGCCAAAATGCTCAGGGATGAAGAGTTTATAAATTCTTTAGCCACTACTGCTGTTTTTATGGTGGCAGCTGTGCTCAGTGAACTGGTCCTGGGTATGATGATAGCCTTGCTGCTGAATTATGAAAGCAGGATCATGAATGTCATTCGCACCGTTATCCTTATTCCCACGGTATTCACACCCCTGGTGGCCGGGCTGGTATGGAAGGCTATGTACCATCCTGACCTGGGCCCCATAACCTATTACTTGAGGCAAATGGGTATAAACATAGGCAGGGGACTTACCGTGGAAAGATCTACCGCCCTTTTTTCCATTATAATTGTTGATATCTGGGAGTGGACGCCCCTGATGATAATAATCATTCTGGCCGGTTTGAAGAGCCTTCCTACTGAACCATATGAGGCGGGCAGGATTGACGGCGCCTCAGACTGGCAGTTGTTCCGTTATATAACCCTGCCCCTGCTGCGTCCCACCCTTACTGTGGCTCTGTTGATCCGGACCCTGGATGCCATGAAAATATTTGATATTATCTGGGCTATTACCGGGGGAGGGCCGGGCACGGCCACAACAGTGGCTAATCTACGCATCTATAATGTAGGCATGCAGCATCTGCATATCGGTTATGCAGCCTCCCTTTCCAATGTGCTGCTGGTAATCGGTGTAATTATGGGAGTGCTCTTTATCAATACTCTCTACTCCAAAAAGAGGGGAGGTATCAGATGAGTCTTTTACCGAAATATCGATTTAAGAGCAGGCTGTTCTGGGCTTTAAGGATTATAGCTATTATTGTAATTATCTCTTTCGTGGTCCTCCCCATTTTCTGGGTAGCGGCCACTGCTTTAAAACAGAAAATCGAGATGTTCAAACTGCCGCCGCAGTGGTTTTTTAAACCCACACTTATCAATTTTATCTATGTATTCAAGACCATGCCGGTAATACGCTGGACCATGAACTCAAGCCTTATCTCAGTCGGCACCCTGGTATTATCCCTGCTGCTCGGGGTACCGGCAGGTTACGCCTTTTCACGGGTAAAATTCAAGGGTAAACACATCCTCCTGATGTTCATCCTGCTGACCAGGGCTCTGCCTCCGGTGGTTATTGTGCTTCCCTTTCGGGTTTTCATGCAGGCTTTAGGGCTTTTCGGCACCAGAACAGCGGTAATCCTGCTGGATACTGTCTATAATGCCGCTTTCACCGCCTGGTTGATGTCGGGAATATTTGAGAGCATTCCGGTGGATTTGGAAGAGGCGGCCATTATTGACGGCTGTCTGCCGATTGGAGCCTTTTTCAGGATCGCTTTACCCTTGAGTATGCCGGGGCTGGTAACCTGTGCTCTCTTTGCCTTCATATTTTCCTGGAATGATTTTCTCTTTGCCTTGACCCTTACCTCGCCGCCGACTGCAACCCTGCCCCTGGGCATGTTGAGCACCTATGGTATGTTGAGCGTGGGCTGGACCTATATGGCGGCCATGGGCCTGGTGGCAATTGTTCCGGTTATACTGCTTTCCATGCTGTTGCAGAAGTACTATGTCAGCGGGCTCACCTTCGGCGGGGTAAAGTGAAAGAAAGAGTTATCTATCGTAATGCAACACTTTTAGAGGGGTCCGATCTGAAAGTACGCGAAGAAGCATACCTGGTTGTGGAGGCTGATCAGATTATTGACCTTGGCACTACTCCTCTCTGTGAGGGGATGGACCTGGACGGCGCTTTGGTAATCCCGGCCTTTGTAAACGCTCATACCCATATTGGGGACGGTATAGCCAAGGAAGCGGGTGTAGGGCTCTCTGCCGAGGAAGCAGTTAGCCCTCCTGACGGGCTTAAGTACCGCTACCTTAATGAACTATCTGCAGAAGGCTTGAGCAGGAGCCTGGAGTCGGCCATAGAGGAACTGTTGCGTAATGGTATTACCGCTTTCGGCGACTTCCGGGAAGGAGGCGTTGAGGGAACTCTGGCATTAAGAAGTATAATGGAAGGAAAGCCGCTTAAAGTGGTAATATTCGGTGCAGCCATGGCTAACCCAGGGCAAGAGGGTTATTTAACTGAGCAGGAAGGGGTCGCCGGCGCTGCCCATGGTTTGGGAATAGGTGATGTAGCTCTTTTTTCCGAAACTGAGCTTGCTTCTCTTAAAAGCCTGCTCGCCGCAGGAGGCAAGAAGCTGGCTGTTCATGGCGCTGAGACAAAAGCCGCTCAGGAGCTCTGCTTCAACAACTGGGGAAAATCCGAAATAATAAGGATACTTGACTTTTCGCCTGAGCTTTTTGTACACCTGACCAATCCTTTTCCCGGGGATCTGGAGGCAATAGCCGAACAGAAGATACCGGTAGTCTGCTGTGCCAGGACCAACTGCATCCTGGCTGACGGCCTGCCGCCGCTGGATAAGATGATCGAGCTGAAAATGCAGCTTGCTCTAGGTACGGATAACCTGATGTTCTCAAGCCCCGATATGTTCCGGGAAATGGACTGGTTCTCCCGCCTGGCCAGGGGCCAAAGCGGGCAGGCGGATATTATATCTTCCAAAGAGGTGCTTTCAATTGCCACCCTGGGAGGCGCCCGGGCATTGGGACTGGAGGATCGGCTTGGAAGCCTGGAAGCGGGCAAAGCGGCCAGTTTTATTGTGCTGAATACAGGATCTCTTGCTTTGAGAAACTGCCGCAATCTTTATTCCGCTGTTGTGCATAGGGCTTCTCCCGCTGATATACTTCTGATTGTCTCCTGGGGCAGGGAAGT
>SDBS01007115.1_pt1 | contig 10885 bp, 9 predicted proteins | sample 2277091 | NCBI WGS metagenome assembly SDBS01 (sample SAMN10404972, study PRJNA504765) | marine sediment metagenome | isolation source: marine sediment core GS10_PC15, 163 cmbsf | place: Arctic Ocean: Southern Knipovich Ridge | collected 2010 | reverse complement strand
TCCGCAGCCGGGGAATGAAACCAAACGTCTTTTCCGCTTGCCGCGACAGCACGCCCTGATCAATCGCATGGGTTTTCCCAGTGTCGGCATTGACGCCTTTCTCAAAAATCTGAGGGGAAGCGACAGAACCGGTGTGGTCGGTATTAACATTGGCAAGAACAAAAATACGCCCAATGACCAAGCAATCGATGATTATATTTCTGCGTTCCGTGCAGTGTATGCCAGCGCCAATTATGTCGCGATCAATATTTCTTCACCCAACACACCCAACCTGCGCGACCTTCAGAGCATTAATGTCCTTGATGACTTGCTCAAGGCACTGAAACACGAACAAATTATGCTGGGCAAGACGCGTGACATCTATGTACCCATTGCAGTAAAGATTGCACCGGATCTTGATGAGGGCGAAATCGTGGCAATCGCGGATCTGGTGCTGAAACACAAGCTCGATGCCGTCATTGCAACCAATACCACCATTGAGCGCAACGGTGTCGAAGAGGAGTTGCTGGCGACAGAAATTGGTGGCCTTAGTGGACGCCCGCTAAAAGAGCGCTCAACACAAGTGGTGCGCATTCTTTACAACCACCTCAAGGGCAGCATTCCGGTTATCGGGGTCGGCGGTATTGAGAACGCCGACGACGCCTGGGACAGACTGGTTGCCGGTGCTGACCTGGTGCAGGTCTATACCGGGTTTATTTACGAGGGGCCCGCCATAGTAAAGCGCATTTGCCGTGGACTGGAAAAACGGGTCGTGGCCTCAGGGTGCAGTACATTAACCGAGGCTGTTGAAATGGCCAGAACCGGCATCCGCCTCATGCGCTAGATGGAAAAAAGAGGGACCAAACCATGCCGCTACTGAAAATCCAGACCAATCAAAAAATTACAGCTGATGTAAAACAATTGGCCATCAAGGCAGCATCTGAATTGGTCGCAAGTGAAATTGGTAAACCGGAACGCTACGTTATGGTGGCGTTTGAATCCACGCAGCCTATGGTCTTTGCCGGTAGTGATAAACCCTGTGCCTATCTGGAGCTGAAGTCGATCGGCATGACGGAGGATAAAGCAAAATCATTGTCTACCGTACTTTGCGAATTTGTTGACAGTCAGCTGGGCATTCCCGCTGATCGTATTTATATCGAATTTACTGATGCCCCTGGAATCATGTGGGGCTGGAATGGATCGACTTTTTAGCCGCGCTTTTTGCTCGGTCGTATTGTACTGACATCCAGTGCTGATACCCGGTTGCGTCCACTGTCTTTGGCCGCATATAGTGCCTTGTCCGCACGAGCAAGAATGACGCTCAGTCCAGCATCACCATCCGTCGTCTCCAGTTGTGCTACACCGAAACTGGAAGTAACCTGCAATTTCAGATCTCCAATGGCTACCGGAGACCGTTCAATCTTGTTGCGGATTTTTTCTGCAAATATCTCCCCGCCGGCAATACCGCCGGTTGTAAGCACCAGAAACTCCTCGCCGCCAATTCGAAAGACATAATCGCTGTTACGGCAGCAATCGCGCATGACGCCCGACACGTGGACAAGTACCTTGTCGCCAATTTCATGCCCGTATTCATCATTAATTTCCTTGAACTTGTCTAAATCGGCCAGGATGACGGTAATGGTCTTTCCATGGCGCCCCGCATCCGACAGCATCTTGGGATAGAGATCATAAAGGTAGCGCCGGTTATACAGACCCGTAAGCGTGTCGGTGGTTGCCCGCTCTTCCAGCTGCGAATGCACCCGATCGACCTCATCCTGTTTCTCTTTCAAGCGCGTTACCATGTTCTGGAACTGGTTAATCAAATAGCTAAATTCATCTTTGGACTGTGTCGCCTCGATTTCGGGAAAGCGACCCTCGCCAACATGGTGCATGATGCTGACCAACCTGCCCACTGGCCGACTGAAGTTTCTGATCACAGCAGCGCCCACTACCAGTATCGCGATACTGCCGCCAAGCGCCAGCGCAATTATCTGCAAACGGTTCTGGTCGAGTTGGCCGGTGAGTTCCAGATTGGAAAACCCGAACCATATCTGTGGCAGATCATCTTCTGAGGAATATGATACTTTGCGAACCAGGTAATTGTCTTGCCCCAGCCGGAACCGGCCACCACTCTCTGCAAAGTTTCTATCAGCGAGGTCTTCCCCCAGAGAAGAGCGGATTATTTTTCCATTGAACACAACAAAAAATTGACCATAGCCAACACTACGCGCGGCCTCAATCAAACTGGCATCCATGGTACGTGTCAGCACCACACTACCGAGAAAACGGTCCTGATAGTAAACCGGTATAAAGGCCGCCATCTCAATGCTTTTATCTGTCGCGTAATAGAACAGATGGTCGCGAGGTTCCTTTGGATGCCGGTTTTTACCCAATTCATCCAACAACTGTTTTTCATTGCCGCCAATCAGTACCCGCCCTTTACGCGATATTATTACCGCGCTGCTGTACGGCAACCACCCGAACTGCCTTTGAAACAATTCTTTAAGCGGGTCGGTCTCGGTGCCGACATTCACGACCACAAACATGTACTCGCGCAACTGTACGTTATTGCTTATGATGCGAGCACTTTGCTGCAACTGATGTTCTTCCAGTTTTATTTTCGCGTTGATCTGTGAAACAAAAAGGCCAATATTGCGATTGGCCGCTTCAAGAATGGCGCCACGACTTTGAGTATAGAAAAAGAACAGAACACCAATCAGAAATACCTCCAGTAAAACGACGTAGAGGATCATTCGATTACGATAAGTATGCGGAGGCGACATGGTTTACTGCTTGATGGGTACAAGCTCGTATTTTTTAGCTACACTGCTGAATTCCGGTCCGGTTTGCACATGGCGAATAATGGTCATGACATCAGGTGACACCTGGTAATTAGTCACTGCGGACAAAACACGATAGAAGGGATAACGACCTGCAAGCAGGTTTCTGGCGGTAGGTGCGCTACCACCAACGCTAACGCTCTTTACTTCACTGTCGCGCCCAAACACCCAGGTGGTGCCGGCATGGCCAATGGCTCCGGGGAAGTCAGTGACCCGTTTAATCATTTCCGCCGCACTTTTCACGTTGAGCCGATCCTTTCGAAAAGCCTTTGCTTCAGGCAGAATATTTTTCCAGTGACCGGGCCTGTGTTTACAGTGCAACCGGGTTACCACAACAATGGGTTTATTCTCGCCACCCACTTCTCGCCAATTCTTTATTTTGCCGCTGAATATTCCGCGTACCTGCTGGCGAGACAAATTGGTAATTCGGTTTTTGTTATTAACCAGAATCAGGACAGGTTCCCTGGCAATAGGGTGAACCCGAATGTTCTTCTCCTTGATTTCCCGTGCACTTAACGGGCAGCAAATAAATCCAAAAGTTTCATGGCCCGGACGGTTCTGTTGCGCAGTCCTGATGCCGGCATTGCAGCCCATGCCCAACATGGATTCCTTGCCAAACAGTTTTACCTGTCGACCACTGCGGCGCTCCAATGCAGGTTTGAGTTTATTGAATATGACCCAGGAAAAGTGCGCACCGGCACCAATAATGGTGGACGGTTTGTCTTGTTCATCTGCTTTTCCCGCTGCGACGACGCCACCGGCGCTGGCACACAAAATCACGAGCAGAGAAATCTGCCCAATCCGAACTGAGAACACCCACCCCCCCTCTGCCGCATTCGCAGGAAGATATGACTGATAAGAATGCCAGTGGCAGTCGAAAAGCCTTTCCAGCACTTATACTGTAGTCAACAACGACCCGGTTGACCGTTGTTTTTTATTATTATTAGAAACAAGTACTTATGTCAATTCTCCAGGAGCACATCGCATACATGATCAATATGCGCCTGCGGCATGCCCGGATAAATCGGCAAGGATAACGCCTCCAGCGAGGCCTTTTCGGCCTTCGGCAGGCTACCTTCAGCGTAGTCGAGATCGCTATAGACCTCTTGTAAGTGCAATGACTGCGGGTAACACAGCGAATGCCCTATCTGATTGTCTATCAAGTGCTGGCGCAAGGCATCACGGTTTTCGAGCCGGGTCGTATAAAGGTTATATGCGTGGCCTCCATTGACAGGCGCCAACGGTACTGCGATCACTCTGCCTTCCAGTCTTTCCGAATAAGCCGCTGCCACCGCGCGGCGACTTGTAATGGCCGCATCAATTCTCTTAAGCTTCAAACGTAACAGCGCCGCCTGAATTTCATCCAGCCGACTGTTGTAACCTACTTCTGTATGGATAAAGGGATTGATGGCACCGTGATTACGCAAGCGCCTGATGTGTTCGGCTACATCATCACTATTCGTCGTTATCAGACCACCGTCGCCATAACAGCCCATTACCTTGGTGGGATAGAAACTGAAGCAGCCGGTATCACCAAAGCTCCCGACTTTTGCATCTCCCAATGAGGCACCAAAGGCCTGGGCCGCATCTTCAATCACTTTCAGATCGTTTTCCCTGGCTATGGCAATGATCTCGTCCATATCAACCGGGCAACCAAAAATGTGTACGGGAATGATGGCACGCGTCTTGTCACTGAGTTTCTCCCGCACACTGATCGGGTCAAGCGTAAAATTATCTTCCTTGATATCGGCAAATACCGGTGTGGCACCCACCAGGTCGATCGACTCGGAAGTCGCATAAAAAGTATAAGGTGTAGTAATAACCTCATCCCCTGGCCCAATACCCAAAGCGCGTAACGACAACACCAGCGCATCGGTACCGTTGGCAACGCCAATAGCGTGTTTTACACCAACGTATTCTGCAACCTCATCTTCGAATGCGTGTACATTTGGCCCCATAATAAAGGTGCCGCGATTTCCAGTGTTGCGAATCGATTCGAGCCATTCACTTTCCAGTTCGGCAAATTCGGTGGTCAGATCAAGAAAAGGTACTGAGGAAATCACGGAAGACATTCTGCCATCTTCTCCTTAACCAGCAACGCAACGCGCAGGGCCTCAAGGCCGACGCGCCCGGTCACCAGCGGTGTACTGCCGTTTCTAATATTGTTAATAAAATCTTCCAGCTCGGCATTGAGCGGAAGCCTCGGTTCAATCTCGACTTTTTCCGTAACAATCTCGGGCCATTCCTGATCGACATCCTTGCGCTGTGCGGTAACGATATCGAGACGCTGATCTGTATAGTCCAGGCCATAATAATGGTCGCGCTCAAATACACGTATACGGCGAAATTTCTTGTTAGATACACGGCTGGCACTGACATTGGCTACCGCCCCGTTCTCAAACTCAATACGCGCGTTGGCGATATCGATATGATCGGTAATGACGGGCGTACCCATGGCGGACAAGTTCTTGATGGGCGAGCCCACCAGCGCCATGACAATATCGATGTCATGAATCATCAGGTCGGTGACGACATCGACATCCGTGGCGCGCGCGACAAACGGCCCGAGGCGGTGGACTTCAATAAAACGTGGCGTCTTGACACGCTCAGCCAGGGCCATGACCCCGGCGTTGTAACGTTCGAGATGACCGATTTGCAGAATGGCTCCGCTTTTTTCCGCCAGCTCTACAATCTCCAGAGATTCCTCGTAACTGGGAGCCACCGGCTTTTCCAGCAACATGTGTATGCCCTTCTCCAGAAAGGGCCGGGAGACCTCCAGATGATGCTCGGTGGGCACCACAATGCTCACGGCATCGACCTTGTCCAACAGCTTGAGGCTGTCCGTGTAGGTCGGGCAGTCACCACAATCTTTTGCAACCGCCCTGGCGGCATCCTCATCAATATCAGCAATGCCGACGAGATTCACATCGGGCATATCGTTATATATACGCGCATGAAATTTGCCGAGATAGCCGGTGCCAACGACACCAATGCGCAGTCGTTCGGAAGCCCCCTCGGCGGAAGTTGTATCGGGTGATGTCATGGATACCTACTGAAAAAGGGCGGAAAACCAAGCCTGGAAACGGCGCGAATTATACATCGGTGCTGGCCCGCCTCCAAACCAGATCTCAGGCCTCAATCAAGGTAAAGGCCTTGGCATCGATGAAAATACGGTAAAGATCAGTGTCAATCTTTCCCGCTCCAGCTTCTTCGGCGAGAATGTCCAGTGCTCGGTCCATGGGTAGCGCATTTTTGTAGGGCCGGTCCGGCGCGGTCAAAGCATCATAAATATCCGCTATCGTCATTATCCTGGATTGCACCGGAATTTCTTCCGCCGGCAGACCGCGCGGATAACCGGTGCCGTCGAGTTTCTCGTGGTGAGCAAAGGCGATATATGGCAACGCGGCAAGATTCCTGGTCCACGGGATCAACCTTAGAAATTCAAAGGTATGACTGACATGGGATTCGATCTGCTCCCGCTCCTCTGGCGACAAGCTGCCTTTGGAAAGCGACAAATTGGTAAACTCGAATTCCTTTAAAAGCTCGACCGAATCACCGGCATTATCGGGAAAATGATATTGTCGAATAGTCTTGAGCTCTTCCGAGGCACTCTCGTGAGACACAGTTGGCCGATTGGCAGTGAGTACTACGTCAAGAAAATGTTTTAATTTACTGTCTTCCTGCGTCAGCATTTGCTCGATTTCAAGACGTCGGCCTTTTAGCTCATCGGCTGATAATTCACTGGCTTCATACAAATCCAGTATCTCGCGATAGGCATGACGACCGATACTGGAACGTGCATATTGAAACCGTTGCTCAATATATTTAAGCTCGTGTTCATAAAGCTTGTTGGCCTTGACCAGCACGTTTTCGCGCACGCCGACCTTGCCAAAATCGTGCAATAGTGCGGCATAGCGAATCTCGCGCATTTGATCCCTGCTGAACTGAATGCCTTTAACGCTCTGCAAATCACTGCGGTCAACGGCCTTACCTAAACGTTCGGTAAATTCTGCGACACGGAAGCTATGTCCAGCAGTGGTCGGGTCTCGTGCTTCGATAGCCTGCACGGATGCGCGAATAAATCCTTCGAATAATTTCTCAATATCTTCATGAAGAATACTGTTCTCCAGCGCTACACCGGCCTGCCCCGCCAGCGCCTTCGCAATCTCGATGGTGCCACTTCCGAAAGGAAACACCTTCTTCTCGAAGTCTTCTTTTGAGGACAGGCGCTGGTCGAAATCCAGTTTCCGGTTAATCAACTGCAATACACCCACAACTTCATCTGTCTTGTTGGTCAACGGAAGTGTCAATATGGATCGGGTGCGGTAGTTCAAGCTCTTATCCGAGGCGGGATTGAATTTGTATGGCGCGTCTTCCGGGATCTCATAGGCATCATCAACATTAACGATCTCACCGGACCGCGCAATATAACCGGCGATACTGTAATCACCTACCAGAGTCATTTGAGCACTGGAAGTCGCCTGTGTTGAAGCATTCTGGAATAAACGGAAATACAGTTTGCCTTCACTGTCGCGGGTGTAGATCGATGAACCGTCAGCTCCTGTGAGATGGCGTGCCTGCGTCAGGATCAGGTCGAACAAGGTATCAAGATCTTTCTCTGACGCCAGTGCTCTGCCAATCTCGAGAATTTTTTCGAGTGTGTCGGCGGTACTGGTATGACTAGTATCACGTCGCGCCAAATCAAGCGCCGACTTGAATGCCGTTACCACTGCCTCGCGTGGACTGTCTTTGGCAAAAGCACCGCTGATGGCCGGCTTGTTCAGGAATTGAGTGGTAAGCTCTTCGTTATCCTGCAACTCAATAATAATACGAAGCTCAGTCGCCGGGTTTAACTGAAGCAGGCTGGATACCTGTACGGCGGTCAGTAATGCAACACCATGATTGGCATTGCTGGCGAGGTCGTCGATGGAAGCAAAGGTATTGATACTGACCGCTGCCATCACGTCACCCAAAGCAGCAGGCAAGTTTTTATTACTGGATAGCCAAATAATTGCGTTGTGCACGCTCATATTTACTCAACAATTTCCTGTATCTTCTTTGCTTGTGGCATTGTACGCCAATGCTCTAAGCTACGCTCGAAAATCAATATATGAGATTTCCGATGGAATCAAGAACAATACTTATCACCGGCTGCTCCAGCGGAATTGGCCTGTGCCTGGCCAGGGGCCTGCGGGATCGCGGCTATCGTGTCTTTGCCAGCGCACGAAAGCCCGCAGATGTGCAGCAATTGGCCGCCTCAGGTCTGGAAAGTATACTACTCGATCTCAATGACAGCGACTCAATCCATACTGCGGTAGATGAGGTCCTGGACCGTTCGCAGGGAAAGTTGTACGCCTTGATTAATAATGGCGCCTACGGCCAGCCAGGCGCGGTGGAAGACCTGTCGCGCGAAACATTACGCCAGCAGTTCGAGACCAACTTGTTTGGCACCCAGGAACTTACCAACAGGGTTATTCCGATAATGCGGAATCAGGGTGGTGGTCGCATTATCCAGATCAGTTCCCTCCTTGGCATTGTCGCCATGCCCTATCGGGGTGCCTATATCGCCAGCAAATACGCGCTTGAGGGATTGAGCGATACCCTGCGTCTGGAACTCAAGGATACCAATATATTCATTATGCTCATTGAACCTGGCCCCATTATTAGCAAGTTCCGAGACAATGCTTATGCCGCCTTCCGTGCCAATATCGATGTCGAACATAGCGCCCACCGTAATCGATACCAGAACATGATCGCGCGTTTCAAGGGGGAAACAGGAAATATGCCCTTTACCCTGCCACCGGAAGCCGTGCTTGGAAAAACCATTCACGCGCTGGAAGCCCGGCGGCCTAAAATCCGCTACGCTGTTACCGTACCGACTTATGTTTTCGCATTTTTAAAACGCGTGTTGCCTTTCCGTTGGCAAGACGCACTCCTTGCGCTTGCAGGAGGTAATGGGAGACGTTAAACAGGAATTGTCTCCGAGGGCCACTGTCTATCAGATTGTCCACAAAATTAGATTGTCCACAAAATTACTGTTAGATTTTTAAGATAGTTATCCGCGTGTGTTCGTTTTTCGACAGTCATTACGATCGCAATGACAAGACCCGATGCATAAGGGTTTTAGGCACGCATATTGGGCATATAGTTTCTGAAACTGAGTTCAGTTACGCTTTAAATCCCCTGCCCGTACGGCAGAATCCTTACTGTCAAAGTTCAGGTGTACCAGATCCTCGGGCCGGTCGATATCACTGCGTGTCGGTAATTCACGCCAGCACATCCCCAGGCCCCGCAACCGCTCACGTGTCAGTTCAGCAATTTGATCACTACCCCATGGCATATCCGTAAAAAGAGATGGTGCAGACTGTCTAAGCCCAATCAGTACATAGCCGCCATCTGTGGCAGGTCCAAGCACTGCGTCAGTGTCGCCACTCAACATGGCAGAGGCCTGTTTGATGTCGGCCGCCGTCAACTCAGGGCAGTCGGTTCCTATCAGAATGGCCCAGGACGCCTGATCCAGGGTTTCTGCAAGCGCTACATCCATGCGCTCGCCGAGATCATTGCCGAGTTGCTGGCGAAGTTTCACACCATAGGTATCGGCACAGGAGACGAAAAAGTGATCGCGGGTGTCGGGTGTGCACCAGAGTTCGACCTCGACGTTTCCCGGCGCAGTGACATTTGCCAGCGTTCGGTGAATCAGTTCAGCGTGCAACCTGGCGGCGCCTGCCTCTCCCAAGGCGGGGACGAGTCGTGTTTTGGTCTGACCCGGAACTGGGGCCCGGGCGAAAACCAGGATTTTTCCTGTTGCCGCCTTCATTACTGTCTAACGATATAAACGCGCCAGGTTTTGTGGATTGACTCCCAGCGCGTATGCCAGACGTAAACGCCACACCATCAATATCGTTCTCCATACCCCCCGTCTTTCCCACCGCCGGCTAGATGTCGTCAATTTGCTATGTAAACAAACTGGCCGTCCATATGCACGAAGTCGTTTGCTAAAAGTAATATCTTCCATTAACGGAATATCCGGGAAACCGCCCGCCTGTGTAAACATCTTTCGCGTAACAAAAATACCCTGATCGCCAGTGGCGATGCCGCTCATACGTGAGCGGTTGTTCATCATGAATTCGATGGTACGATATAAAAAACCCGAACCGGAAAGAGACACATCAAAACGCCCCCAAATTGCATCTTTCATTTTTAACGCATTAAGAATCAATTGATCGGCATCCATTGGTGGCAGGCAGTCGGCATGAAGAAACCAGAGCACATCCCCCCGCGCAATTTGTGCACCGGCGTTCATTTGTGACGCTCGACCGCGTGGCGCGGTAAGCACCTCGTCCGCCAGTGGTAGTGCTCGCACCAATGTTTCGTCATCACTCGCACCATCCACGACAATAACTTCATGTCCGGCGCGACGCAGTGCCTGCAAGTCGCCGAGAGTCCGTTCGATTGTCGTCGCTTCGTTGAAAACGGGAACAACAACGGAAATCATTCTCACCGGATGGTTGATACTTGCCACTGGAGGCATTAGCAACAACTACCCGAAGACGTACCGCCAGTGATTATGCCACCCTTCGTTTCTGATACCGGCCGACGTGTACCGCTGGATGCACAGAAGGTCTTCGCTTCGCCACGCTGGGCAGGTTCGATACCGATAAAATCGCCACCATAGACACTGTTCTCTGTCAGAAATTTGAAGGTCCGTTCACACACTGCCATACGTTCACCCCGCGGGAACACATGACCCTCATCGTCCCGTACCTCGGCATGGGGGCCCTTGTAGATTACTGCATGGCCGTAATCGAGGCACGGTGACTGCTCACCCTTCACTGCGGTTAGTGTCACTGAGCGGAACTCGATACCTTCTACCACCCGCCAGGGTTGTGCATCCCATTTGTTATAGCTAATGGCGAGAAAGCCGGCATCGATAAAGACCCTGATAAATTCCTGTTCCTGGAATGCCCCTGAAATACAGCCACTCCATAGCTCGCTATCCTGCTTAAGGTGCGGTGGTACCACTTCGTCACTAATAATGTCAGAGATCGCCACTCGACCACCGGGTC
>SDBS01007114.1_pt1 | contig 10885 bp, 9 predicted proteins | sample 2277091 | NCBI WGS metagenome assembly SDBS01 (sample SAMN10404972, study PRJNA504765) | marine sediment metagenome | isolation source: marine sediment core GS10_PC15, 163 cmbsf | place: Arctic Ocean: Southern Knipovich Ridge | collected 2010 | reverse complement strand
ATAATATTCTTATCACTATTTCTCACAGTGCCATCATTTTCCACGACCAAGTCTTGTAATGCATTTACAAGCCTTCTCTGCATATAACCAGATGTGGAAGTTCTAACTGCAGTATCAACTAATCCCTCTCTCCCACCCATTGCATGAAAGAAAAACTCAACTGGTTTTAATCCATTTCTATAGGAGGAAGATACAAATCCTCGAGATTTAGGTGATAAATCATTTACTTTAAAATGGGGTAGTGTTCTTTTACTGTAACCCCGGTTTATCCTCTCCCCTCGAATTGCTTGTTGTCCCACCACCGCAGACATCTGTCCTAGGTTCAGTATATTTCCTCTAGCTCCAGATTTTGTCATTATTACTGAATGTGCTTCATCGCCAATAAAATCTGCAGCTGTTTCTTCGGCTTGTTTACGAGCTTCTGCTAATATTTGTCTTATCCTAAGTTCTAAGGTCTCTCTCATGGAGCGCCCTGGAGCTCGTCTTAAAATAGCCGTATCATTTTCATTAAAAGCTTTGATAAGTTTATGAGATTCATCATTTGCATCTTTCAATATCTTTTTAATTTCAGCAGAAGCATGTCCATGTACATAAACCTCATCTAATCCCATTGTAATTCCATTTTGTCTTATAACGTAGAGTAACATCTTTGTTGCGCTATCTAGAAATTGTCTTCCTGTAGCCTTTCCGTGATCTTTAATAATTCGCTGTAAAATGCTATTTGATTGCATTGCACCAAATGAATTCTCATCAATGGTTCCAGTCATTAGCCTGCCATTTGTTATTACGACATAGGCGTCATATTCACATTTATCTTCTTTGCAGACATCACACTTTTTACAAAATTTAGATTTAACCTTTAAATTTAAATCATCCGGAAATAAAGTACTGAAAATATCCTTTCCAGAATATAAGGGTTCAGGATCAGTCGTTATAGGAGTTAATTGATCTAAACTGATATGAGGATGATTTTTAAATATATCTCCATTATATAATAATTTTAAAGTGTCCTTTTTGTTATATAAAGAATTTAAACTTGTAAATTGGAAAACACTTGAAATAAAATCTTGTATCCCCCCTAGTATTGGCCCTCCAAATCGGGGAGATAATATATGTTCTTGTACTTTAAGTAGCATCTCTGCTTCTGTTCGAGCTTCTTCACTTTGTGGTACATGTAGATTCATCTCATCACCATCAAAGTCTGCATTATAAGGAGGACAAACTGTCAGATTTAATCGAAAAGTTCTCCCATCCATAATTCTTACTTCATGAGCCATTATTGACATCCTGTGAAGTGAGGGTTGACGGTTAAATAGCACCAAGTCTCCATGACTCAAATGGCGTTCTACTGTAAATCCCGGTGCGAGCATATCAGCAATAATGCTGAGGTTTTTTACGTAACGAAGATCAATTCTCCTACGATCATTTCGAATAATATAATTCGCTCCAGGGTGTTTGAATGGTCCACTCAAGACCAATTCTTTCATTTCTTCAATATTCCAATCATTTACATTAGTAGGAATAGTTAGAATTTTCGCAATTTCTATTGGAACTCCAACTTCGTTAATACTAATGTATGGATTTGGTGAAATTACACTTCTGGCAGAAAAATCAACTCTTTTGCCACTTAAGTTACTTCTAAATCTTCCTTCTTTACCTTTTAATCTTTGAGTTAAAGTTCTGAGTGCTCTTCCAGAACGATGCCTTGCTGGAGGAATTCCTGAAACTTGATTATCAAAATAAGTCGTTATATGATATTGTAATAATTCCCAGAGATCCTCAACAATTAAGTGAGGTGCTCCAGCATCAATATTTTCTCTTAATCTTTGATTGATCCGAATAACGTCAACCAGTTTATGAGTCAAATCGTCTTCAGATCGAATTCCACTATCTAAGGTAATAGAGGGTCTGGCACATACTGGAGGTATAGGTAAAACTGTAAAGATTACCCATTCTAAACGAGCATTTCCAGGGGAGATTCCTAAGATCCGTAGATCAACATCACTCATTTTTAATAAACGTTCTAATATCTCTATAGGTGTTATTCTTCGAGAACCTTTTCCTTCCTCTTCTTCATAAAAAGTAGTAGGCTTTTCAATTATAATCTTCTTTTTCTTTGCTCCACAATAGGGGCAACTTTTAGTTTTTCTCGCTCGTTTGAAAACAATCTTTGAAGCATTTTCATCTCCTTCAAAAAATATCTCACGGTGTTTTAATTGTTCTTCCCGAAACATCTCCTTTTCTTCTTCTAATAGCATCAGTCTAGAGCATTCAGGACAAATGCTTCGTAATACTTTCAAAACTTTCTTAGCATAACCTACATGGATAACAGGGCGAGCGAGCTTTGTATTGGTTCTTCGAAATGAAGATATCTTTAATCTGGTAGTCCAGATTCTATCTTTGGTTAGGGATACTAACCAAAATACCATCTATATGCCCAAAATGCCCCATACAATTACTAACGAGATTACCACATGTTTGGCACCGCTGTCCCGGTTCAATTGTACCGAGTCTTTGGTCCATCAACCCACTCGGGATGGGTAATCCATCTTCATCATAAGTGTCTGCAGTAATAATTCTTGCTGCTGACATTTTACGAATTTCATTGGGGCTTAAAAGACCAAATTTAATTTTCTCAATCAATTTAGTTCTTGAAAATGTATAACTCATAAGATATATACCTCCATAATTAAAATACCTCCATATCAATCATATTTATTAGTGAAAAAGAATAAATCATAGGTGAAAACATCGTTTTTGATTTTTATAAATTAATAATTTAAAAAAATAAGAATACAAGTCTTCCACTGTACTACAAAAAACACAGCAAATATTAAAAATTTTACTGTTTTGGGCATTTTGTATTAAAATCCTTCCTTTTGATTATTTAAGAATAAAAACATAATTTTTTATTAAATAAAAGACAATTTTTTAGGGATTCAAGCTTTTTAGAATGTATCTTTAAGAATTTAATTTATTGTTATGCTTAATTAATTGATAATGAAAATGATTAATATTTTTAGAAGTAGATTTGTCATTTTTGTACTACAATTTCTTATGTTAACCATTTTAATTTCTTTCATGAGTTATGATACTAATATATATTTTGATATAGGAATTTCACATGAGCGAGCTCTGATAATTCAATTCTTAGCGAATTATGTTCTATTTAGCAACCTCTCTAGTTTATTATTTATTTATATTATTTGGTTATCGGTATCATTAATTCCTATTCTTGTTTATATAGATTTTAAAAAAGCATATTCAATGAATTTACTAACATTTTTTTTCCTCAATTTTTTTCCTTACGTGTTTTTAAAACAGTATTCCCCGCTCTATTTTGACATCTATTTTCAATTTCATATTAGTAACACGATTTTATTAGGGATTGTTATTGTTGGATTTACAATAGTTCTGTCATTAATCTTTAAAAAAATCAAAGTTGGTAAACTTAGTTCTCGGATCGTTAATGTAGAGACTATAGCAAAAAGGATTTCTTCAGTTTGTCTTCAGTGTGGGACAGTATTTGAGTCACGTCCAAAAATTTGTTTTAATTGTAATGCAAATTTAACCAATAAAATGGAGAATAGCAGTGGATAAAGAAAAAAATACATCTTCCTTAGAAAATTTATTTAATCCCAGAAATGTAGCAATTTTTGAAGCTAAGGAAAATATATCATTCTTCCTTAAAGGATTTAAAAGACAAAATTATGATTTTGAAAAAATAAATTTAATATCTTCCAAGCATGATGAGTTTTTCGGTATAAAATGCCATAAATCCTTTGATACTATTCAAGAGGATACGATAGATCTTTTAATTTTATCAGTGCGAAGAGATTTTCTTATTACTTCAATTAAAAATATTCTTTCAAAAAAGAGAGTTAATTTTATACACATTTTCACAGCGGGTACAAGCGAATTTGATGAGTTGGGTTTTGAAATAGAGCAGCAATTAAAAGGAATCATAGACTGTTATCCACACACGAGAGCTATCGGCCCAAACTGTATGGGTTTATATAGTCCTCGTGGAAAAACCGCATATTTTCCTTCATTTCCAATAGAGAGGGGAAATATTGGATTAATTTTTCAATCGGGAGATTTGCATTCCAAGATGATAAAATTTGGTTCCCGTAGATATAATCTAAGATTTTCAATAGGTTTAAGCATTGGAAATTGTCTGGATATCCAAATTTCTGAAATCCTTGAATTTTTAAATAAGGATCAGGAAACGGATGTAATTTGTGTTTATTTCGAGGGGTTTTCACCTTTTCATAAAGATGAAGGGAAAATTCTACTAGATGTATTGAAAAAGATGAAGAAACCTATATTGTTTATGAGAGGAGGGAAAACAAAGAGAGGACAAAGGGCAGTATTAACTCATACAGGATCTTTAGCAACTAATAGAAACATTTGGGATGCAATTTACAAACAAACATTAACAATCGAAATTCCATCCTCATTAGATGAGCATATAGACTATGTTTATCTAATTTCTTCTTATTTTACAAGATTTAAGAAAAATAAACAAGAGGTCGTTTATCCTAAAAATAAACGAGCTTTAGTCATTCTCTGGTCAGGTGGTTTTGGAATTTTAGCAACGGATGCTTTAACAGAGCTAGGTATTGAATTGCCTTTTTTTGAAGGGAAAACCTTAGAAAAGTTAAAGAAAATATATCCTATTAGGGTTGGGAGCCTTTCAAATCCATTAGATCTCCCATGGCTAACACACCAAAAAATACTTGCGGAAGTGAGTAAAACAGCGATAGATGAATCAATTGATTTAGCTATTGTTGAAACTGACGCTTGGAGTGATTTAGAGGGAGAAAGTTTCAAAGGGTACTATGCTAATTTATTAGAAATGAGGAGATATATGGAATCTCTGAATAAAGTGTTCATTATAATTTTACACCAATATCCTAGTGAATCTTTAAAAATTTTTCATAAAATGCTTATTAAGGATAATTTTATTATTTATCCAACAATAGAAATCGCTGCCAAGTCTTTTTTAAAACTATATGAAATTGGTAAGAAATTAGAACGTTTAAAAAGCAATTAGAATAAGCTTTGATTATTTGAGAATAATATTCTGCTTGAAATTAAAATCTAAAAACCTTTTACTAATACTTAACTTGAGTATTTTAATGTGTGATAAAACAACACTCATTTTAATTAACTAGTGATTGATAAAGATGGTTGACCAAACTGGTAAATTATCATTAAAATGGTTGTTTAAACCTAGAAATGTTGCTATCTTTGAAGCAAAAGAGAAATTAGGGTATTTTATTGGGGGTTTCAAATCACAAGGTTTCAACTTAGATAATTTATATTTAGTATCACCTACCGAACAGCAATTATTTAATATTACATGTTATAAATCCTTTGATGAAATCCCTGTTGACTCAATTGATTTGCTAATTTTAGCTGTGAGACGAGAAAAATTAATAGCATCTTTGAATGAAATTGCCTCAAAAATAAAAATCAAATTCATCCATATATTTACTGCTGGAACAGGAGAATTTGATGATGTTGGGATGGAAATTGAAAAGGGACTTAAAGATTTTTTTGATAAACATACTGAAATTCGTGGTATAGGTCCTAATTGTATGGGTGTATATTGTCCAAGCGGTCATAATGCCTATCTTCCTATGTTTCCAACAGATGATGGAAATATAGGATTAATATTTCACTCAGGTGACCTACATTCAAAAGCTATAAATTTTGCTTATGGGAGATATCGACTTACTTTTAAGTTTGGAGCTAGCATTGGTAACTGCCTTGATCTTCAAGTTACTGATTTTTTAGAATATTTTGACCAAGATGATGGATGTGATATTATTGGAATTTACTTCGAAGGCTTCTCAAGATATCAAGAATCTGCTGGAAGAAAACTTTTCGAAATTTTAACTAGAATGAAAAAACCAATTCTTCTCTTAAGAGGAGGAATGACAAAACGGGGTCAATCAGCAGTATTAACACATACAGGTTCTTTAGGGTCAGAAGAAAGAGTATGGAAGGCAGTTATTAAACAAACTCCTTTAATTGAGGTAGAAATTTCTTTAGATGAAATGGTTGATTATTTGTTTATGTTTCACTGTTTCTTTAAGAAAAATCGCAATAAATCATATGAAAATCAAATTAAATTGTATCCGAGAGGAAAAAATGTTTTAGTTATTTTGTGGTCGGGAGGATTAGGAATTCTTGATACTGATACATTAACAAGAGTGGGATTAAATGTGCCCTTATTTAGTGAAAGTATTAAAAAAAACTTGATGAAAGTGTACCCTATTAAAGTAGGATCACTTTCAAATCCACTTGATTTACCATGGGTTTCACGTTCTGCAAGATATATGGAACTATGTAAAGCAGCTATTAGTGAAAATATTGATCTAGTGGTTATGCACACTAATGCTTGGGGAAAAGGAGATCCTGCAAGGTTTGAATCCTACTATAATAATATTAAAAGAATTAGAGATTATATTGAATCATTAAACAAAATTTTAATTTTAATTTTAGCTGAAACACCTCATCAATATCGAAATGATTATCATGAGCTTCTTATTGATGACAATTTTATTGTTTATCCTTCTGTTGAGAGGGGTGCTAAAGCATTTTTAAAACTGTATGAATATGGAAGGAAAATAAATAGGATGGAAAAGAAATAATGGCAGGAGAACTAACAGCAATTATAGCTGTGCTTACTTTTGTAATCTCAAACGTTATATTTAGGAAAACTGAGCATGATTCCAGTCCAACTTATATCAATTTTTTCCGTACCGGAATAGGTACACTAACTTTTATATTGATGGGTTTATTTCTAAATTTGTTTATAAAGGTTTTTCTTATCCCTTGGGAAATTTGGATGCTGTTAATTATTAGTTTTGTTTTCGGTCAAGTAATTGCTGATACAGCATACTTTAAAGCTCAAAAAGAATTAGGAACAACTATTGCTCTTGCGGTTTCAATGACATTTCCAATATTTACGTTCATATTATCAATAGTATTTTTAAATCAAACATTCGATGTTATGGTGATATTTTCTATCACGTTGATCGGTATTGGAATTATAATAATTGGCAGAAGTAAGATGTATTCAGAGGATACTAAGATAATAAATGCACCGTCAGGATCAAAATCCGTTCAAACACATAAGGCTATAGCTTTTGGGTTAGTTGCATCCTTAGGTTGGGCGATAGCTTTAGTAATGATTGATTATGGTACTAATCAAATTGATCAAATACTCCAAGAAGACCAAAGTATTAGTTCTATAATAGGAAATTTAATTCGATTTCCATTTGCTTCATTAATGCTTGCAACAATGGTATGGAGTGAAAACAATATTTTGAAAAAAAGGGAGAAAATATCCGTTCAAAAAAGGACTTCTAATTCTTATTTTATTCTAATATTAGGTGCTATAATAGGGACATCTATTGGAGCCTATGTTTATACAGAGGCAGCACGAGTCGCAGGGGCAACAATTATGGCTTTAATGGCAAGTGCAAGCCCCCTATTTGCACTTCCATTAACCTACCTTGTAAATAAAGAGAAGATTACTAAATTTGGTTTTCTGGGAGTGATATTAACCATAATGGGAGTTATACTAATTCTAATTTAATTTATAAATTCGATTCAAGCAAGACTATTCATAATACTGCCGATAAAGTTCAAGTTCATCTGAAAAGAAGATTGTATTTAATTATAATAATCGATCATAATCCAATTTATTTTTAGTTAAAATTTTAACAATAAGTTCTTTGAAAATTTCTTTAATATTGAAATTATCTTTTGAGGATGTTTTATAAAAATCAACTTCGTTATGTCTTTCCATGAATCTGTCAACAACTAAATCGTCAACTTTCGATTTATCGTCAACCTTTTTAGCTAGATCGTGTTTAGCTCCAATACACATTCTTGGAGTGTTCCCTTGATTATATTCTTCTAATTTTTCATACCACCAATCTAATCTCAACAAAGTTTGAAGATCTACCAAATTAAAAACCATGAATATCCCATTAACTCCATTAATATAATAGGGAAACAGTTTTTTGAATTGTTCTCGCCCCCCAAAGTCCCAAATGCTAATTCTCACGAATGTATTTTCCCCATTTACAAGAACAGGTAAATCTTGTGTATAGAATTCAATTCCAAGGGTTTCACTAGTTGATACATCGAAAGTATCAAAACATAATCTCTTAGCAATACAGGTTTTTCCAACTCTTTCTTGACCAAGAATGCAAATTTTGAATATATATATAGGTCTTTCGTCGTTTTTGTTTACCTTATAAACCAGATCGTTATTGTCAGACATATTAATGATGTTCTTTTTTGTTAATAAAATTTAAACCTTATGATACAAGATAAAAGTTAGAATTTATAAATATTAAACATATCATAAAATTAAATTTTTATGAAAGACAAGGAAATATTCCCGGATTACCAACCAAAAGTAACTCCTGACACAATCCAAGATTATATAAGAAATCTTGATTCTAAAATTTTTAAGATTATTAGTGAAATTGGTGAGCCATCTTTAGAGAAACTAAAAGAAATATTACATAATCTAAAAATTTATAAAATTGAAGCAGAAAAAAATCCTGGGGATTCTCAACCAGGTAATATTGCTTTAGGAGCTGACTTAAATCAATATTTTCCTTCTGAAGAGGAAATAATTGTCTCGGAATTAGGGCTTATGATCAAATCTATTATAAAGATTACTTCTAAACAAAAAATTGAGGAATTCAAAAAAACAGAGGGAATTTCATCTCAAAAAATAGTATTTAACGAAATTATTTATCGTCATGTAGATGTTATGGGTTCTGGTCGCTTCTTTTATGCCGAAAAAGATAATAAGGAAATAGAGCTCAGTCTATAAGCTCATAAAAAAGAAAATCCCTATAATCACATTAACCATTACTACGGTTATCAATGCTACAATTAGAGGAAAGACACTTTTCCCTTTTCGGTAATAATTTATTATAATCCCAACGAGAACGACAAGTGTACATAAGCTAATTATAAATGGAATAATAAGCTCAACGGGATTAAGATATATAATAAACAAACACCAATATTAGATAATTTTAGATAACAATCATAAAAAACTCATAGAATAAAAAGATGAGCCTTTTTCTTCTCTAAATAACTTAGAATTTGAATAATTTATTGACAAATCATAGAATTTAGAATCATATTTTACATTTTGTTGTTTCATTATTATCATAGAATATATTTTTAAAACTTAGTTTTAAAGTTTTTCAATCAAATTTGGTTTGATATTGGATAATATATTACACTATTGTCATAGTAAGTGTTAAATATTACTTTGATATTAAATAAGATATCAATCGACAAAATTAAGAATTTTTATTTTTTAATTTCTGGATTGTAAGAGACAAAAGTTGAGGAGATGTAAGGTATCAGCAAAAGAAATCACCTTAAGTAATCTGAGAATAGATATCACAGATTGTTTTTTTAGGTTGAATGAGATGTGTTATCATAAAAATCGGTTATCCGGGGGATGTGAAGGAGAGAAATGTAATGAATACCGATCTGGAAAGCCTGTAAAAGAAATAAGGGTTGGTAATAAAGGACGACTCAACAAAAAACGTGGAGATAGTCAGCTAACAATTAGAAGAAACCACAGGAAGAAATAACTCAATTATTATTTTTTCCGACAGGACATGACTCAATACATTTATTACACCATAGACGAGTATAGGTTGAAAGGATTTTCCAATTAGAGTAATTATAATCCCGACAGGTTTTTTTATCATAAATTCCATTTTTAAACGCAGCAGCAGGGCAGGCATCAATACATATATTACATTCCTCACAAAATCTGCTTTCATAAACCGGCTTTCCTAACATTAATGGAGCTGTCGTTACAATTGCGCTTAGGCGAACCTGTGAACCATACTCTTCTGTGATAAGTAAGTTATTTTTTCCTATTGGTCCTATTCCCGCAAGAGCAGCAGCATCCTTTAAGTATAGTCCGGGGTGATAAGGGATTATTTTAGACTCAAATCCTTGTTTAAAGAGAAATTTAGCTATAGAATTGCAGAAATTTCTCAATATAGAATCGGCAAATTGAAAATTTTTTCCAATTTCATCAGCTTTGCTCCACACATCAAGCATTATATCATACAAATGGATTCCCACAATAATAACGGCTGAGGGCTCTTTTAAAAATGAAAGGGGCCTATTTTTTCCCGAAAACCGATCAAATAAATCTGGATTCGCGAAACCTATTATATCAATTCCAATTTTTTTACTAAAATTTATTACCTTATTAGTGAGTTCTTGATCTTGATCCATAATAAAATAAAAAAATAAAAATATTTTTGAATAAGAATTATTTACAGCTTTTATTTTTTCTTCTTTTCCATTCGTTTTTTCAAGGAAGTTGATGACATTCGGGCTCTCTGTTGCCCTTTTGCTGCCCAATAGCTTTTTGCGGGGGCTTGAGCGACTTCTTTTTCTTCCGTTTCAATTTCTTCTAATTCATCATCTAGATAAGACAGACCTTCTGTAAACTCCTCTTCAGAAAAATTGGTATTGGTTGATCTTAAAGCATTCATCTCATTAATCATAATATCTTTTAGCTTTGTTAATTGTTTTTTCGAATCATCCCCCTTTCCAGCATAATATCCTGACCCTGCAGATTGAATATTCATCATGACATTCAATTTTTGATTATATTCAGCTTTAAATTCCTTCTCATCTTTAGTAACCGTAATTTTATCATTCACAACTCTCACTCGTTTTCTTCCTTTCTTATCTAAGTACTCAACTTGAAGCTGTACTGGAACTTCTTGGTTTTCTTTTAATTCTTTCTTCGAGTCTAGTTCAATAAATAGTTCTCTATCTTCTGTTATGGCACCCAAGGATA
>SDBS01007113.1_pt1 | contig 10886 bp, 9 predicted proteins | sample 2277091 | NCBI WGS metagenome assembly SDBS01 (sample SAMN10404972, study PRJNA504765) | marine sediment metagenome | isolation source: marine sediment core GS10_PC15, 163 cmbsf | place: Arctic Ocean: Southern Knipovich Ridge | collected 2010 | reverse complement strand
TGGCCTCCTTTGTTCAACTGGTGATTTTCTCAAAGCGGCTGTTATATCAGTCCCCCTGACTTTTAATGTATCTGCTAGCTTTAGTACATAATGACCTTGCTGTACAGGGTCCTTTATCTCACGAATTAGCGGCAGGAGCTTTTGTACGGCTAAGGATTTATCTTTGGCTTTGTTGATATCAACCTTGCTTGTTATAGTTGCTAAAGCGAAATCAAGTACAGGTAGAGCTTGTTCCACCAGATTTTGCCAAAAAGTAGGATCCTCCTTTATTACTTCATCTGGGTCCTTGCCTGGAGGGAGCAGGATAATCTTTATCTCGGCATCAAGGGTATTTTGATGTTTCACTAACCCCGCCAGTGATGGGGATGGTTCTCCCCCCTTATGCACAGAGTTAGCTAGTTCCTTTGACCAGGAGAGCATTGGTGTTGTCTTTTTATCCAGGGAATGAGTCAATACTTCCACTCCTCGGAAGGCTGCTTCTTGTCCAGCAAGGTCAGCGTCAAGTGCTAGGGTTATGTTCTTGGTTAACCCTTTAAGGATACGAGGTTGTTTTTCAGTTATGGAGGTCCCCATTGAGGCAACCACATTTTGCCACCCATATTGATGGGCTGTGAGAACATCCATATAGCCCTCCACGATTATTACTAGGTTTTCGTGCTTAATAGCACTTTTAGCCTTGTCAATTCCGTAAAGGCTGCTACTCTTGTCAAAAATTGGTGTTTGGGGTGAGTTAACATACTTAGGTAAGGATTCATCTAATGCTCTAGCTCCAAAACCAATAACCCGATTTTGCACGTCGCATATGGGAAATACCAGGCGGTTGCGAAACCTATCGTAACTCTTTCCTGCCTCTTTCTCTATTATCAGGCCCGCTTCAATTAGTTCCTGTTCCTCATATCCCTTAGTCATCAGGAATTTTTTAAGGGTATCCCACCTATTATGACTGAAGCCCAATCGGAACCCCCTGATAGTTTCAGCAGTGATCTTTCTCTTATCAAGATAGTTTCTGGCTGCTTCCCCAGCCTGGGTATTTAGAAGCAAGTGGTGAAAATATTCAGCGGCTGCGTCATTGATTTGGGATAATGTCTCCTTCCTCTTATCTTCAACACCGCCTGATAGCCCAGGTGAGCTTAAAGTTACACCTGCTCTTTGAGCCAAGAGACGTAGAGCTTCACCAAAATCGACTCCCTCCTTTTTCATGACGAAGGAGAAAACGTCACCACCAGTGCCGCAAGCGCCAAAGCAATGCCAAGTCTGTTGTTCGGGGAAGACGAAAAAGGAGGGGTGTTTCTCGCTGTGAAATGGACATAAGGCCTTGAAATTACGCCCGGCTTTCTGTACAGCAACATAAGCAGAGATTACCTCTACAATATCTATCCTCTGTTTTACTTCGCTGGTGATGCTCATTAACTTGAATTCTAAGTGGATACTTCCAATTTTTTAGGGTTTGAGGATGCGTATTTAATATTTCCAGGAGATATTTCCTTGCCTAACCTTAGTGCATATTGGTCAGTCATTCCAGCAATATAATCAACAACTTTGCGTTCCCTCGCATCGTCCAGAGAGGCAAGCTCTTGCGGCAAATTTCCTTCATGTTTTAGGAAATAGGAGTATAAAAGATGCATTGTTTCTCTAGCGTTCTCTGCATCTTTGATAGCTAGGCTTGGCTTATATACCTCGCTAAATAGAAACTGGCGAAGGCAATTTGTTGCCTTAATCACCTGAGGGCTCATGGCAATAGCTGGCTTGGGCAAGTTTGTGTGTCCGCTAACCGACCAGGAGCAGCTCACAATATCACAAACCAGCGTGTTAATCCGCTGCGAATGTGTATGGCCTAAAACACTTATTGCTGGTTCAGGTAAATCGCTTTCGATAATAATACCAGACCGTATAGCATCACCAATATCGTGATTGATGTAAGCAACGACATCTGCTATTTTGCATATCTGACCTTCCAGAGTGCTGACATCTGCCCATTCTTCTCCCATGATGTCTACTTGTCCCTTGGAGTGCTTAAGTATGCCATCTCGCACTTCCCAGGTGAGGTTGAGCCCCTGTCCGTCATTCTCTAATAAGTCGACCACGCGTAAGCTTTGTTCATTATGCCTGAAACCACCGGGATAAAGTTCATTTAGAACCTCCTCGCCTATATGACCAAAGGGGGTATGGCCCAAGTCATGCCCCAGGGCAATAGCTTCAGTTAGGTCTTCGTTAAGGTTCAAAGCTCGCGATATAGTTCTAGCAACCTGGGATACCTCTAAAGTATGAGTAAGCCTCGTTACATAGTGGTCGCCTAAAGGGGCGACAAAGACCTGTGTCTTATGCTTCAATCGGCGGAAAGCTTTGCAGTGGATAATACGGTCGCGATCACGCTGGAAGCAAGTTCTTAAAGGGCATGGCTTCTCCCATCTTAACCTACCGCGGCTAAATTTACTCTTAGCTGCGTGCGGAGAGAGGCTTTCCTCTCGTTTTTCTGTTTGTTGACGTACACCGATCTCATGAATCATTAAAACCCCTGACTTTGCTTCTATACCAGCAACCACCTCTCTCGTTTCATCTATCGTATCGGGAGCCATAAGGCCGGTGTAATTTCCCACCCCTCTTAATTATATCAAACCTTCTGCCTTCCAAATTCTATTCTTTCTTCTACTCTTGCTATATTTACTCTTGTTGACAGTACTACATCCGGGTTCAAAGACATCGAATCTATGCCGCATTCAACCAGAAATTCGGCGAATTCGGGGAAATCACTTGGTGCTTGGCCACATATCCCGATCTTCCTCCTTGGCTTATGGTCATGCGCAACTTTTATGGCGTGCTTCACAAGTGTCTTCACTGCCTCGCTTCTTTCGTCAGATATATGAGAAATGACGTCAGAATCTCTATCCATGCCGAGAACTAATTGCGTTAGGTCGTTCGATCCTATACTGAATCCATCAAACACGTCAGCGAAATCCTCTGCTAAAAGCACATTTGATGGTAATTCAGACATCACATATACTTCTAACCCGTTCTCTCCTTGTGTTAGGCCGAACTCTTCCATCGTTCTAATTACCTTCCTGCCTTCTTCTGGGGTCCTGCAAAAGGGGACCATCACCTTGACATTAGCCAAACCCATCTCGTCTCTCACTTTCTTTATCGCCTTGCATTCTAAGCCAAAGGCGGCCTTGAACCTCTCATGGTAATAACGGGAGGCTCCTCTCCAACCCAGCATTGGGTTGCTCTCTTTTGGTTCATAAAGATACCCCCCAATTAAATTGGCATACTCATTCGTCTTGAAGTCAGAAAAACGAACGATGACATCGTTGGGATAGAATCCTGCTGCTATTTTCGCTATCCCCATTGCTAAGCTGTCAACGAAGAATTGCGTTTTATCCCTATTTGCTCCGACTCTTTCATCTATATCGTTGATTATTTTTGCTATCTTCTCGTCTTTATCAGCGGCCTTCTTTAGCTTACCGTATTCTATTAGTGCCATTGGGTGTATACCGATATAGGAATTAATGATGAACTCTTCTCTTGCTAAACCTACGCCATCATTAGGGATTTGACCTTGAATAAACGCACTGTCTGGAATACCAAGATTCATCATTATCTTGGTGTGTGGTCGGGGGAGTTTGCTCAACTCTATCTCTTCCAGACGATATTTCAATTTCCCTTTATATATTTTACCCGAACCTTCTGAACAGTCTACTGTAAGATACTTCTCGTTTCTTAGGATATTTGTTCCTTTGCCAGTCCCAATTACACATGGTATGCCTAATTCCCGGCTGACTATAGCTGCGTGGCATGTCCTCCCACCTTTGTCCGTAACTATCGCAGCAGCAACCTTCATTATGGGCTCCCAGTCAGGGTTCGTCATATCAGTAACCAAAACTCGACCGGGCTTGAACTTATAGATTTCCTGAGGGTCCTCTATCAGGCTTACTTCACCTTGCCCTATTTTTGTACCTACTGCTTCCCCTTTGAGTAACAACTTACCCTTCTGTTCAAGCACATAGGTCCTGAGCAAGGTCAAGCTTTTTTGCGAATGCACAGTCTCTGGTCTTGCTTGCACTATGAAAAGCTCCTTGGTTATGCCGTCCTTTGCCCACTCGATGTCCATCGGTCTGCCATAATATTCTTCTATAATGCAAGTCCATTTCGCCAGTGTAAGCACCTCATCATCACTCAGCACGAATCTTCTACGCTCTTCTGGCGTAACCTCCTCTTGCTCTGTGCCTGTCCCATCTTCTTTGTAAACTAATTTCTTTTCCTTTGTCCCTATTTTCTTCTCCACAATAGGTTTGAATCCATTTTTTAAGGTCGGCTTAAAGACGTAAAACTGGTCAGGATTTACAATTCCTTGCACTACATTCTCTCCTAAACCGTATGCACCAGTTATGTAGACCGCATCTTTAAAGCCAGATTCTGTATCTAGGGAAAATATGACACCAGAGTAGGCTAAATCTGAACGAACCATCTTTTGTACACCAACTGAGAGAAAAACCTTGGAGTGATCAAACCCTTGGTCAACCCGGTAGGATATCGCCCTATTTGTAAATAAGGATGCAAAGCATCCCATAACTTTCTCCAGCAATTCATCTTCCCCTTGTACATTCAAGTAACTCTCTTGCTGTCCAGCAAATGAAGCTGTAGGCAAATCCTCCGCAGTGGCGCTACTTCTCACTGCAACATCGATGTTCTTGCCATATCTCCTTTCCATCTCTCGATAGGCAATTCTTATTTCCTGTTTCAAATCTTCAGGGCAAGGGGCGTTTCTTATTAGATTTCTTATCTTTTCACCTTTCCTGGACAGGTTTTCCATATCATGCGTGTCTAAACCTGCCACAGTGTTTCTGATTTCCTGGTTTATGCCCGCTTTCTCTAGCACATACTTATATGCTTCAGCAGTGATAGCAAATCCAGAGGGAACGTTCACTCCTTTTTTACCTAGAGCCCTTATCATTTCGCCAAGAGACGCGTTTTTTCCACCAACCAGATTCACATCTCCGGCTCCAATTTCTTCAAACCAGCTTATGAATCTCACGATCTACCTCCTGATTTATGTTTGTGCCCGCTTTCTTTAATACTCAGACGCTGAAGCAAACAGTGAATATTGTCTCTTCTATATTCGCCACCTCGTTGCCTGTGCCGAGCAAATTATATCATGTATAATGAGAGTGGGACAAAAACTTGCGTTTAATCATAGTGGCGATTAAGCAAGTTGATTCTTATCCAGAATAGTTGACTTAAATTGATTGATTAGCTAGGATTGTGGGAGTAAAATAAAGAAACCCTTAGCTAAAAAGGGGGGTGGTATTTATGATAGAGATGGAGATTGACAGCATCAGAGTAAGTTTAATGAACTATCAACGTGTAGTGATTTTGAGAGAAAAAACAGCTAACCGGTACCTGCCTATCTGGATTGGCCCTGCTGAAGCGGATGCCATTGCAGTAAAGCTCCAAAACGTAGAGCTAGCCCGCCCTTTGACACATGATTTATTACAATCTGTGATTGATGCTTTAGGAGCTTCACTTAACTTTGTGGTGGTTAATGAACTTCAAAATGATACCTTCCGTGCCAAGCTTTCTCTTAGTGTCAATAACACAGAGCTTGAGGTTGATTCTCGGCCCAGCGATGCTCTAGCGCTGGCGGTAAGAACCGGAGCACCGATATATGCTGAGGAATCAGTGTTGGATAAGGCTGGAATCACACTTGAGGAGGAAATAGGTAAGCCTGTTTCCGGGGGCAAAGCTGAAGGCAAAGTGGATGAGCAAGAGTTAAAGGGTTTGTCCGCATATAAGGATTTCATAAATACGCTGGATCTACAGGATTTCAAGAAACGCCAATCTTAGCAAGTTAGATATTGAAATTGTAGTGGGGTGGCTAGTATTCGTGAGAGTGTTTATTGTTGATATTTCATAATAGTCTGGGCAACTTGTGATTTCTTTGTGGCGCACATAGACAAGGTGGTTATCTCGAAGGGATTGTAGCGGGGTTAACGCTAGGGGTGTGGCTATTTCTGAAATTGCCAGGGTCAAATTGTTTTCCTATACTCACAACTGGGTTGAAGTGAAATAGGTCGACTTAAAATCTATGTGTAGAGAGGTGATAGACTGTCTGAAATAGACTTCTATGATATTCCTGTAGAGGAAGTCATGAATCATGAGCCGCCGTTGATTGAGAAGAACTCACCTATGTGTGAAGTTGCGGACATAATATGTAAAGAAAGTCATGTTTGGGTGGTGGAAGGAGAGGGTAGCAGGAAAATTGTTGGTTTCATTAGCGAAAAAGACCTTTTAGAGATTATTAGCCCCTTACCCAAGAAGAGTTATACAATTGGTGTGATTAGACCTAAATCTTTACGCCACACCGAATTTGATAAAGCGGAGGATGTCATGACCAGGCCTGTAATAAAGTGTCATCCCCTGACAACGGTGGAAGAAGCACTTAACATAATGGCAGGCCACAGGGTAAGAAGGCTAGCAGTAACAGAGAATGGTGAAATCATTGGAGAAGTATCTCTAAACATCATGATAAGCACTTACTTCAAGACAAAACCTTAAAACAAGCGGCAAGATGCAAGGTGGCTTGTAGAAAAACTCCGGGTAGAATGACAAGCAATAACTTCTCGAAGGGACACTCCAATTTTGAGAAGATCTAAATAAAAGTTTCTTCTCCCTTACATCTACAAACTCAAGATAGAAGAAAGGCTCTTAAGAAAGATGAACCTGATATTGGCACTGGGGATAATCGTAGTTGCTGGTTTCCTGGGTAGCTTAGCTGCAGAAAAGCTCAAATTGCCCAGGATTACGGGCTACATCGTTATTGGCGTTCTATTAAGCCCTTCTCTTCTGAACATAATAGACGCAGAAACAGTAGAGAACTTAGACATAATCACCGATATTGCTCTGGGTTTTATTGCCTATTTAATCGGTGGCAGCCTTAGAATGGAATCCTTACGAGGCTTAGGGAGGAGCATTGCCTGGATAACCTTGCTTCAAAGTTTAGGCGCAGGACTTCTGGTCACCTTGGCTTTAGCTCTTTTAAGTCATTTAATCATCCCGGGCCAAACTTTTTGGCAGTGGTATTTTCCCCTGGCCTTTATCATAGGTGCAATATCGTGTGCTACCGCTCCAGCGGCAACAATGGCTGTAATCGGTGAATACAAGGCAAAGGGCCCTTTAACTACAACGTTATTGGCGGTAGTTGCACTTGATGACGCAATTGCAGTCATAGTCTTTGCCATCGCTTCAGGCATATGCCGGCCATTGGTCGGCGGTGTCAATTCCCCTTCCTTTTACCAAATGCTGGGTGTTCCCTTCTTACATATAGTCGAATCCACAGCTATCGGCATCGTTTTTGGCATCGCCTTAATGTATATCAGCAGGCTTGTGAGAACTCGCGAATTGCTCTTGGTGGTGGTTTTCGGAGTAATAATGCTGTGTGCTGGTCTCACCAGTTACCTGGGCGTTTCATCAATTTTAGCCAGTATGGTTGTTGGCTTCATTATGGTAAATAAGGTGAAAAGGGAGGAAATGTTTCTAGTGGTTGAAGAAGTCGAGGATGTGCTCTTTGCTATGTTTTTCGTATTGGCAGGATTGCATTTTGATTTAAGCGTGTTAAAAATCGCCGGTATATTGGCGCTATTAATCGTTCTAACTAGATGTATGGGTAAATACTTTGGGGCGAGACTAGGGGCCAGTATCTCTCACGCACCAGATAACGTGAAAAAGTATCTAGGTTTTGCGCTATTACCAAAAGCGGGAGTTACTATTGGTCTGGTCCTTCTAGCGGCCCTCGAATTTCCTACTTTTGGAGCTGTGATGCTAAATGCCGTCTTAGCCTCAACTATCATAAACGAACTCGTTGCCCCCCCCTTGACGAAATATGCGCTTTTTAAAGCTGGAGAAGCCAGAGCCAAGGGTTCATGAAAACAGTCGGGCTCTCACAAATTGAGTTGCGAACCTTTATGATTATTTGGGGGACTAAGTAAAAGGTTATGAAAAGGGTTAAGCAGCATTGCTTAGATTATTTCCAATCTGACCCGCGTATCATCCTTAGCTGCCTTTACTCGAAGTAGAGTACGCATTGCTTCAGCCACACGGCCTTGTCTGCCAATAACCCTGCCCTTATCCTCAGGAGCAACCTCCAATTTGATCAGTAAGCCATCATCACTAGTCTCTTCAGTAATGCCTACTTTATCAGGCTCTGCAACGATGGATTTAACGATGTATTCTACTAATTCCTTCATTTTATCTCCTTAGCAGTTAATCTTGGCTTGAAATTTCCTGTTGCTTGAATTTATCGATAATGCCTAATTTTCGCAGTAGACTGTAAACTGTATCCGTGGGCTGAGCCCCACAGTTAAGCCATTTCAGTGCTTTTTCTTCATTGATCTTAACACTGGCGGGGTCCGTCAAAGGATTATAATGACCGATGATCTCAATGAAAGCACCATCGCGAGGTGACCTACTATTAGCTACCACCACTCGGTAAATCGGTGTATGTTTTCTTCCTACTCGTTGTAATCTAAGTTTAACCACTTGACTGGGCTATTATCCCTTAAAGGGTGGTCTTTGTCAATACGCTTGTTAGCCCCAGGGTATTATTTTTCCTTGTGGATTAAGGTGCCATTCTAGGTTGAACCCTTGTGGGTATTGACAAGGGTTTGATTTTGTAGTAGGAATATTGAATTAGAAATTTAGAAATGGGAGGACATCATGGCAACAGCTTATTGCATGAAATGCAAGAAGAAAGTAGAAATAAGGAATGCAGGACAGATTACTCTTAAGAACGGTAGGCCAGCAACACAGGGTATTTGCCCCGGTTGTGGGACGAAAGTATTTAGAATAGGTAAAGTTTAGATATTTGTAGCTATGGCCAAGTGCCCTTAGAGGGAGTTCGGATGTCAAGACTAATTTGCTCGAGGCACTTTAAGTCCAGGGGTTAACCAGTGGAAAGTAAGGGAGTGGGGATGGGGGAAGTGTGTCTTTCCAGAGAGCTTGTCGTCCTGCGGTTCAAGATATTTACACTCCTTTAACAGGGGGTTGCTAATTAGTTCCTCTTGGTAACAGCTCCCCCCCCCTCACTGTGAAAAATCAATGCAACGGGACAGTTAGAAAGGCGTAGAATGGAACCTTCATATCTTGCATTATATCGTAGTGGCGAACTTAAACGTAGAGCTGAGGTGCTGGAAATGCGGCTGGCATCGTGCGATATTTGTCCCAGGGAGTGCCATGTCAATCGTCTAGAAAAGGAGCATGGATTTTGCCATTCTGGGCATCTCCCCGTAGTCTCTGCAGTCTGTGACCATCATGGCGAAGAGCCAGTTATTTCAGGTATTAGGGGGACTGGAGCTATTTTCTTTGGCAATTGCAACATGAGATGCTCTTACTGTCAGAACTATCAGATTAGCCAGGACCCGGAGCACCAGGCTTCCAAAGAGATGGGTTTTCACAATTTGGCTGAGCATATGATACATCTTCAAGATGAGTTAGGATGCCATAACATCAGTTTTATTTCGCCTTCTCACTTTGTGCCTCAACTGGTCCGAGCAGTTTTGGAAGCAGTGCCTATGGGGCTCAGGGTGCCCCTAATTTACAATAGCAATGCTTATGACTCCGTGACATCCCTTCAATCGATGGATGGAATTGTGGACATTTATTTGCCTGACTTGAAGTATGCCTGTGGTGATTGGGCAGAAAAGTTGTCCCATACCCGTGATTACGTGATGCGAGCGCGCCAGGCTATTGAAGAAATGCACCGGCAGGCAGGGGATGACTTGGTATTAGATGACTCTGGGTTGGCTCAAGGAGGATTGATCGTACGCCATCTTATCCTTCCCAATGAGCTAGCCGGTAGCCGAGATTCGCTTGGCTGGTTGGCTCATGAGATTTCTCCCAAGGTCACGGTGAGCATCATGTCTCAATATTGCCCCACACACCTAGCTCTCCAGATACCGGAGCTGTGTCGTAAGATCTCTATTGCGGAATATTCAGAGGCCCTTGAATTGCTTGATGAAATGGGATTAGAAAATGGTTGGATTCAAGAGTTGGATGCAGCAGAGAACTACTTACCACATTTTGAACGCGATTACCACCCGTTCTCACCAGAGAAGCTGTGAATTTGAGCTATATTATGTGCTTATGCCTCGGCGTATAACTCACTTCCGGGGGATAAGCTTCCTGCAAAGGTCGACTATTGACTAATGTCGTGTTGGAAGTGATATACTACTCACCTTTGAGCGGCTTCCATAAATGACAGCATTCTTAATAACTACAGTTTGCGCTTTCTTTGGCTACCTGTTTCTGTGGAGCAAACAGAAGTTAACTATTAAGGCTATCTTTGCTGTACCAGTTGGGGTAGTAATGGAAAGCAAATTTGTTAAGAGAAACAGTGGCATGCCAAATCCGAAGAGATGAGTTTTATTCATTGCCAGTGTTGTGGAACATTCTGTTGGGCAGTGGCGAGAGCAAATATTGATTTTGCGTGCAGGGTAATAATTTGGAAAAGGATAAGCCCAGGTTATGAAGAAGGCTTATAAGGTTATAACAGGCTTTTTGGTACTCCTTATTGTGACGCTTGGGGCGAGTGGCTGCACAGGAAAAACTCCGGAGGTCAGGAAGTTCGAGGATACTCGTTCTCTGATGGATACCTATGTCACGATTATTGTTTACTCAGATGAGGAAACTGCAGGAGAGGCTATAAATGCGGCGTTCGCTCGGATGAGAGAAGTAGAAAAGGTAGCCTCGGTGTTTGATTGTGAAAGCGAAGCATTCAAACTCAACCAGGATGGGCGCTTGGATGAACCGTCCAATGACTTCTTTAAGCTGATAATTATGTCTCTGTATTACGACAAACTGACAGATGGATGTTTCGATGTAACGGTTCAACCATTATT
>SDBS01007112.1_pt1 | contig 10887 bp, 17 predicted proteins | sample 2277091 | NCBI WGS metagenome assembly SDBS01 (sample SAMN10404972, study PRJNA504765) | marine sediment metagenome | isolation source: marine sediment core GS10_PC15, 163 cmbsf | place: Arctic Ocean: Southern Knipovich Ridge | collected 2010 | reverse complement strand
GTTGAAAACTGTTCGAGCTGTGCATCTTTCATTTTGTTTTGAGCTTCGAGCATTTCTAACTGCATTTGACCTTTGGCTTTCTCTAAAACTTCTTTGTAGATCTCCTCGGCTGTTTTGAATGGGTGTTGTCCTTGGATCTGGTTAGGTTGCTGAGTAGATCCGGCCACGACTGTTGCCGTATTGATCCGGACTAATGCCGCCGTTGATAAATTGCTTGTTGCAGATGTTCTAAGTAGAATCGTAAAGATCCCCTGCCAAACTGCGTACGTTTCATAGAACGTATCTAATCGTTTTATCAGATCTTCTGGGCTGTGTTCGTCGATTTGTTCAAACACCGGTATATTTTGCGGTACCTGTCTATAGTCTCGATCATAGATCCTTGCGGTCTTATAATTACCCTGTTGGATCTTCTTAATTAATTGGTCTTTTGTTATAACGCTCATCCTACCCTTTTATCTCTTTCATTACGGTGTCCACCGCGTATTCGTTATCTTCTTTCTTCAAAACCATTCGATCATATATGATCTCTAAACGACTGAATCCGAATCCATCAAATACAATCAGTATTTCGTCGTCTCTAGTTACGGCCGGATGTCCGTCCAGAATCAACTTATTTGAATCCGGAGTTGAGCCGGCAGGTAAAGGCGGAAGAATGATTTTATTACCCCCCCCGTCTGAGAGGGTAGCCGTTGTCGTTCCACTGTTGAAGATAGTAATTCTCCATGCACCTTCCGAACGTATGAAATTTTTACCGCCTTCGGGCAGATTTCCGGTGAACGATTCAAAATATGAACGGTTCCGAAGTTCGGCTAATATTTCTGCACAATAAAATTCCATTAATTAGCGAAATAATAAGTAACCCAAAGGTTAGATGCTGTCGGTGTCCCGGCCGCAATTGTATTTTGTTGGCTCAATCTAAAAGTTGATCCGGGATTGAGATATACAAAAAAGATCAAAGGATCTCGTTGTGCTAATCGTGAAAATCTTATGGCGTTTACATCTTCAATGATCCCTATATCATCAACAGATAAATTAACATTAGTCGCCCCAATTCCCAGACCTTCGAATAAAAATGAGACTCCGATAATCTTACCTTGATTCTTTGGTAATGCATCGTTAATTTCTGTCCTTCCCGGTAAAGTACCGGCCGGCGTCGCTAACCGGAAGGATTGTCTTTTTAATCCGAGATTCCTACCGAACCGACCATATTCTTTAACAAAGGCTTCATGTTTTTTTGTGGTATAATATGCAAGTAACTGAATACCCATTATAATACCCGTATTGGAGTTAGAAATGATATCCGGTAAAAAGATCTTGCTTGATAACTGTTGACCCCCGTTAATGATTACCGGGATCTTCTGCTCTGCTCTTTCACCTAGATCTAATTGATAGTTATAACGCTCTGCGGGTTCATCTACCAGGATTTGTTGACCACCTGCTAATAAAGTAACCTGAGAAGCGTCAAAAGTAGCCTCTATCGTCCCCTCTGTCGTTTGTAAAGATTGGATCGCAACGTAATCCAAGAAATTAACAATTCCGCGATTTACACGGGTAGTAAATTCTTTTTTATCTTCTAAAATTCCAAAGGGTAAAATATTGGTGATTTGTAGCTCAAATCCCTGAAGTAATAACGGCGGCTTATCGCTGTTATAGTACCTCATGTTTATTTTCTGCTTAATTGCCATTAGTCACGGATTAAAAAAGGCACCCGGAACTAGATCCGGGTGCATTAAGATTTATATGAGTCCCAATCCAATAAGGGTACATTTCAAATTTTGTTCGGCGTCAGGTGCGCCTAAGTCTTCACCGTTTACAACGTCCACGACAAAAGCCTGTTGACCACCCCAGAAAATAGGTTCCGGCATAGGATAAATACCGTCATCTCTAACGGTCAAATCGCTAAGAGCTTCACTTAAAGGAATGTCTTTAATCTTTACTTCTGAGTTAGTAATAATCGTCATTTCTAAATTATTCAAAAACCCGGAAGCACTGACACCCGGTAACCAAACATTATCGGTTATTGTGGCATCAATTACAGACTCAAAACGAATAGCCCAAATTAAGGAGTGCTCCGTTTGTGGACGAATGAAATCATTGCCCGGCATATTAGTAAGATTCGGATTTAATGTCCCTTTGAAAAATTCTACTGACTTTTCACCGGTAACAAATTGCCGCTTATGATAATACGCGATCCCTGCAATCGTCTTTGATGAATCGATAGTCAATTCGGCCGCTTTGATATACTTAATGAAAAGTGTTTCAATTTGGGCAGGGTTGTGTAAATGTTGGATAACCAACGAAGGTATTAACTGCATTTTATATTGATTTTAGATTTATACTCGTTTTAGATATTAGAGAATAAAGAAAATCAGATCTTTCGATCCTTTTAACTCATGCCACCGGCATCTTCATATTCCGCATCTTCATATTCCCTAGATCCGGCAGGAAATGCGATATTTTGCATTCCTTCGATCATTTTAATACCGGCGTTCATTTCTTTGGAGATGTGGCCTTGCATATACTGGACGCGCTGAAAGCCTTGGATGTTCTTTGTAATATCGTCAGCGAATCCGGCTGCACCGGCTCCAATCATCCCGTAACCCGAAGGCGCCCATTCGTCAGGTAAAAAATACAGAATTGCAGATCCGGCCGCAATCGGTATAATTTCCGTGATCTTCGGGTTTTTTTCTATTAGTTCCGGAGAATTTTGAACGATCATATCTGATATGATCTCGCCGGCAATACCACCACCGGCGGCCTTGGCTACGTTCATAATGATTTTGTTAAAATCTTTTTTCTTTTTTGTTGCCATTTTAGCTATGTATTAATTAAAAATTATGTTATTTTTTCTTCTTCTTCTTCTTCATTGACATTGCGACTGCTACGGCGGCCGCTCCGGCTAAAAGAAGCATTGTATTATCTTTTTTAGGTGGTGCTTCCGCATCTAAAGGATCTAACTCATATTGATCGTCATCCGGATCATAATCGAAACCTTCATCAACCATTATTTGTTCTCTGGTACCTAAATATTGTTCACCCGGCATTTGTCTAAACATATCGATTTGACTTTCAAAACCGCTCGGAAATTGATCCGGCTCAAAGTCCATATAGGAAAAATCTTGGAACTCGTCACGTCCTGAAAACATATCCTGAGCAGTTAATAAACTCTCTTGGAATTGTTCACCGCGAGCTTCTTTCCTTTGTGTCCTTGCTTCCTGTCGAAGTCTCTTAGTTTCCTGTCGTTCCAACTGACGCTTTTTACGATCGTCCAAACGTTGCTGTTTTCTTTTTAGTCTCTCTTCCTTTTTTAGAGATCTAAGTCTCAAACGTTCTTCCTTTTTTGCTGTGCGTACTTCTCTACGGCGCTGTCTCCGTTCTTGATCGGCCAGAGTACGTGCTTTACGTTTTTGCTGTCTGAGTGTTCGAGCTTCTTTCTTTCCTGTCCTCGTTTCCTGACGTTGTGTTTTCTTCGCTGCACGTTGCTGTGCCGCCGCTTCGCGTCTTCGTCTTCTTTCTGCCTGTCGAGCTTTACGTTCGGCTTTGCCTTGTAAAACCCAATTAGGAAATCCTTGTAAGGTGTCCGGGTGTTCGATTGATAATAGAGCATTCCAATCTTCTAAATCGTCGTGGTCGCCCATTGCATAACCTTGTAAGATCTCAATGCCTTGAAGACTTAATCCTTGAAGCTCTCGCGTAGTATATTTAATCCGACCGAAACCGTTCATTGCCCTGCTGCGCGGATCATTGCCGGCGTAAACTCGTTGAAAACCGATTGAAGGTTCAGATCCATCTATTTCAGCTTGAGTTAATGCACTTTCTGTGGTTTGGGTTTGGATCTGACCTAAACCGTATTTTTGTTTGATTTTGTGAGATTGTTTAAGTCTGTTAACTGTTGGCTTTTTGTAATGTGCCTGTTGTTCTGCTGACTCAAATTTAACTGCGTTTAATGCCTGAGCTTTCGCTTCATCATCAAGTCCTACATAGATTTGTCGGCCTCTTTTTTTGGCCTGTCTTTTGGTCAACTGCCGGCCGCCGTTTACCATAACATTTGAACTATTAACTCTTTGGAATCCGTCTAATTTGGTTAGTCTCATGCAATGTATTTATCGAAGTGTCCCGCATAAGGTACTTCACGGTTAAAATGCGCTTTTCGATCTGACGGATCTTTGAGAGCTTCGCCCCCAAATTGATCTTGTCCAAAAACAGCATCTAAGGCCAACCCATTAATCGTTAAAGGATAAATGTGTTGGTAAGCCTTCGGATTGTCTTTGTCGAAACTAACCATGCGTATAATGTGCGGAACTCCGATAGCCCGGAGAAAGGCAGAAATGAAAACCGTATAATCGACGCAATTAGCGCGCCGGTCTTTCAAAGTACGATTGACCGTTCTAATATATTGTTGACCGTCTGGATCTGGAAAGAAAGTAGCCGTATTGAATGCGGCCTCAAAGATCTTCCGGATCGATTCTAGGTCATTTCTAAGATTAAAGTCTTTGACTGATTTAGTGACAAACAGGTGCTTTGATTCGTCGCGTGCAGTCTTATCTATCTCCTTTAAGGTGATATGTTGATTCGCATTAGGACTAAGCAATATTTGTTTGTTCTTGAGTCTCATAAAAAGTATTGCCGGGGGCAAAATTTGAGGGTGAAAGTGCGCTCTCTTACCTTCGCACTGTGTCCCTAAAACCCCCGACAATTTTATACAATGTCAATTATCATTTTATCGCCTACGATTACACGTTTGGCGATTATAGTTCTATCCTGTCGATCCTTTACGACTGCCATAATAACATCGGGTTTCTTTTCACCCGGTCGTATATTAGGATCTGTTTTTGTGATAACTACGTATTCTCCTATCGATTCCATTATCGGCTCTTCTTTACGGCTTTGGTGCTTTCCAGATCCGGACGCGCCGCCGGCCGAAAACGACCAAAGAATGTTGTCAAGGAATTGACCCGGCCGGTCGTGGATCTTATCGATCCTTAAAGTAGGATTGCCGGGAATATTAGGTTTAGATGTAACAGGGCCACCGGGTTTGGCCGGTATGATGCCGGCATCTTTTTTGCCTCTGCTCATAAAGTATGCAACTGCTATACCAATTGGGATTAAAAGATTCGCTACCATATAATAAATTTGTGGACAACTAACTTAGTCAAAATAAATCAGTCATCCACAAATTGTCAAACCGGTAGGACATTATGTTAAGCCGGCGGCGCGTTCAAAAATCGCATAATACCGTCTTGACCAAATCCAACCTTTTTATTTTCAATCAATCCGGATCTGGTATATTTTAGAGTTTGAATATTATAATCACTTGTCGCGGTTAATGGATCATTTGCCATTGTTGCAAAAATGATCGCACACTTATATTTTCCGTAGTGTTTATTCACGACACGTATTAATTTTTTCATTCCCGTCCATTCGTCATGGAAAAGGGTGCCGTCCGGTTTCTTCCGGTTGTCATAGGAATAGAAACTTTTTTCATTCCCATCCGTAAACCAGATCTTTAACTTAGTTCGTGCGCGTTCGGGTTTATAGGCTTCGGCTCCCTGTTTGCGTGAATACTTACCAATTGGTTCGGCGGCTGCATCTATCGCGCCCCTAAAGTCTTTTGATTCGAAGATCTCTTCAATTGGTTGTGGTTCTTTCGTTAAATTACTCATATTTCGTGTTTAGTTTGTTACAAATCTGTAAGGGTATTCTGTATAAGGAAATGATTTTAACCATGTTCCGTATGTACCGTGTTATCGTACAGTTAGTACAGTAGGTACAGTACCCTTATAAAATCCCAAAAAAAAGGCAATTCAAGTCTAAGGCCGCGACATGGGTCTTGGCTGAACTGCGGATTTTTCGGGCGTCCCGTGAAATCCAAGTTGTTAACAATAAGATCGAATTATGAGCTTTGGTTTGTTAACTTCTTTTGATCGATACTCACCAAATATCGTATAGAATGTCTTACCTTTGGAGTCGATACACTAAAGATTTGCACATACTCATTGTGCATAAGTTTGTTTAACTTCTTTGAAGCCCCTGAAAATGGGGCTTTTTTTATGTCTTGACTTTCGGAAATCTTAATAAATATGTCAAATTGTGGATAAATTTATACCCTTTTTGATCTAAATGGAGCTATAAACAGTAGGTGCATACCGATAGCTATTAGATAGGATCTCCGGAGCGTTTGAATAGCCTTTTGATTGCTTTTTAAAGGCTCGATCACGGATATTATAGATCTACAGATCCGGAGATCCGGAAAAATCTCTATCTTGTTAACCCTTGGATAAAAAAGATGCAATAACGTATGGGTTTATAGGCGGTCTGGTCTATCTCCTAACCCGGTCAAAGAAATTTGATCGAGAAGCAACGATCGACGAGATCCTAAGACTATGTGAATTGCAAACGGAAGGATGTGATGCTCAAAGGCCGGTTCTTGAAGACATGAACGACGAACAGTTAAAGTATCTTCTCAAACATCTCCAAGATCGGATTGCGGCACAGCAGTAAATTGTCCCACCTGAACTGACAGTAAATTTAAGCTCTAATTGTCCAAGATCTGAGACAATTCCGATATCGGAAATGTCATTCATAGAGGACAATCACCTGACTATCGTTGTCAGATTCCGAAAGTCGATCAAACATTCCCGCAATTGATTTCATTTTATCCCGGTACGCTGCACCACACTGAGAATTCCACGATTCATATCCGCGACCCCTAACACAGACCCATGATTGAAACGTCGACGGCTTAAGGGAATTGATATCGATCATGCCGACCGGCTTCATGTGTGCCTCATATCGTTTCTTTTTACAGATCGTACAGGTGTGCCGGCGTTGGAATTTATCTTCAAAGTTTTTCGGCCGATTCATTCTCAAGCAATTCAAGGTATCTCTTCGCGACATTATAATGATCCAACAGCAGAAAATGAAAAATAGCGTTTTCAGGTTCCATCGTCGTTAAAAAGATGGTACCGGTGTCGTCACTCATGTATCGACGTAACCGGCGCGTATGTTCTTTCGGCACTTCCAAGTGATAGCTATATTGATCGGCTTCTTTCAATTTGTCATTGAATTTTTGTAAACCCTCTTGAAAATCTGCAACGCTTGGCTCTTTCTTATTCAATACGTCGGACATTACTAGCCACGCCTCATAGATCCCGCGTGAAAGACCCACGGCAATCCAGACGATTAACACCGGTATCATAAGATCTTCGAGATCCAAGGCTCTCATAGTTAATAACAGAACACCCAATACAAGTGCGAAAACTGTTAATCGCTTCAATAAAAACGGTGTCACTTCCTTACTAAAATTTTTATAGTTGAATCTCATTTTGAATATTTTTCGTGAATACTATCTTCAATTTGTTTGACCAATAGAAGCAATGCGGCTAGGCTCTCGTCCTCGGCTAAATTCAAAGCAATCGATCGGAGCTTCGGAAATCGGATCTTAACACCTTCCAAACCTAATACGGCCTGAACATAAGCGTACAAAGTGAAGAAAGTATCTTGAGTGATCGTGATGTTTTTATCCTTTTGGATCTTATCGATCATTTCACCAACAATCCGGTTTTGTTCTTCCGGTGTCGCGTGGATCTTTGCCCATTTATTCAGATCCGGAAATTCGTTTTCAAATTCAGATCCGGCGACGGCTGCCAATGTTACAGCCGCTTTAATAATTTCTTCTTTGTCTATGTCTTCGAAGTTCATCTCTATACCGTTTTTTTTGTCGGCGCCGGGTCATTCCCTGCCCGCCGGATCTGTTACGTCTTCCGATCGCTCCAAAGAGCATTCTAGCTAGTCCAAATATTAAAATCATTTCAGTAATTTTATAATAGTCTCTATTGTCTTTTTTCTTGCAGGTTTATCCATATTCCCGTATTGACTCAACCAACCTGAATTTAGATAGGAAATCGCATCTATAAGTTGCCCTATTTCAGGATCCATATCGTCCTCGTTAGACCATCCATTTTCGCCTAGGATCTTTTCTCGAAGATCTTCCAAATCTATAAAAGCATAGTGAATTGCAGTAACAGCTGTTTTGAGTTCTTCTTTGTAATCTGTCATTTCAATTTTAATTTGTACCACCATTTTAGAATCCAAATACGATTCAATTGGAGATCATAAATAAATCCGTAATCGCCTTTTCTTTTAATGGATCGATCCATACCATCCTTTACTATAAGATAATTAGTTCTGAGTGCGCTCAGTCGTTTTAAAATTTGTACTTCTTTCGATACATTCATAATATTCAATTTAGTGTGCAAACGAAAAAAGCCCGGAGCAAGCCCCGAACTTTTTTCTGCACATTATAACCACATGGTTACAATTCATTGAATATGTTCTAACCGGTGTTTTCATAATGTGCAGTACGAAGATAGGCAATTAAACTCTTACGCCTTGGTCGTAGTAATTTTGAAATAGTGTTTGCTCGTCGATCGGTATATAATCGCCGCTTGAATTTTTGTGTAATAGTTCCTTTTCTGGCCGTCCTTCGATTGCGGCAACGTGAACCTCGGAAGGATTGTTAAGATCTCCATAAACGATCATTTCAGTATAGGGATAATCGTATTTAATTATAGCCGCTACGATCATCCGATTATCTAATACTCCATCCTTAAAGAAATCTATATCCACCGTTCCACCGGTAAGATGAAAACTCGTAACAGATCCACCGACGGCGGTATTGGTTGCCGGTACTCTATGCCAAGAATCGATTTCAAGTTTAGATCCTAATTTCTTCGTGAGCGGATCTAATAAAGTAGAGGTTAAATAATTGGCCGCCCGGATCACTTCCGGACTGAGCGGCGCGAATTGTTCTGTTATGTTTTCATCTAATGCCGTTTGGGATCTCTGGACATCTGAGAGATTGTAATACTGCGAAGTTAATTGCGTACTCGATACGGTTCCGGTGCCGGCTGCCTTTCCGGATCTGGACATCAGAAACAACAATAGAGCCGCTCCGACTAAAAGACCTCTTCTATTTTCTTTCTTCTTTTTAGCCATTTATTATTGTATTGCTATTAGGATCCAAAATCGTCATATGACAAGATCTGCAGCTCGTCTCCGGAAGACGCCAGGTGTTTTTAAAAATCCTAGTGTTTTCGGGGGTTTCCGAATCTGGTCCTTAATTTTTAAAAAATTCAACTTTTTTGTCATGACACTTTTTTGAAGTCTTCATTATTGCAATCCTACATTAAAGGTGTGCAAGATCTTGTCTATACGTTACGTTAAAATCCTACACCCCAACGCCGCATATTTGCCATTACATTTTCCTTAGCTCGGCGCTCGTCTTTATCTTCTTGCAAAAGTGGATCGTCTGCAAATACAACCCACTCATCATCAATCCATCTATATAATGTGTTGGACGGATCTACTTCGTCGAGCCAATAGTTATGAAGCCATATTACACGGTCTTTGCCCTGCCGGCTTATCTCGTCGTATATCTCAGTATGTCCTTCACTCATAAGTGAAACACCGATAAAAATTGTATGCGCGCGACGTGCTAAGTCATTCGGGAGCCAGGGATCAGGAATCACTTCATATTGATCGTTACCAAGCGGTAAATATCGATTCTGAGTTTTTTCCAGATCGAATGGAATCCGGTGTGTTAATCCCGGTTCCGGTAAAGGAAGAAATTTCTTTACGATACTGGCCACCCAGATAACAAGACCAACCTTAATAGTCGTATCAATGGCGAGCCTTTTATCTGCCTCACTCAATGCCATATATTAAATTTTACCGGTGTCCTCTTACTTGCTCTCGAATCTTCTCTTTTTTCTTATAATCAGAGGCCGCGTGCTTCGCGTCTTTGCACCATTGATTATATCGGGATATCCAATTTTCGTAAGTTGCTAACCCTGCACCTGCTTTTGGCTTTTTAGGTTTCTTACGTTTGAACTTTCCTTTTCTTGCTAGCCTTAATTCCTCGGCTGAAATACTCATTATTGATGCCATAGTTACGTAATTTTTACGGTTTAAAATTTATTATTTATTCAAGTAATTCTGAACGTGTTTTGTGAAATCTCTAGGCCGCAATTTGAAATACATATTCCAGTTTTCAACCTTTTTATAGGTGTACTCTATTTCCGTAGAAATTTGATCAACTTCCTCGAATCCCGGTGTATCTTTCACCGATTTAGTAACCTTGAATTCAAGATCCTTTTCGATTCTGGTCGTCCAAGATATTATAACATCCTGAACGTTTTTATTTGCTTCTTTGATCTTTAGGATCTCAGCTTCAGTTTTTTCATTTGCTGCAAGGATTTTAACATTTTCGTCTTCAGCTTTCTTCACTTCTTCCGGATTCATTTTCTTTAAGATCTTGATAGGTTTAGTAATTTTCGGAAGATCCTGTTTTTTACCTTTTACTACTTCCTTCCCAACTTGCTCCAATGCTTTTGCGACTCCATGTTTGTTAACATAGTCGGCTACTGCTTTGATCCTTTTCACCAGATCCTCTTTACTTAGACCTGTTAGATCCGGAGTAATCATTAATTCCTTATTTACTGTCGGGATCTTCGTTACCGTTTTAACTTTCTTTTCATTGGCTGTCTGCTCCGATATTTTAATGATCGATAACTGTGGGCTTACTGAAAAAAGTTCGGCGCGAAACGTCGCCTTTTCTTTGTTTACGATTAACACTTTGATTAATCTCTCTACTTTTTTTGCCATTATTTCAACATTTTAATTAACATTTCAATTTGGGGATCATTCGCGTCTATTTTTTTCGAGATCGCCATTAAAGTCTTTATTCCGAATTTATCTTTAATCTTAACCAGAGCTTCACCAAATTCTTTATCACTTACTTCTGCATCTTCTTCTTCGGTAGTCTCAACTTGTGCGGTTCCTTGTAAAGTTGCACCTTCTTGAAACATTGGTGCAGCTTTACCCATT
>SDBS01007111.1_pt1 | contig 10888 bp, 8 predicted proteins | sample 2277091 | NCBI WGS metagenome assembly SDBS01 (sample SAMN10404972, study PRJNA504765) | marine sediment metagenome | isolation source: marine sediment core GS10_PC15, 163 cmbsf | place: Arctic Ocean: Southern Knipovich Ridge | collected 2010 | reverse complement strand
TAAATAGATTTACAAAGAACAATTTACTTAGTTTCGTTCTTTCAAAAGAGGAAACTCTTATTTTTAGCCAGGATATGCCAAATTTTCAATTTTCAGACGTACACTTGACTTTTATAGTAAGCTTTCCCTGTCTTATTTTGATATAAAAATTCTATCCACCCCAGCCTCTCTTGCTACGGGTTGGATCTTTTCTCCTTTTACCACCCTGTATATTACCTGAATCTTTCTCTCGATTGGTATAGGTTTGAAACTCAACTTAGATCTCCTATCTTTTTTCAATCCAGTTTACTATTACCAAATGAGAGAAAAGCTGTTAAGAGGAAAGTGCGGAATAATTACAAAAAAGAACTATTGTACTTCAGAGAAGATTGAACCATGTCATTTAAATTACTCTGGACGAATTTCTATTTTGTAATGTGCTGGAAACCAACATTTAGCCACCAATTCACGCCTTTTTTCGAAAGCGGGATTAGGACAATCTCACTCTGGAAAAGAACACCTGGTTTGTATGAAAGATAAGTAGGAAACTCAGCTCCGAGAAATTCCTGTCGTGCAAGATAATCACAGAGCACCAGATTGCTTATACCATTCACTTTTTGGCGAAACAGCACATCACGACCGCCAACATCGATCATCACGCCCGATCCGTCCGTAAAACAAGCGAGAACCCAGCTTACGCAGCGACGTCCAAATGAAGATTTAAAAACCTCTGGTGAAACAACTTCGTAATCTCCACCATTGGGGATATAATCTGGATAGACTCCCCACAAGGCATCCCGAAAAACGATAAACTGGTAGACTGCTTTTTCGAATTCCAAAGGTACACCAAATTCAGTCAGAGTACCTTCGCCATTTGATTCGACCGAGTATTTAAATTTAAGTTTATCGCCCACGTCATACTGAACTTCAACTTTTGCCCTTAGATTTTGCGAAAACTTAACTGTCCATGCTGCTCCGCTTCTGTTCATCTCGTAACTTTTGATGGTTTCCACACTCGACTGAGGCATCGTGAAACCTTTTAGGCGTACATTACCATAAAACACTGAGCCATCAACTTCGGTAATCTTATTGCTAGGTAGTTTGAATTCCGGGGCAAGGCTTATAAAATAGACAGGTAACTTCTTAGCTTTATCCCGTGAAAACAGTGGATATCTGTCTTGAACGATATTATATCCAGCGGGATGATCAATTCGCAATGAGAGCCACTCACCTTGTTGAAGGACTGTCCTGTCGATTTTCAACAATAGCATCCGGGACTTTTGAGGAGCAAGTTCAATGCTAAAATGACTTTCAGCAAGAGTTACGCCTCTAAATTGGACTGACCAGTACCAGTTAAGTTCTCGAAAATCTGTGAAATCAAATCGATTTTCTGCCCGGATACTGACTATTCCTTTGTCTACATCAACAACAAAACTTTTACGATCCAAATGTACCTGCGCATAGGTATTTTTAACATACCAGTAAACCGGCTTTGGATTACGACAGGCATCCACCACACCCCACTGGGTAGCGCCATCGTCATCCTTAATTTTGCCATCTTCCCATGCACAGGTCACTCCACCAACAATACCTTCGTTTTTGTAGAGAACATTATACTGTCGGTTAAACTCGCGTCCCCAACTTTCGATAAAAGTTTGATCAGACATGTATGTGAGTTTTAGGGGAATAGCAGCAAACTCAGTCCATATTGAGGGATAGGTGGTTTTTTTAAATTGGTCTTGGCTCATGTGTTTTTGTATATTATAATGGTAATCATCAATTGTGGTCCCGGCTTCCCGCATGGCTTTGGTACAGGAAGTTAATATCGGCCTAGAGTTATCCAATTTTGCCATTTTTTGTGCCATTAAATAGGTCTGACTGCTCGGAGATGTACCACCAGCAAATTCATTGCCAATGTCCCAAATAATCACTGATGGGTGATTCTTGTGTTGTTGATACACTTCATAAACCCTCAGGAAAGCCTTATCGTCTATCCATGGATAGTTATTCTGGCAAAACCAGACATAGGGAACTTCGGCTATTACATAGATACCAGCAGCGTCGCATCGGTTAAGAAAATCATCTTCTAGCGGAGTTGTATGGCTCCGGATAGTGTTGGTGTTGCACTCCTTGATGAGCTGAATCTCTTTTTTGTTTACCTGCGATTGGGGAGCATCAAGAGTATGTGGTTGAGCTCGTATGGTCAGATTGCCAGCTATATGTATTGGTACCCCATTTACACAAAGCGTTTTATCCTTTATCTCCACTTTCCTAAATCCAACAGAAGTTTTGATTTCATGAATTAAGGAATTCTTATCCCAGATTTCCAATTTTAAAGAATATAGATTCGGCTTTTCCGCTGTCCACTTCGCAGGATTCTTAATTCGGGTGGAAAGAATTCCTTCTCCAGTCAGCATGGCAGAAAACTCTGGAGTCTCAATCTGTCTACCCTCCACATTGTAGAGCTTGCCCTTCACGAGTAGCGGCTTTCTGGATTCGCCCAATTTCACCAAAACATCAAGTGTGGCATTGCGATATCCGTTGTCTAGATCAGCGTTAATCGTGTAGTCCAAGATACCTGATTGAGGGATCGCATACAAATAACAGGAACGCCAGATTCCCCCGCAGAAGAAGTGATCATTAGAATCCATAGCCGAAGAAGTTGATATTTTAGCAACCCTCAGGGCAAGGAGATTAGAGCCGCCACAGTTCAGATATTTGCTAACATCAAAATTGAACTGAGTCCACCCACTCTCATGATAACCCAAACGGTGGCCATTAAGCCATACTTCAGCAGAATTATTGACCCCATCGAACTGGAGTATAACAATCTTACCCTTGAACTCAGATTCCACCATAAAAACTTTCCGATAATATCCTACAGCATCATCAGGGAAATAAAATGTGGGTTTTGAGAAATTCGATTGTTCCCAGTAACTGGGCACAGAGATATTGCTCCAATCCGAATCGTCATAATCCCAAGCATAAAACTTCTCATCGTCTCTATAGTATCTTATATCATCGAAAAACCCTGTGCTACCTGGTGGCAAGTTCCACCGGTTGCCATTGTTCATTATGATTTCTATTTCTCTAACACTAAGGCTATCTTCCCCCTTAAAAGCAAAACGCAGGAACCTTCCGACATCTTTAGCCGGGGCAAAACCAGCTGTATCCTCCGTTGTTAAAGAAGAAGGTACTTGCAGATTACTCTCTTTTTCGGATTGTCCTTCAATGTTTTCAAGGAAAACACGGGACAAAATGGCTATCGTTCCAGCAAGCTTTTCAATAACTATCCGGGCCCGCCCCAATTTAACCGCTTCATTGGACAGAGATGTGTGAATCCACAAGCCTCTCGGCTGAGAGAAATTCTCATAAACTCCGAGCTCTTTACCGTCAACCCAGATACGTTCTTTCCGTCCACTGCCTGAGAAAAGATAAAGCCAGAGTCGCTGCCGCTCGTTTTTCGGAAATTCCAGAGTAAATTCCATTTTATCCTGGGTGCACCAGCAGGTATTGAGCAATGAGAGTGGGCGGACTAATACCTGGTTAGCGGGAGTTATCATTTTATAGCTATAGTCCTCAGTTGACTGTACGATATCAAGACTTGGGGACCACATTTTACCACTGGGTTGTTCGAAATTGAAATTACCCCCGCATTCGATATTAATTCCATTGACTTCACGGGTATCCCCACTATAGATGGATTGCCATTCTCTTCCGTCCAAGGAACTTTCAATAGAATAGCCTCTTGGCATGAAGGCCTCCAGAAATATTTTTGTTTCACTGATTTTATTATGGTACTTTCCTAAATCAATCTGTATCCAAGGAACTAAGTCGTCGCTCACAGGAATCCATGATGTGTCCATCTTCTTATCAAAAGCTAATAGTGGCCAAGCGGGGCATCTATTGAACTTTCCTTTATAAGCAAATGAGGAGCATGAAACAGGGCCCATTCTAATTGGACTAATATCATAATAACTGTCCCTACTGATCTCGAACTTCCATTTACCGTCCAAGAATAATCTATCGGTTTTCAGCCCTGCAATTTTTTCCAAGTTGGGAAGAGTGGGCACTTCTTGATCGATAAGAGTTTTGGTATTTATATTGCTATCCCTCCTTTTTCTTAGAAAAATACATTACTTACCTCTATGCTTTATTTTTTTCCTAATCTCTCCTAAAGAGAGAGATTAATTTTCCAACACTTTCTTTTTTTAAAAAGCTTCCTTATAAAAGAGTTCTCGTACTTACGACCAAAAAAACTGGTAAAGCTAGTTTTTGCCCTGCTCTTAGAGAATTTGACATCATACCATACAACTTTTTAACTTTGTAACAACCTCCAAAATCTATATTGAATTAGAGTACTTTAACCAACATCAGTATTCATTATAGGATAGTTTCCATATTCCTTCGCTGCCTCATACATAGCAAGAACATTTTCTGGAGGAACATCCGATTGAATATTGTGAACTGCACTGAGGATATATCCTCCACCTGGAGCTAAATCAACTATTCTTTTTCTCACTTCTTCTTTTACATTTTGTACAGTTCCAAAGGGTAAAATATGTTGAGTATCTATTGCTCCCCAAAAGGATATCTGATCTCCAAATTCCTTCTTAAGTCTGTTGGTATCCATATTCTTAGCAGAGACCTGGACAGGATTGAGAATATCTGCCCCTATCTCTATTAAGTCGGGGATGAACTGATAAACAGAACCACAACAATGGTAGAATATCTTTGCCTTTGTCTTTTCCTTGATAAAGCTGAATATTCTTCTTTGACGTGGCTTAATAAAGGTTCGATAAAACTTAGGTGACATTAGGGGGCCATCGTGACCCGTTAGATCGTCCCCTTGCATTACTATGTGAATGTATTTTCCTGTAGCATTGAGGACTTTGTCTAAAAACTTTATGTGAAGTTCACACATTTTTTCGAGAAGTGCATCCACAAAGTCAGGATTAGCAACCATATCCATATAAAAATCTGCAAAGCTACGCATATACCAAGTATTTTCATACTGAGAAGCAAAATTGAAATCTCCCACGATAGCATAGTCTGTATTCTCGTATAGGTATTTTGCTTTTTCCTCTATTCCCTCTGTAAAACCAAGATCAGTGGGATCGGGCCAAGGATAACTTTCTAAGTCCTTAATAGTAGTCCCTTTCAAAGGATTTTCATAAATATCATAGTATCGTCCACCTTCTTTAGGCATAGCTCTTTTTATGCCCCAAGCATCAGTGATATAATAATATTTTTCATCCTCCTCTTTTTTGAGTTTCCATCTTTTGGGGGTTCCTGGACGTACATAGCGAGTATCTATTCCCAACTGCTGCAGGACAGATTCACCAGGAATTGCAGTTTGTTGAACCCAATCCTCCACTTTACCTTCCGCTTTTAAACCAAGGAGGCTCACTACCCTGTCATAGGTTACTTTAGAAATAGTAGTAACCCATCCTCCTAGGTCACAAGGAACTCTATCGGGTTCTTCACGATTAATTGCTCTTAGTGTTCTTTCTCGTGAAGTCATTAATAGCTACTCCTTTCTCCGACATATTTATTCTTCTATTCTCCTTTTATCAGCTGAAATTTGTGGGAACTTGGTCTTTTTTTGGCAACCTTTTTGCTCTCTAAGTGCTAACATAAGGAAATTTTTCTATTTTAAATTAGCCTGGGAAACTTGACCCCTTAGGAAACCTCAGAGAAAACCGAACGTTACCTCATAGGAGAAATTTATAATTGGCAGTGACTTTTTTAAAAGCTTCTATGTATTGCTTAAGGAAACCTTCCTTAGGCTCTATATATGCAGGCAATGTAAGAACTTTGTCTACTATGCTTTCAGCTACCGGAAAATCTCCTTTTTTATATACTTTAAATGGAGGCAAGCCAAGAAATTCATCTCTTAAAGGTCCTCGACTATGTCCCCAAAGATCAAAGCCTCTAGTAAATATTATTCTGAGATGTTCTAATTGGTCTACCCCATAACCACCTTTTGTCATTGGAGCTCCTTCTGCTCTCATTGCTTCGACAAACTTTTTAGCGGAAAGGCCGCCTAATTTCTCTGGATAATATATAACCCTCAATCCAGCATAAAACCCTGCTGGTTTTGACTTTTTGTAGGTATGGACAGGTTCAACTCCAGGAATATCCCTCAAGGCATCAAAAAGTTTCTTACGATTTTCAATCCTTCTCTGATTGCGGTATTCAAGACTCTTTAAGGAGACCATTGCCAGCGCTAAGGCTAAGGGATGTGCTCTCCACTTTAACCCTAAAACTTCACTTTCAAGTCCGCGATACTCAGGATTAGTGAGTTCTTCTGTTATTCCGGCACGATGCAAGTGACAATAGATAAGCTGCCGCTCATAAAACTCTCTATTGTTAGTAGTCACTATTCCACCTTCTCCTCCCCCAATAGGCTTCCCATTTGGCTGAATTCCCTGAAGGCTAAAACAGGTTATATCTCCTACATTACCGATCTTTCTCCCATCCCACTCTGCACCGGCTGCATGAGCAGCATCCTCAATAATGGGAATACCATATCGTTTGCCAATATCCATTAATGTATCCATATCACATACTCTTCCGTTTACATGGACAGGATTAATCGCTCGAGTACGTTTCGTTATTTTTCTTTCAACATCCTTAGGATCCATTAGCAAAGTCTTCGGATCTATATCACAAAATACAGGACGTGCTCCCATGTGAAGAGCGCCAGCATAAGAACCGATGTAACCCACTGTGGGAGTGATGACCTCGTCGCCTGGTCCTACTCCCACAGCATAAAAAGCACTAGCCAGTGCTGTCGAGCCGTGGTCAACAGTTAAACAATATTTTGCACCCACGAACTTTTTAAATTTTTCTTCAAACTCCTTAGGAAAACCCGCTCCTGCTAAAGAGAGAGAACCTTCCTCGATTAGGTGGGATACAATTTTTTTCTCTTCTTCTATAGGTCTTTTCCATTGCTCGGAACTATCTATAGTTACAGTCTTAGGTCCCCCTTGAATAGCTAACTTTTCTCCCGTTCTATCTTGTGCCATAACTGTCCTCCTTAATGCCGTAAATTTTGTCTCAAATTGAGAATTTTTTTATCTCGATCAACGTCCTTTTATCAGTACCATCAAAAACTGGCCACTTGATCTTTAGCCCATTCGGAATTACTGATTTTCCACCTTTAATTGCTAAGTTTGTCATTCGTAATCCTCCTTGTATGAGAATACTCTTATGGATATAGTCCCCTAATATTAGTAGCCTCAGCAACCCTGTTTATAGCAAGAATGTAGGCTGCCTTGCGCATAGTAATCCTTCTTTTCTGGCTGATCCTATAAACATTATCGAAGGCCTTGTCCATAATGTCCCTTAACTTAAGGTTGATCTCCCTTTCACGCCAGAAGTAGAACTGTAGATCTTGAATCCATTCAAAATAGGAGACGGTAACCTCTCCAGCATTGGCTAAGATATCGGGAACAAGAAAGATGCCTTTATCCTTCAAAACCTTATCCACCTTAGGAGTTGTAGGGCCATTTGCTCCCTCGATAATTACCTTGGCTCTTACATCATCCACATTTTCCTCGGTAATCTGGTTCTCTATGGCCGCGGGACTAAGACACCGCAGTCCAGAGATAAAAGCTCTTGATTGGTGCTTCTATCAGCTTTCTTAAAGCCGACAACTGATCCAGTCTCCATTAAGGCATCAGAAACCTTAACAGGGTCAAGTCCCTTGGGGTTATAAATTCCTCCCTCTACATCGCCCACAGCGATGATCTTACAACCCTCCTCATATAAGAGATGAGCGAGGGGTTGCCTCCTACATTGCCATAGCCCTGAATGACAAATCTTTTGGTTAGGGGATCAAATCCCAAGGTCTTAGCGGTGTTGAAGATGGTGTACATCACTCCCCTAGCTGTGGCGGTATCTCTTCTCAGGGAGCCTCCTATGCTGGCGGGTTTTCCCGTTACCACCCCCCGGTAATTTAAGTATTCCTTTCGCTTTATATTCCTACCTTTTCGACCTTTCTTATCTTCCTTTCAACCCACCTTTTTGTGAGCTTAGGTTGAAAATTTCCCTTCCAAAATGTTAATTAAGTTTAAGCACTTGCCAACCTAGAAAAATTATGGGATTTCTAAATTTCCCTCTCACCCAATTTCCACAAGGAAGAGGATAAAACAAGGGTTTTTCGGCCACTTTTATGTACGAAACGCTTTTATTTATGAGACTTGTTCCTTTGGCAACTTCAAAATAGTGACTGGATATCCTGCAACGTATCATAAACATTGAATTCCTTGAATGTCAAAGGTATCAGGTAAGAACTCTAAAAGCGATTAAGAGACACTGGTATTCAGTCTTTATTGCTCATAGCTTTTGATGTGTAGCAAACTGAAAGAATCCTTCCAGAGGATACTTAAAGCTAATCTAAATATTGTCGGAGACCTTCTCAGGACTTTTAGAAAAATCAATTTCCTTCACTTCTTGAGGTGTCTAAAGAATCACTATAACGTATTTCGTCAGTATTTATGCGTCAAAAAGCCTATTTTTGCTTAATTTTTAGCTTATACTTAAATATGGTTCATTCTTCCCTGAAAGCCCCTAAAAGAGAAGTTAATTTTCCAACACTTCTCTTTTTAAAAAGCTTTTCTTTCCCGAGCTAATGACCTATTTATTTGATCTCCCACCTCCCTCGGCCCTATTCTTAGCTCTTCCTTTTCACATTTAGACCTCTCTTACTTGAAGAAAGGGGAAATTATTCCTCTTTTAATTATTGTATGCCAAAAATCTTCTGGGCATTTCTCCCCAGGATCTTTTCCTTCACAGAAGAAGAAATTTTAGCGAAAATAACTCTTCCAATTTGTTGCTCTTGGCTCATAAAATAACAGTCTGAGCCAAAAAGAATCTTATCCTCTAGTCCCTCGTCAACAAGATATTCAATTAAACCTCGAGGAGAACGAGAGAAGCTTATCTCTAAAAATACATTATTGTATTCCTTTGCCAATCGGACATATTCATCAGCATCCCTCGAACCAGTATGAGCAAGAAACCAGTTCACTTTTGAATACCTTTTAAAATGAGGCTCAAGATGTCTTAAATCCACTTTACCCCAAGTATGGGCGAGTATAGGTAAATCTTCCTCCGCGGCAAAATTATAAACAGGAATATAATTCTTATGACTATAAGGTAAACCTGATTTCGAATGAATCTTTATTCCCCGCATTCCTGCCTGAAAACAACGTTTAAGTTCAAATTTTATAGAATTTGGATAATGGGGATTTATCACCATATAGCCAATGAAGTGTTTAGGATATTCTTTAATCGCTTTAATGACAAAATCATTGCCCTCCTTTTGTCTCCCTCCCAAGCAAGCGGGGATCGAAGAAACAGCTCCCACATTTACTCCAATCCTATCCATATTAGAAACCAAAAGGGGGATATCTTGGTATTGGATAATAGGGAATTTAGTCGTTTCTCCTAAATGCATATGACTGTCTATAATTAGGGTATCTTCTATGGGTTGTCCTCTCTTAGCTAATTTTATGTAAATATCATCTTTGCTCATAATTTTACCTCGCCTAAAAGCCTCTCTAAATTCTCTGCAACAATTAAGTTTTTATCTGAAGAGGAAATATTAGCATAGGTTAACATACACACCGCACTTCCCCCCTCAAACTCTGGATAACCTGTACCAAAAACAAATCGTTCACTACCAAATTCCTTACATAAATCTTCTATTCCCTGATAAACAGAATAAAGAGGAGTTACTGAAATATAAAGATTATGATACTGGCGAAGCAAGGGATAAAGGATCTCATTCCTTCCATTCCGAGGTGCCTGGAATATAACAACCGGAAGCTTTGGATATTTCTTAAGAATTTCATAAAGTTCTCGACCAGGGACATCGCTAAAACAGAGAAGTAGAGGAATTCGTAGCTCCTCTAAAATCCCCATAATATGACCAGAGCACCATGGTTCCAAAGAAAAATTACGTCTTTCTGGCCTCATCCATACCACTGAAATTTTCTCTGCAATTATCTCGTCTATTATCTTTAAGCCAGATTTTTTCCCTGCTCTTTCAGGTGATAGCATCCATACAGGTGTAAGATTATCTTTTTTGGAAATTTCTTTCATTAATATCTTATTTCCCATGTTTGGACCAACATCCATACATACTCGATGTCGAACCAAAGCTTTCGATATATCAAATTTCTCCATTTGGGTTAACAAATCCTCTAAATCAGGTTCTACCCAAGATAAGGGAATTTTGGGCTTGCCCAATAGAACATCACAGTCAAAGTATTTGTTCAATTGCTTTACCTCCTGACAACTTTTAGGATCTTGTTCGAAACTTTGGCCAAATTTGTTGCAAAATCATATATGAGATAATCTACTATTGGGACATTTCTCCCCATAGTCAAGATCATTGATAATTCAACATTATACTAGAACTATTAAAAGAACTGTGCCTTGAAGCTCTTTATTGAAGCCTATTCAAGGAGTCACATAAATGGGCTATTTTACCCTTAGAAATATTGAGAGGGAAAATTTTATTACCTTGCTGAAGAAGTTAAGCTAATAAACAATGATACCTTTTTAGTTAAAATAAAGGACCTGGGAACTGATCGAATGAACCAGCTTGCTCAGAAATTTTTAACTGATATTAACAACCTTGGAGACAAAACTCTCGACAAATTTCAGCCGAAACTCTTATTTGACGTGGAATTCGAGGAATAATTTCACTTGCCACAATCACAAAAAAATATGCTCAACGACCTTCAAAAATGTCGAGTTGTCCGAACCTCAGAACTTATGTTTTATAAATTTCCTCCACATAAGCTGCCATTGTGAGGCTACATAAAACTTTTCTTCAGCGCTAATTGTCTCCTTCTTTTCCATAATTTAAATTCCTTTTTCATATCGAATACGGGGA
>SDBS01007110.1_pt1 | contig 10890 bp, 9 predicted proteins | sample 2277091 | NCBI WGS metagenome assembly SDBS01 (sample SAMN10404972, study PRJNA504765) | marine sediment metagenome | isolation source: marine sediment core GS10_PC15, 163 cmbsf | place: Arctic Ocean: Southern Knipovich Ridge | collected 2010 | reverse complement strand
TATATTGCCACTTGCGAAAAGAGCACCTATATATCTTGCTTTTTCTGAATCCGGTTCATCTGCAAACCACTTAACTATTATGCTGGAATCTAATAAAAAAGGGGTGCTATTGAGCTTTGTCAATCCTATGTCTCCATCTCCGAATGAACTCTGTGCTGTCAAAGTCAGAACCCTTAGTCTTCTCTCTTATCCTGTCCATTTCTCTGAATGCCCGCTCACGCCTTTTTTTCCGTTCTTCCCATACCCGTTTCTCCTCAATATGACTCCTTATTGCTTCACGTATGAGCTCGCTTCGGCTCTTGTGTTCTTCTTTTGCTTCTTGGTCAAGGTTTTCTATATAACTGTCTGGAACTGTAACAATGATCCGGGAAATGAAGACCTCCTATATAATTGATATCACTCTGATATCTATTATATATCATTCTTCATATCTAAACAAGAAATAAAAGGTCGAACGAAGGTTGCTTGTTCTTACATGCCCCACCATGCAAATCCAAATTCATTAACTACTTCTCTATGCTGTCTTATTGCGTCAGCAAAAGATGGTTCCCATGGAACAACAATATGAATAGGTTTTTCCATCTAATAATCCTCCTCTAGATCAAACCTCCTAAAAAACCATCTCCACAGATCTACCCTTCTTATTCTTTTCATGTTTCAATGGTATAGATTTGATTCCGTATCTATAACCTCTTAGTGCGGTAATTGCTCCAACCAAAGCATCAACGATATCGTCTCTTGCCGTTTGATCTCTCTTAAACTTTTTTAGAGATGTTTTAATTATCACATCAGAACTATTATAAGCCTCAGATAAAAGACGACGTCTTTCATCAAAGCCAGCTCCAGTTTTTTTGTTATAAACCATTGGTTTTTTATCATTCAAAGCCCAGAAACAAATCTCCGGATGTATTTCTCTAATCCTCTTGCGTGCACTTTCATCATTGCTGAGCAGCTCATCTACTTCTCTTATCTTTGGCATAATTGCATATGACTGCTTTGATAACCCTCTGCCTGTGTTTTCCCTATTTATCGCACTTGCTTCTTCGTATATGCTGGCTGTCAAAGCAATTCTACATGGAGCTGGAAAAACACTAGAAGCTCGGCCTGGTCCAAGCAACCTACGAGCCTCTACATCACACTTCCTTTCTTCGTTGCCCTTATCTATTAATCCAATCGGAATATCAACAAGAATCATAGCGGCGGACTTATTCTGTTCCCACAAATCACACATAGATTTATAGATAACAGTATCCCAACTGTCATCTGCCAAACGAATAGCAAACCATCCACCTTTACAACCATCTACACCGACATACATTGAAGGCCTTTCGCAATCTTCCTCTGCTCCACATTATGGACTCAAATCGATTCTATACTTCAATACTTCCTCTATTTGGTCATCATCAAGCTGACTCTTTAGATAATCAAGTAGATCCTCCTGCCTGGGTTGCCCAAAAACCATCCTATATGCAGCTAAAGAACGTTTTAGATCCTTGAAATGTTTAATATCTCGGCTTAAAGGATAAACAGGCACATTTCGCTCAATTGTATATCCAGCACCGCGATTGTATACCCAATAAGGATTGAGATCATTTAGCATTGGCAATCTTTCTTCTTTCGCTTGTTTAAAAAGCTCAGCCCATATATCTGAATGTTTCTCTATCTTTAATCCTTCACTCTTTAGCCCATATTCCGTAGCAATATTTCTCCTAATAAAATGACTTTTATATCTAAAGATCCTGCCCTCTCGTTGTTCAAGATCAACCGGATTGCTTGGCAGATTCCAATGGTAGATCGAGTGACAATATTGGTGGAAATCTAGCCCCTCCTGACCTAAAGACGTTGTTGCTAAGATAAAGGGTTTAAAAGGTGAATTAAATGCATTCCTAACATGATCTTCCCTAATCGACTCACTCGTTTCATGATCTTTTGCTTCTCCGAATCTGAGTGCGAAATGACAGCGCAGTCTATGTCTATCTGTTTTGACATTTCCATCCTCAAAACTAAAGCTGTCAAATGCTAGCGCTGATGTGCGAATAGTAATTGAATCGTAGAAAGCCTCCGCCAACTGCTCAGCTGCATACAATGGAGTCGCATTTATCAAACCAAGATACTCTCTTAAGACATGAGTATATTCATCAATGACCGCTTGGATATTCCCATCAAGGCCATATTCAATACAGCACCTCCAATACGGCTTCATAGGTGGATTTATCCTCTTGATTAAAGCAATTGATTCAGGATTGTTGTACAAACCTCTGAAACCAAGTGCGATCCTAGCCGCAGCTGCTAGGACGTTCGGAACCTCCTCTGCTTCTATTCTCGACCACAATCTATAGAGACTTCGCAAAGTTACGATTCCTGGGGATGCTAGTGCGGTTTTTGTTAAGACTTCTACTAGATCATCGGGGAACTTACCTAGTGGCTGGGGATCTCCGAAAAAACCAATAAACTTGTCAACATGCTCAGCATAATTCGTATCATGTTCAGAATCAGTCCTCGACAGAATCATATTCCGCCATGAGTCCTTGTCAGTTTTAGAAAACCAAGTATTCAGAATCTCGGGGCTAGTCTGTCTGTCAAAGTGCGCAAGAGCTGCCCAATACCACCGCTCATCTACAGGCCGTTCCTCACTAACATATTTTTTTGGTATCGTCTCGATTAGGCTTTTTATTCTATGTGTGACTACGTTTTCTATCTCTCTGTATTCCGGTATTTTGCCATTAATAGCCATGTTTGAAGCAATAACCAAGGGATCAATCTCTCTGGCTAGTGTGAAACAAGGATAAATTAATAAAAATATTGGCATTCCCATTGCTCGACGTTTTTCATCTTCCTGCGTATACGCAAAGCGCAACATTGGTTTAATCTTCTTCCTTGCTTCTGTATAGGATATTTCCGAATCAAACTTACTCATTATCTGCCGTTCTGCTTCGTAGCTACAAAGCATGGAAATAGCTTTTGGCACAACCTGCCAAGAAGAAAAGACCAGGTTCTTTGTTGCTTTCTTATCTTTATAAACTCCCCTTGGTTCATAATAAGGAAGCGAGGCCGGTATCCATAATAGGTCTGCCTGATCTTGCACATAACGCTTGATCAAACTCCTAAGTTTAGCATTTGATCCGCCAATTTCTTTATACTCCTCAATTTCCTTCCAAGATAGCAATGAATCACTGTCTTCTCTAACTGCTTTTGCCAATATACTCGGTGCTCTCCCTTCCCCCAGCATGTCCTTCAGCTTTCGCTTGATTGCATAATCATCCATAAGGTTAAGCGTGTAAGGTGCGGATTTCCAATACTCAAGATGGCCGCCAGCATCAAGAGCTTTGGATATTCCGTCTATCTCTACAAAAGACGTTAGATCTTTTACTCTTATCTTATCCACGTTGTTTTCCATCTTATCGACTACAAGATCCTCTGAAGATTCTTGGCTTTGACCTCTTTCTGTTCTTATCATCACTTTCCTGAGAGTTCGCTCTATCCTCTTCTTATAGAGAGACAAATCCCCAGACTTAAAATCTGTTCTATTCAATTGGTAGAGTTCATTCCTATAATCATTAAGGATTGCTCTGAACTTCTCTGCCTTTTGTTCACTATCAAGCAGAAATCCAATTGTCCTTATAAAGTCCTCATAATGTGAATCATCCTTTTCTGTGCTCAATGTATACATTTTGTACGGTGTTGCCGATAGAAGTATGACCTTCGCATCAATATAGTTGAAAACTTCTTGTGCTAATTCGCTCATCTTGTCTGTGCCATTAAGAAGATGCTTAAACCGCTGAAACTCGTCCAGAATCACTAGATCCGGCTCAAGTGATTGAACACAGCTAATTGCCAGAAGATGCCTTAGCTCACCAACCAGCTTGTTTCGTTCAACCCGAAGTTTCACTGGATATTTTTTTCGCGCATATGAAAACTGTTTTGATAGCTTCATAAAACGCTTTCGAAGATCTTCGTCGCCTTTCTCGGTTTCCCTTATATGTGTTCTAAGAGATTTTCTGAAGTCTTTGAATGCTTGCTTGTCAATATCCTCGATTCTTGGAAATTCCCGTAGATATCTACGCCAATAATCCCTGCCAGAACCACACTGAAAAAGATTTATTGGTCCAGTTGCCGAGCCTAGCTTCCATATGTCATGTAGTAGGTGATAAAGAAGGGCTCGTTCTTTATAGAGACCGGTACTTGATCTTAGGTCGAAAGATGTACCTGGAGTAAAAGCTACAAAATTTAGTTTATTCTCTTTGAGACTATGTACCGATATTGGTAAGAGTGTTAGCCGTGAAGCAAGACTGAACTGCTTATCTTGAGTTATGTTCAGCCGATTCACATTTTGCTTCGCAATGTCACTGTTCGAGCAAACGTATACAATATCAATTCTCTTTCTTTTTTCCCATAGAAAATCCACTGCTTTGGCAGTAACACCCCGCGCCACCATTGTCTTACCCAAGCCTACTTCATCTGCGATTAAGAATCTCTTGACATTGTCTTTGTCTTTATAAAGCCGCTTAAATACGTAATGCACTGACTTTCGCTGGAAATCTTTAAGCTCCCCAATAACGCGAGCAGGATCTGGCTTACTTGCTTTTTCTCTCATTCTCGTCACCTTTTTACTTGATTCGATGCAACCCTAATAGTCTCCCATAATTCATCAAAGTCTTCTGGAAGAATATTCTCAGCATTCTTACTTTTCTTGATATCTACCACTAACTGCTCTATTTGTTTTAACTTGTCAGGGTTTCTACTTAACGCTTTCAGGAGTTCTTCAAAAAGGGAGATGCTGTTTAACGCTCCTAGTTTCTTGTTTCTTTGAGATTCGGTATCTGAAGAAAGCATCAATGGCAGATTTCCAAAAAACGATTCTCCCTCATATAGCAAGAGTATAATCATCTCGATAAACCTTGACTTGTTATTAATAATTGAAATCAAAATACTTTCATTGCGGTTTGATGGCAATCCCGTAATGGGTAGATTCATTACGAAATCAATCGACCTTTTAATTCTTCCCTTTTTCGCCGTCACACTAAACCCAATAAAGCTTGTTAGTGTAGCTGTGGATAATCTCTTAAACACGACTGTCTTCTTATTCCCAACAGGGAATGCTAGAGCCTTTCTCTTGTTTTGAGATATTGGCCAACAAACAAGTTCATCAATTCCACTTAGATCGACTGTTCCTTTAGAATTGTTTGTAAGGTTCAGATCGTAAATCTCTTTGTTTGCAGTTTTCTTAGCTCTCAGGCTCAGTGACAGACACGCAAGTTCAATCCTTTTTTGCTCAACCAGCTCTTCTAGTTCTTTTTCTTTGTCCTCTTTATGTTCATCATCCTTGAACTCAGTATATGGTAGAAGTAAACTTCGAAATCCATTCTTCTCGTCTCCAAAGAACTTGCTTATTCCAACATCTTTCTTAAGACCATCTAGCCTAACTACAAATTCAATATTCTTCGTAAAAGCCATATTTGTTGCATTAGCTGATCCTGTATATACAGATGCCTTTTCATCTGTTTCTGCAATAAACATCTTTGCGTGTAGACCCTTTTGTACCACTTCATCATTCTGACCAAATGCATCGACTGCTTTTGTAGTTTCTGGCTCATCATTACCCAAGATCCCCTCTTGCTCAGCATCGTGATTTAGGAAATATATTTCACTAAACCTTGATCTTGTTTCTTTGTCTAACGCATCAAGGCTTTCCTCCTTTGACACTAGAATGCTTCGCTCAGCAGTCGAACTTAACTTCTTAAGCCTGCTATCGCTAAGAAATGGAGATACAACGAGGATCCGCTTACATTTTGGAATTTTTAAATCGTCTTTATAATTGCTAATACCAATAGGCAGAAACCTAACATTCTTCTTGAAATGATGAACAGGTTCGAAGTCGACATTTATGACTTCACGAGCCAACCCAAGAATACCTCTTTTCCTTTCTTTGCCGATTTCATCAGTTACTTTAACAAGTTCCTTTATGAAATCTGATATCGGTTGGTTTCTTGCAAAGCTCCTCTTGCCCAATTTGCCTTCAAGCACAAGCGACGTGTCCCATGACTCATCAAAAGTTAGATTTCTAGATAAGCAGATAAGCCTATATCGAATTGAAGTATCTCCATTTGTGTATCTTAGGAGCCAAATCTTTGGATGAAAAACTCCTATGCCGTCTTTTTTATTTACTGCGGCCACCATTGGTTCTAGATAGCTGTATAAACGTGAATCTGATGAGGGCACACTAATACGACCCTTTTGATAAAAAACAGTTAGTTGTTTTGAATACCTTCTTATTCCCTCAAGTATAGCTAGCGGGTTAGCTTTTATTTCCTCTTGCTCCACATAGTCAAAAAGCGCAAAAGCCGTTGGCGCAATTAATAATGTCATAAGATTAAGAGAGAAAGTCGTTACACATCCTGTATCAAAATAATACCCTGGTGGTGGTCTAAGAATGTCTAAATAAAGTAGTCGATTATCAGGTTCATACATAAGTTTCTTAACCTCTCCTGAGTCCAGCAACAATATCATTTACCATCTGATTCACTACAATCTTCCATCTATAGTCAATCTGACTTGTGCCTGACGCACCGCCCCACATCTCAAGAGCCCGCTGATTTCTTAGTCTCGCCCTAGATTTCTTTATACTGTACTCTCTCTGTTCAATTAATAATCTTGCTTTCTTGCTTTCCAATATATCCTTTGGTGATCGAAAGCTACTAGTTAGATCAATCCATCGATTAACAAAATGTCTTGTGCCAATACTGGGATTCGCACATTGATCAACGACTCTCCAGAAATCACCTCTATCCCACGAGGCCAGCTCGCCTCCTCTTTGCTCAACAGATTCAAGCCAGTTTTCAATCATACCGTTATATTTCTCTTCCAATTTATCGTTGCCGCTCTTTTGTGCGAGCATGAAGTTAAATAGGAGCAATGCGCCGTGTAATACTTCTGAGAAGTTTCTGCTATGCTTTACTTGTTTTTGCTGTTCAAACGATGCAGATGAAATGCTTGGATGTTCCCAGTGAAAACCTGTTTTGGTTTTTCTTCTTACTTTTATCATATGGGCAAACAAGCTGGTGGGATGGCAAGTTCTTATTCTCTCATACAAATACTGCGCTTCATTCCGACTAAGCTTAAAAGATGCCATGTTTGGAAAATCTGACGGCATTGCGGGCAAACTGCTATGCCAGTTCGGTCTAGAATAGGTTTCTAGAACTTCACCATCATCGCTCTTAATCTCACCTTTTTCAGCCTGATAACACATATCAAGCTGTCTGTTGTATTGATCTTGCGAGCCAGAAAAGCGACGTATGTCCCATGAGCTTAAACCGTTCCAATAGATACTGCTCGGCCAACGCTTGAGCTTTTCTTTCGAATCACTCCCAATAACACTCGCCTCTTCCCCAGAAGCAAGAAGGCCTCTGACTAGTTTTAATTCAGCAGACCTAATATATCTCTCTATTTCTTTAGAGGAAGTCCTCCTTCTTTCCGCCTCACAATAAATCCATGGGACAAACAGCATATACTTAACTCTAGTCTGGATTGTTGTTGTTCCCGGAAATAATAAGTTTGCCAACCCATCACGAATAACACCAACTCCCAACTCATCAACTGTATCCCTTTCTCGAAAAAGATGGATTACATTGACCATCTTTCTCCGCTCTTCTTCAGAAAAATCTATCCAACCAAAAGTCGATGGCATGAATTATCACTCATTCTCTCTAGAGCAGGTTATCAGCATCATTGACCAGAAATCTAGAAATTATCAAGTTTATTCTTTATAGCATAGCTGCTTATGGAATATCTCTATTATAATAGAAATCACTAATTGTTCAATTTCTTACTCGAGGAGGATATATGAATTGCGAAGAACAACTGCTAGACGCTGCTCAAGAAGTTATGAAGACGCTGAATAAGATCCCTGCTGATTTTAGTGAAGGTGACTATGAGAACGCGCTTATGTATGAACTGCGACTTAGAGAGATCCCTTATGATCAACAAAGAAACATCGATATCTTTTATAAAGGTCATAGAATCGCGTGCAGAACACCTGACTTGATTCTTTATCCAAGCTGGTGTGACTCTGATCAAGATGAATATCTTGTTGATGCTAAAAAGGTCGCCAAGATCAACAAAAACCATCGAAAGCAAGTACAAGTTTACCTTCTATCAATGGATATCAAGAAGGGGTCCCTCCTCAACTTTAATAACAAGACCGGCGAACCGGAGCTTCATCCAGTCGAGAAGCCAGACCGTATGCTAAAGACTGAGTTAGCTAAACCTCGAAAGACAAACCAGAGTCTAGATAAAACACTCAAGCAAGCAGGCAAAGACGTTCTTGACTTCCTTGGAACTGATTTCTTCTATTACGATGCCGGTACATATGTTAAAGCACTTGGCGTCGAACTACGACTTAAGCGAATAGACTTCTCTTCAGTCGAGCATCCTATCCTTTATAAGGGTCATATGATCACCAATTATACATATGATTATGTATTCAGAGATGGAAGCGCAGCCAAGGTCTTTACATATAAAGACCCGGAAGAGATCAAAGAAAAAACAAAAGAACTAAAGAAGACAAACAAGATGTTTGATGTTAAGAAAGGCTATATTCTAGCAATCCCAGAAAAAGACAAAGAAAAAGTCGTTGTGAAAGAAGTCTAAAGCTTAGGTTGAGTTATATATTTGGTCTAGACATGCCGGCCCAGATGTTACTAAACTGTCATTTCAAGACCTGACCCTGAAATTCTTCCCCCATAAATAAAGTAGAGATCCAATTAATGACACAAAGGTTCTGCAAAAAAGATTAGCTAGATTACTTTTTGTCTATATCAACCTTTAACTTTCCGAGCATTGCTGTCCGATTCCCCCGTAAGAGACTTGGCTCTCCTTGCCCTAGTTTTCGAGCAACAGCTTCAATATCATCAGTCGATAAAATTTCCGCTGTAAAAGCCATCTGCAACTCTCTCAATTCATTGGCTGATAACTTATACTTCTTCTTGAGCTCACGCCAGAAGTTATATGAATGAGGAGAATCAAAGACATTCATGCATTGCGAACAATATAATCTATACTGCACTCTTCGTTGCACATACTTCTTCTCTAGGATTTCTTTTAAGCTAGTGTGCTTGCATTTCGGGCATTTAACAGTTATTCGTCTAACTTTTCTCACTAACTACCCCTGATAGCAGTCTATTATACATTTGTAGAGTTATATCAACATTCATACTAAAATGATTAATACTCTCAGATAGTCTGAATGCCGATTTCCCTACTTTTTCAACTAACCTAGCATCTGTAACTACTACTTGCAGAGCTTTCCTAAACTGCTTGATGTCAAGTGGATCAATTATGAGTGCGCTTTCATCATTCACTAAGTTCAAATATGGCTCTCTACTGTGGACTTCTTTACTAATAATCATACATTTACCAACTGCCATTGCTTCAAGTGGAATATTTGAAACGTGATTCTTAACTGGGAAATCTCGCTCGGGGATGACAATGCATGTGCTAGCCTTAATCAATCTAGGCACTAACCACGGAGGTAGAAAGTCAATGAATACAACTCGATTCTCCATATCTTTCTTTTTAACAACCTGTATGAATCTATTCTTGCCTGTCCCGTTTGAACAGAATAGTAATGTAAAACCCTCTTTTACTCTTGAAGCCGCCTCGACTAATTCACCAATACCTTTTGACTCCCAATAATACGGTATCTTTCCAATATAAGTAATGATTGGCTTTCCATCCCCTAGCTTCGAGTCGTATTCTGCCAATTCAAGTGGTTCTACAACCGGATTGAATTCCGTTGTATCAATATAAATCTTAGATACCTTTACTAGCTTTGATTCCTCAATTCCTAGTTCAACTAACTTCTTTCGTGTGTCGCTATATGTGACTATCCTATCTGCGTGCTCAAATATTGAGATAAAGAGCGTCCGATAGCTTGATGATGAGAACAAACGATTAATATCACTTCCAGCATGACGAACAACTAGCGGTCTTCTAGTTACAGTTTTAGCCATGAAAGCGGCTACTCCATAAGGCAATAAATAATAAGAATCAATCACATCAATATCATGCCTACGGATTACTTCAATAGCTTGACTAGCAAGTCTTTCTGCATATGCTTTAGAAGTTGGAATATGCATGGGATTCATTTCGATAGAAAGATCTGTGTTAAAGACATGTACATTTTCAGGTTCTAAGTTGGAAAGTTCAGAATCGAGTAGTTTCTCTCTATATTCGGCTTCAACTTCATTCGCATTTGTTATGACAAAAACTTCGTGTCCTTTTTGTCCAAGAGATCTTGCTAACCGGTAGGATTGTGAGGAGACACCGCCTTCGATAGGCGGGTATTTAGTAATAAGTAGAATCTTCATATAGCTCACATTCAGTTTATTGAAGCTCCAATACTTCTGATGTTTGTATAATATGGTTAATTGAATCCGGCATTGCACATTTCTCTCGAGTCAATACGTCGTCCAAACTATAGTTACTAAAAACTCTCATAGCAAGCCTTCTTAATATGACCTTAGTCACATCTCCAGATATTCTTTCAGATATAGGCAACATAGTAGCAATCTCAACAACATCATCATGCAGATAAGGAACTCTTACTTCAAAACCATGCCACATTGAAGAGCGATCGACTGCCCATAAATGATAATTACTCAAACCACCTTTCAGTAGAAGATCAAAAACTCTACACCGATAGAGTTCTCTATCTTCTCTTTCTGGAAAAAGCTCATAAAAATACTGCGAGAGGTTTGACTCATTATTGTCACGTTCTATCTCCTTAAGATTACTCAATATTTTATCCGTGTATCCGAGCGGCCATTTATGCATCCAATAACCACCAAATAATTCTTAAATGTTCATTAAAATTGACAAGATACGGCCATGGTT
>SDBS01007109.1_pt1 | contig 10890 bp, 10 predicted proteins | sample 2277091 | NCBI WGS metagenome assembly SDBS01 (sample SAMN10404972, study PRJNA504765) | marine sediment metagenome | isolation source: marine sediment core GS10_PC15, 163 cmbsf | place: Arctic Ocean: Southern Knipovich Ridge | collected 2010 | reverse complement strand
CAGAATATAGAAAGACCAATTTGCCAGAAATGAAAAATGAGTCTAAGCAATTTCACTGCCTTTTCTGTGGTGGTCGGTGTATTTTTCAGTATGGTATGAGTGAGTATACTATTTGGCAATATCAGCAGTGCAAGACAGGAAGTGCATGTATAGCCGATGCCTGTTGAAGAAACACTACGAGAATATGCATAATAACTTTTTAACTCATTTTAATATAAATAAGATACTCACAATTAAATTAGTTGCCACAAAATTGTCTCCCTATCTTGGTTTGAGTTCTGGTCGAAACTTAAAGATGTTTGACATTGGAGACGGGGGAGGAATTTTCTGTAGAACGTTTGAGTACCTTGGATACGGAGCAGGTACATATGTAGATCTTAATCTGCAGTCTTGTAATTTTGCCGAAAACAGTCTCAATCTTAAAAAGATATTTAATTGCTATGCGATTGACATGGAAGTATAAATAAATATAAAATATGATTTCATTTAATCTCGGCACATTATTGAACGTCTCCTCGGTTCGACTTTCTTTATAGGACGAATATTAAATTATCTGAATAATAATGGAATATTTGTTGCTTGGTTTTCTAGCGGCAATTCTCTAGAATATCTTGGCTATACTAACTCAACAATAGACATGGATTTTCCAGCATTCGTAAAACTAATGATTTTTCAAAGCTAAAAGTTTTGTGGATAATGATTAGTAGTTGAATGCTTCATGGAATCGATCCTCCAAGACATCTTTTGGCTATTACGAAGGAAGGGATCAAGAAGTAGTGTAATAAAAAAGAAATAATTTGCAACGCTTACTCATATCATCTGGGGAATTTGGTTTACTTACCCCACTATTAAAAAAGTGAGAGTTTTAAAGACACGGCACAGGATTTCTTTAGACAACATTTACTAAGCCATATTTATGGGTGGTACGCATATTGTTGCAATGATTCAACAAATGGAGAAAATATGAAGATTTGTTTATATTGTGCACGATACAATTATAAACCGATAACGCTAATGCCATTAGGGATTGGGTATATTACGGCCTATCTAATTCAACAAGAAATAACCAGCAAAAGTGAAATTTGTATTGTAGACAATCTTGATGAGGTTATAGCATTAAAACCAGATATTTTAGGTGTAAGTGCTGTTAGTCAGGTTATTCAAGACGCACGAGATTTTGCAAGGGAATGCAAGGAAAAATTTGGATGCCTAACAGTTTTAGGAGGTTATCATATTACCTGTATTCCTCTAAGACTTCCTAAAGAATTTGATCTCGGTGTTTTAGGCGAAGGAGAAGAAACCTTTGCAGAAATTATACGACTTTTCAAAACAAATAATTTAACAACGAAAACTTTAAAACAAGTTAAAGGAATTTGTTATCGAAAAAACGGAGAAATCATAGTTAATGAACGAAGGGAGCTTATTGAAAATATAGATTCACTTCCCTGGCCGTATAGACATAAAGAATACTCAAAAGAAGTACCCGTATTTACTTCTAGAGGCTGTCCGTACAAATGCACTTTTTGTGCTTCTCATATATTTTGGTGTGACAAATTTCGGCTGCGTAGTGCTAACTCCGTTGTTTCTGAGATTAATTATCTTGTTAATAAATTTCAACCGAAAGAAATTGTTATACTTGATGACCTTTGGATGGCCAATAAAAAACGTTTTCGAGAATTAGTTGAGAAGTTAGTAAAACTTAAGATACCCGAGAGAGTAAGTTTTAGAGGATTTTGTCGTTCTAATATAATTGGAGAAGAAGAGATAATGCTATTGAAGAAGCTAAATTATAGATACATTCGCTTTGGAGCAGAAACAGGCTCAGAAACTCTTCTCAAGCGCTTGAAAGGAGACAACATTTCTATAACTGACCACCAAAGGGTAATCGATTTATGTCAAAAGCATAATATCCAATGTAGCGCTTCTTTTATGTTCGGTGTTCCTAACGAAACCATGGAAGATCTAAAAGCAACGATAAAATTTTTACGCAAAAACAAAGGAAAGTTAAAAATTAACGGATTTTATCTTTTTAATCCTATTCCAGGAACTGAAATTTGGAATTGGCTGAAAAATAAAAAGTTAGTTTCAGATGATTTCCAATTTGAGCGCTTGCTAATATCCTTTGATGAAGAGAATTTCTCTTGGGATAATATACTGTATTTTAATCAAGAAAATGTTACTTTTAAAGAGTTTCGAAAAATCATTGAAAAAATCAAAAACGAGTTTATTAAAAGAAAACCTAGTAAAAAAGTTATATTATATAATCAGTTGAAAAAAGTTTGGAAAATGTTTATTAAATATAAAATTTTTAAAAAATGAATCACTTATGAAAAAATTTGGTAGGATTCTGTTATGACAACGATTAAAGAAACAACACAAAAACAAGGAATTTGCATTGGCTGTGGGCTTTGTACGATAATTTGCCCGGAGAGTGCAATTGCCATGAATTGGGGGCAAGAACGGACATGGGTGCCTCGAATTGATACTATAAAATGTACGAATTGTGGGTTGTGTGTTAAAGTATGTCCAAACACACCACAATGCATCAGCGAATATGCAGTAGCTGCCGCAAAGGCAGGTGAATATTTTGGATTGCAAGAGGATGCACAATATTTTATCGCCCATGATTTAAATCCTAAAAATCGAATAAGGAGTGCTTCGGGTGGTGCTCTAACTGCAATCCTAATGAATCTCCTTGATATAAATAAAATTGATGGAGTAATCGCATCTGTTCCAGTATTAGCACCAATAGGTAAACCACATTATGAGCTTCGGGTCATGCGTTCAATCGAGGAATTAGACATGGCGCGAAGTTCACATTATCATCCATTGTGTTATGATAAAGTACTTAGAGAAGTGGAAGGAAGCTCAGGCCAATATGCACTCGTGGGCGTGCCGTGCGTCATTCGAGGAATCAAACGGTTGCCAAAAAAATTTCAGAGTAAAATTCGCTACACATTTAGCTTGGTATGTAGCCATAATGTTACTGGACAATTTTTGGATTGTTTGGCAAAGCAGGAAGGAGTGCTTGAAGAAGAGAACTATACTGCCAATCTTCGAGACAAGTTTGGTGGTATTCCTGATGCAGGTAGCTATAATAGCTACTTTAGGCTGTCGAATAGAGAAATTCGGCGCAACCGCTTCCAGACTGCATTTACGGTCATGTGGAGAAACTACTTCTTTGCACAAGAGTGTTGCTTATATTGTCCTGATTTTTATGGGGTAGACGCTGATTTGTCAGTAAAAGATGCTTGGGGACGTTTGAGTAGTGACCCGTTGGGTATTTCGCTTTTAGTTGTGAGAAATCCTGAATTAGTTACCATCTTACAAGAATTAAAGGAATACGGAAGACTATTTCTCGAGCTATGTGGAGCAGATGAGATATATCAATCCCAGTCTCCAACTCCGAGATTCAAACATATTGAAGTGCGTGACCGTTTGGTTTGGAAATCTGTAATCTGGCAGGAATTATTAAGGAACGATTATCCATATGGTGTGTCACGAAGATTATGGAAAAAAGGTTCACTTAAATATTGGCAATTTCGTATGATGATGAGTTTATCGAATTTTTTCTATAGCCATTGGGGGCATGTTCAGCCTGTATGCAAAATTATTATAATAAAAAATAAAGCAAAATATATATTAACGCGTTTGTCAAAATTTATCCATCGCATTTTAATTAATATATAGCTTTAATATAAAATGTATTCCTCATAGTATTGATAATGGAGGATCTGAGAAATGACACAGCAAGTTAAACAGTTGAAAATCTGTATCACTGGAAGCTTTGGCAACAAAGACATCGGTGATGAGGCGATGCTTACTGAAGACTTACATTTTATTCTTAAAGTATTGAAAGTTCCAAGAAAGAACATATATTTGATTGGACATCAACCAGATTATATTTCATACTACCATAAACATCCCCTTGATCATTGTTTTAATTCTTCATTATTCCATAAGCGACAGGAATTACAGGAAAGTGGAATTAGACAGGAAGTTAAGTTGAAACTTAAATCGATTCTAAAACGTGAATTCATTATTATCCGGAAGGTTGAAAAAGCAGTTAAAGATTGCGATGTACTTCTGGTAACTGGAGGTGGTACCATAAACACTCGCGATGCTCAGGGATCCAGCATAAAGAGGATGCACGCTCTTGTGACCTACTTTAAGCAATTAGGAAAACCAATATTTATGAGCGGTCAAACCATTGGCCCATTAGGTTTGTACGAAAAACACGACCGGTTAGCAGTTGAAATTATAAATGCTATTGACTTTCTAACTGTTCGAGATAGTCTTTATTCAAGGCGATATCTTGAAATAATAAAAACTAAACCTAGGCAACTTGTAGAAACTTTTGATGATGCTTATTCTTTACCTTACAAAGATGAATCATTACCTGATGAAGTAAATGATTTTCTGAAATTGGGAGATGTAGTTGCTGTTAATGTAACTGAGTATACGTCCGACATGCATGAGAAAAGAACATTTATTGCAAATTTATGTGAACACTTAATTCAAGACCACTCTTTTAATATAATCTTATTAAGTCATACCGAGATAGATTACTTTAACCTTACTATCATTTATGATATGATTGCTAACAATTTTAAGAGTTCAGTTATTTTACCAGATACAAGACTTTGGCGAGATAAAATGCTGAAAAAGATGATTTCATGCTGTAAACTGGCCATTGGAGGTAGGTATCATTTCATAGTATTCTCAGGTACTTCAAATACACCTTTCATCGGTATGACTGGAAATCACTACTCTTACATTAAGCAGGATGGTTTTGCAAGAGCGATTGGTTTAGAAGATTTTATTCTGACTGAGAAAGAAACCTGGGATATGTCCGTTATTGGGGATAAGATTAAAAAGGCTGTGGGGCTAAAGTTGGAGTTGGATGGAAAGTTTTCAAGACCTTCAGTCTCGATGCAACATTTTGGTGAATGGATACGCGCACAAGTCTTAAAAAAAGATTAGGAAAACATACGGCAATGATTAATGGAAGTGAAAAAATGAAAATGAATAAACCTAAAATTATAGTTATCATCCCAGCGAGATATGAGTCTAGCAGATTTAAGGGGAAACCATTGGCAGAAATAGATGGAAAACCAATGATATATTATGTCTATCAAAGGTCAAAAAAGGCAAAATGTGTGGATGATGTAATAGTTGCTACTGATGATGAGCGAATAAAAAATGCAGTAGAGAAGTTTAATGGAAAAGTTATCATGACTTCTAAAGAACATAAAACCGGAACAGAACGGATTGCTGAAGTAGCTAAAAATATTGATGTTAACATTGTTGTTAATGTTCAAGGTGATGAACCATTAATCAGTTCTAAGGTGATAGAACAAGCTGTTGTGCCTTTGATAGAGGACAAAAGTATTTGCATGTGTACATTGATGACAAAATTAACAAAAGAGACGGAATATAATGATACTAATATTGTGAAAGTTGTAACAGACAAAGAAGGATTCGCGCTATATTTCTCTAGGTCTCTAATTCCATATCCAAGGGCGAAGAAACATCTTATAGTTTACAAACACATAGGAATCTACGTTTATAGAAGAGATTTTCTTCTTGAATATGCCGATATGCAGCCAACGCATTTAGAGCAGATTGAATGTTTAGAACAACTAAGAGTTCTTGAAAATGGCTTTAAAATAAAGGTAATTGAAACAAATTATGATTCAATTAGTGTTGATATACCCAAGGACTTGGAAGTTGTAAAAAAATATATAACAAGGGACAAGAAATGGAACCAATAAAGATAAACTTAAAAAGAATTATTAATAAGACCCCATCTTTTAAAAAGGCTTTAGTAAACTTAAGAAAAATTAGCGTTATCAATAAATTTTTAAATTATACTTTTATTAAAAGAATTTTGGCAAAACAAGACGAGGTATATTTAGAAGTAGGTTGTGGATCTTCTCCTAAACCAGGATATATTCATTGCGATATCAGGCCTTTATATGGAGTCGAAGTGGTATGTAAGGCTTGGAATACGCCGTTCCCTAAAAATACTGTTACTAAGATATATAGTAGGCATATGTTAGAACATTTATCACAGAATGATGCAATCTTTACATTAACACATTGGTTTAATATTTTAAGAGTGGGGGGAGAACTGGATTTAAATGTCCCAGATCTCGAAAAAACCATAGAACAGTTGAGATTACCTGGAAAAAGTCCCTATGTTGATGTGGAAATTTCTAACCACTTACATGCAATGTATTCTTTGTTTGGTTGGCAAAATAATTCTTTTGATTTTCATAAGTGGAGTTATACCTTCAAATCGTTAAGTGAATTATTACATTTTGTTGGTTTTAAAAAAATAGAACGTACAGATGATTTAGAATCTAAATCAAGCCCGTTAAATTTGAGAATAACAGCAAAAAAACTAAAAGAAAGTTGATACATTAGGTGATTTGGAAATGGTAAAAAAAATTATAAATAGGAATGGAATGTGATAATATGCGGATGATAGAAATAAATGATATAAAAATAGGAGGAAACAACCCGATAGTGCTTTTTGGAGGACCATGTGTTATTGAAAGTGAAAAACATCTATTAATAGTTAGTGAAAAGATTAAAGAAATAACAACAAAACTTAATATACCTTATATATTGAAAACAAGTTTCGATAAAGCAAATAGAACATCGATAGATTCTTATAGAGGTCCTGGGTTTAAGAAAGGATTAGAAATACTAAGTTATGTAAAGGAAAAATTAGATATTCCAATAATGTGCGATGTTCATGAGCAATACCAAATCAAAGAAGCTGCTAAGATTATTGATATTATTCAGATTCCTGCATTTTTATGCAGACAAACGGATTTGATCTGTGCCATAGCTAGAACAGGTAAAACTATGAATATAAAAAAAGGTCAATTTTTAGCTCCCTGGGATATTAAAGGAATTATAGAAAAGATAGAAAGGTGCGGTAATCACAATATCATTTTAACTGAAAGAGGAGTCTCGTTTGGATACAATAACCTGGTAGTTGACATGCGGTCCCTGGTTATAATGCGAACCTTTGGATATCCTGTCATGTTCGATGTAACACATTCTTTGCAACTTCCAGGTGGACTGGGAAATAAATCAGGAGGTCAAAGTGAATTTATACCTTATCTTGCAAGGGCAGCAACAGCTGTTAGCATAGATGCATTATTTTTGGAAATACATGATAATCCAAAGGAAGCACTTTGCGATGGTCCTAACATGCTTAAAATTGAAAAGCTTCCTAAACTCCTAAAGGAGATAAAAATAATAGATACTCTGGTGAAAGGTAAGTGAAATGGATATTTTAGAAGAAGCGAAAAAGGTATTAGAAATTGAGATGAATTCCATAGGCGGTTTAATCAAGAAGCTTGATACAAACTTTGTTAAGGCAGTTGAACTTATATTTAATTGCAAAGATAGAATCATAGTTACGGGAATAGGCAAGTCTGGGCTGGTAGGAAGAAAAATTGCATCTACGTTGGCAAGTACAGGAACACCATCTTTGTTTTTGGACCCAATAGAAGGGATGCACGGAGATTTAGGTATGATTATGAAAGGCGATATCGGCCTTATAATATCCAATAGTGGTAAGGCTGAGGAAATTATAAAGATCATCCCTACTTTAAAAAAGATGGGAATAAAGATAATCTTGCTTACAGGGAGACCAACTTCGACTCTCGCTAATTTTTCGGACATTGTAATAGATGTAAAAGTTGAGAGAGAGGCGTGCCCATTTAACTTAGCTCCAACTGCAAGTAGCACAACAACTTTAGCTGTAGGTGATGCCTTAGCTGTTGTTTTACTGAAAAAAAGAGGCTTCAGGCCAGAGGATTTTGCATTTCTGCATCCCGGAGGATACTTAGGTAAAAAGCTTTTGCTTAAAGTTGATGATGTAATGCACTCAGGGAACGATAATCCCGTAATTTTTGAAGAGAAAAGTATGAGAGCCGCTATAATCGAAATTACATCAAAACAGCTTGGAGCAGTAAGTATTATCAATAACAAAGGAATTCTTGTAGGAATTATAACTGATGGTGACTTAAGAAGGGCAATTGAAAAATATGACAAGCTTTTAGAAAAAAAAGCGAAAGAAATTATGACTAAAAATCCCATAGTAATTGAAAGTGGAAAACTTGCAGCAGAAGCAGTCTATATAATGGAAGATAGACCAAGCCAGATAATGGTTTTACCAGTGGTTGATAAGGATCGTCGACCTATAGGAATGTTACGAATTCATGACTTGGTGAAAAAAGGGATGGCTTAAGTTGAAGAAAAACTTACAACAAATTAAATTGATTATCATGGATGTTGATGGTGTTTTAACCGATGGTAGGATAATACTGGGGAAAAATGAAGAGCTGAAATTTTTTAATATTCATGATGGGATGGGTATAACCATTGCTAAGAAAAGTGGAATGAAAGTCGGAATAATTACAAGTAGAATAAGCAAAGCTGTTGAAAGAAGAGCTGAAGAACTGGAAATGGATTATATTATTCAAGGAAGTAAAAATAAATTGGAATCACTTAATAAAATCCTAAAAGTTGAAAATATAAATTATCAAAATGTCTGTTACATTGGTGATGATATAATCGATATATCTTTATTGAGAAAGGTTGGTTTTTCAGCGACTGTAGATGATGCTCCAGAATATATTAAATCAGAAGCGTCCTACATCTCAGATAAACCAGGCGGAATGGGTGCAGTAAGAGATATTATTGAATATATTTTAAAATGTAAAGGGTGTTTAAATTCTACGATAGAAGATATGATAAATAGTGCTATATGACCTATGCCGGAATGAGGTAATCAATAGATTTAGATATTGATTTGAACGGAGTAGTTTTTAATGAAAAAGCAGAATAAAAAATTAAGAATATTAGCCTTTTGTTGGGATGAACCAAAATTAATTGAGCCTTATTTAAATTTTATTAATGCATTAAGCAATTGTTTACCATTAAAGATTATATTTATTACATGGGGGGGAAATGGTAAATTGGCATTTTTATTTAAAGGGCATCAGGTATTTACTATAAAAGAACTGCTTTCTTTAGCCGAAAATTACAATGAAGATTTACCGCCTATTGATTTACAAGATTTAGTGGAATATGATAAAGCACTAAATTTAAAATTGGTTGAATCACCAGGTAGTTATAATTTTGATGATTACTATAGATTTCAAGCAAAACAAATCTTAAAAGCATATAATATTTTATGGAAAACAATTAAACCTAATTTAGTATTAACTTGGAATGGTTTTGTAAGCATTCAAAAAGTTCTTACTAAACTTAGTAAATACTATAAAATTCCTGTTTTTTACTTAGAACGCGGACTTATGCCTGGGAAGCTATCTATATATAAAGAAGGGATAAATTATGGGAGTGAAATAGGTGGGGATAAATGGCATAAATTAAATCCTCCTTACCCTACGGAGAAAGAAATTATTTTAGTAAAAAATTATTGTAGTAATTTGGCAAAAAAAGAAGAAAGCCTAGTGCCTATTGGCGAAAAAATTAGCGAAGATACATTAAAAGAAAAACTCAATATTCCTAAAAAAAATAGAATTATCTTTTTACCACTTCAAATCGAAAATGATTCGAATATTTTATTTTATTCTCCACATTATTCTTCATTTTTGGAGATAATAAAAGATATTCAAAACGTACTGAAAGACATAAAAAATACTACTTTAATAATAAAACCTCACCCCGAAAATAAAAGTAGAATTGAAGAAATTAAATCAATTATTATTGAAAAATCAAGAATAGTTACCGATATAAATATTTACAGTTTGTTAGCAGTATCAGATATTGTAATAACAGTAAATTCAACTGTAGGATTGGAAGCGCTTACGCTTTATAAGCCAGTAATTGTATTAGGTCAGGCAATTTATGGAAATAAAGGTTTTACATATGATTTAAAAGAAAAAATAGAATTAAGTGATTTAATTTTCCAGGCATTATCCGATGCCAATTCTGGGGCTTTTAATGAAAGAGATTTTTTTAGATTTTTTGTTTATATATTAAAAAATATTTTATTTAACCTTGATTTTAATGAAGATTGTTGGAATAGCCGTAACAATATCTTAAAAAATGTAATAAAAGAAATGAAAAAAAATTATGATATTAAAATAAAAACAAATGATGCTATTAATGAAATCATAAGAAGTAATAGTCGTTATATAAATATTTTTAATGAACTTAAAAGAGAAAATATTAATGAGAAAATGAAATCAGTTTTTTTAAAAGGATTTAGTAAACAAACGATTAATTTTTTGCTATCCAGCGAGAAAAATAATTTTATAAGATTTAAATGTGATTATTTTAGTCGTTCAATTATTAGAATAGTTACTTTATTACTTCGTTCATCATTTAAAAAATATGACCTTGCATTATCTGCAGAACCATTAGAGGGTAAGTCAAAAATAATTTGGCGATTAATTCGCGCTAAACATAAAGAAATTTTGTAGGTTTTATATTAATCTTAATAAAACGAATTGCCTATGCTTATAAAAAGATTATTACCTCGATGTATTATATAAAAGAAATTAATAACATTTTTATTAAACCTCTAAAAATTTTGAATTTTTAATTATTAACGATGGGTCTACTGATAAGACAGGGGAGATTTTAGAAAGTTATAGCGACCCGAGAATTAAAATAATTAATAACGAAAAAAACATTGGGCTTACAAAATCTTTAAATAAAGGGTTAAGATTGACCAGAGGTGAATATATCGCTCGCCAGGATGCTGATGATATTTCGATGCCAGAACGATTGGAGAAAGAAGTAGAATTTCTTGAAATGCATCAGGATTATGCAGTTGTAGGAACTTTTGCAAAGATAATAAATGAAAATTCTGAAATTTTGTATTTTTTAGAAAGA
>SDBS01007108.1_pt1 | contig 10890 bp, 9 predicted proteins | sample 2277091 | NCBI WGS metagenome assembly SDBS01 (sample SAMN10404972, study PRJNA504765) | marine sediment metagenome | isolation source: marine sediment core GS10_PC15, 163 cmbsf | place: Arctic Ocean: Southern Knipovich Ridge | collected 2010 | reverse complement strand
TTATAAAGCCGAAATGATTAAAATGTATTTTGCAGAAAATCCTAATGAGTATCAAATCGAATATATTCAAGAAAAAGATTTTTTAGGTACGATAGGGGCACTATCTTTAATTAAAGAAAAATTGGACGGTACATTCATTGTTTCCAATTGTGATGTGATAATTGATGCAAATTATGATGACCTGTTAAATTATCATAAACAAAATAATAATCAGATAACAATATTAGGAGTAAGCCGTAATATTAATATCCCTTATGGTATTTTGAATATGAAAAATGAGCGCGCGGATTTTGATGAAATTATCGAGAAACCAGATTATCATTTTATTGTCAATTCCGGAGTATATGTTTTGGAGCCAGAAGTCGCTGATTTAATCCCGAGAAATCAGCCCTTAGATATGCCTGAGTTATTAGTATTGGCTAAGAAAAAGGGATTTAAAATACAGGTTTATCCCGTGAATTGTTCCTGGTTTGATATAGGAGAGTGGGGAGAATATAAAAAGGCGATAGAATATATGAAAAAATATGGGGAATAATATTATTCCATTGTAATTTGTTATTTAAAAATTAAATTAAGAATATAAAATTAACTTAAATGGAGATAAAGATTTAATAATATGAATGGTAAAAATATATTATTAATTGGATATGGTTCAATAGGGAAAAGGCATGCAAAAAATTTGATAGATGTTGGAATAGAACCATATATATTAACAAAATATCCCGATAATTTAGATGCTATATTTTTGAGAGATATTGAAGAAATCAAAGATGTAAATATAGATTTTTGTATTATAGCTACCCCAACATCAAGACATTTAGATGATTTAAAAAGATGTTTAAGGTTATCAAATATTCCAAGAAAAATACTTATAGAAAAACCATTAGAATGCTCTTATTTAAGAGGGAAAAAAATAAAAGATATTAACAAAAAATATGGTATAGATATATTTATTGCTTATAATATGAGATTTTTAAAAATTTTTAATATAATCAAAAGATTTATAAAAGAACAAAAAAACATAATAAGAATTGTTGATATAGTTGCAGGACAGGATTTAAGAGAATGGAGACCATATAAAGATTACACGGAATCATATAGCGCTCATAGGGACCAAGGAGGTGGAGTTGATTTAGATCTTTCACATGAAATAGATTATGTATTATGGTTATTTGGAAATAATTTAAAAAATAAAATTATATTTAAAAAAAAGATAAGTAAATTAAAGATTGATTCACCGGATATTTTTAAATTAATATTGGATTACAATACTTTTATTGTTGATATAACATTGGATTATATAAGAAGTCCGAAGGAGAGATATATAAAAATATTATGTGAAGGTGATAAAAATCTATATTACAATTTTATTACAAATATTTTAAAAATTGGAGATAAACAGATTGTTATTAGTAATGATAGCGGTCAATCTTATAAAAAAATGCTTAAAGCTTTACTTGATGGTAATGATAAAAACAAAAATATATTTTGTTCTATTGAAGAAGGTATTAATATATTGAGAATATTGGAGTTATAAATTATGTTTAAAAATTATAAAATATTATGTACTATTTGTGCTAGGAGTGGTTCTAAAGGGATACCTGGTAAAAATAAAAAAATTATTTTAGGAGAACCATTAATTTTCTATACTATTAAAGTAGCAAAAGAATGTAATTATATTGATGATTATATAGTATCTACCGATGATGAAGATATCATAAAAATTGCAAATACATATAATATTCCTGCTCCATTTAAGAGGCCTAAATATTTATGCAAATCTAATGTTTCAAGAATTGATGCAGTAGCACATGCAGTTAAATGGGTAGAAAAAAATTGGAAAAAAAATTATGACATTATTGTAGATTTAAGTGTTACTTCTCCTCTTAGGATAGTTAAGGATATAAAAAGTGCCATTGAATTATTAATTAATGAAAAAGCTGATAATGTATTTTCAGTTTCCCCGGCATATAGAAATCCTTATTATAATATGGTTGAGGATGTTAATGGAAAAATTAGAAAAGTTAAAAAACTTAATGATAAAATAACAAAGAGGCAAGATGCACCAGTTGTTTATGATATGAATGATTCAATCAATGTTTGGTGGAAAGATATATTATTTGAAAATAGATCTAATCTTAATGACAATACAAAAATATATGTAATGCCAAGAGATAGAGGAATTGATATAGATGATTCTTTTGATTTAGAAATTGCTTTACTAATGTTAAAATTTAAAAATAAAGGATGATTTAAATGTACAGTAAATTAAAAAATAAAACAGTTATTATTACGGGCGGTTCGGGATTGATAGGAAGTGCGTTTTCTACTATAAGTGCTAAATATGGTGCGAATGTTGTAATTATGGATATTGATAAAAAAAAATCAGATAATTTAGTAAAGCAAATAAAAGAAAAAACAGGAAACGATAAAATAATATATTTAAAATGTAATATAACAAGTTTGAATGATATCAAGAAAGCAATTGATATGATATTAAATAAATTTGGAGAGGTAAATGTACTGGTTAATAATGCCTACCCCAGAAATAAAAATTATGGAAAAAAGTATGAGGATGTAACCTATGAAGATTTTTGTGAAAATATTAATCTACATATAGGTGGTTATTTTTTAATAACTCAACAAGTCACTAAAGTAATGATAAAACAAAATTATGGAAATATTATTAATATGGGTTCAATTTATGGCTTTGCTGCCCCAAGATTTGAAATTTATGAAGGTACGGAAATGACCAACCCTGTTGAATATGCTGCTATAAAAGGAGCAATTATTAATTTGACGAAATATTTAGCCTCATATCTTGGAAAATATAATATAAGAGTAAATTGTATCTCCCCAGGAGGTGTTTATGACCATCAGCCTGAATCCTTTGTAAAAAAATATTCTCAAAAAGTTTTATTAGAAAAAAGAATGGCAAACGTTGATGATTTAACCGGAGCTTTATTATTTTTATCAAGCGATGATTCAAAATATATAACTGGACAAAATATTATAGTTGATGGAGGTTGGAGTTTGTAAATATAAAGGATAAAGAAATTGCTAGAATTGCAAAAAAATGTGGGGCAGAAGTTCCATTTATGAGGCCGAAAGAATTAGCAAAAGATAATGCAAAAGGAATTGATGTTGTCTTGCATGCAATTAATTGGTTTGAAAAAGGTGATAGGCAAAAAGAATATGATTTAATTATGTTGCTTCAGCTTACATCTCTACTTAGAAGATTTGAAGATATTGATAAAGCAATAGAACTTTTATTTTTACAAGAAGCAAAAGCTATTGTTTCGGTATATGAAGTAGACCATCATCCTTTTTGGGCAAATACTTTGCCGGAAAACGGATGTATGAAAAATTTTATTAGACAAGAAATCATTAATAAAAATAGACAAGAACTGCCCGTTTTTTACAGATTGAATGGAGCAATATATTTGATTTATTGTAATTATTTAAAGCAATGTAAAAATTTTATAGGCAAAGAAACTTTTGCCTATAAAATGTCCAGAGAGAGATCTATTGATATCGATAGTGAAATAGATTTAAAACTGGCTGAAGTTTTAATAAAAAATAAAATTTAAACGAAAATACAAAAGATTATATTAATAAAGTTTAAATTAAGTGAAAATCCACTACCGATAAAGATAGAGATCATAATATTATATTACGTCTTAGATTTTTTCTACAACACATTGTTATATATAATTTAATGAGTATTATCAAAATATATTATATATTAGAAATAACACTACAATAAAACTATTTTTATAAATATAATATAATCAAATAATATAAAAATTGGTGATACAAAATAGAAGAATAATTAGTATAATTTTTATAATTTATAAAAGGGCATAATTTTATGAAAAGAATGACTATATCAAATACAAATTCATTATTATTCTTTAATATTATATTAGCATTTTATTTTTATTATATATATACTGCATCGAATATTTTTGATAAATTACCTCCCAGAATTCAAACTATATTGTTAGGCTATCTTACTGTTAGCATAGTACTTACTTTTACTTTTATTATATTTCAACAAAAGAATGAAAAATTAAAAATAATAATACATAAAGAAAATTTGATGATAATTCTTTCAATTATAGGGTATTATTCTTTAATGATTATATCATTTATCTTTAAATCTCCTGAATCCCGTGTAAGAATAATTTTATTATTTATTAGTTTAACTGCTTTATTTTGTGTATTTTTCTTACCATTATCTAAAAAAATATATTTATATATCTTTAATATAATAATATTAGTAGTGCAATTATATGTCTTGTATTTTGGGCTTATAAATGTAAGTAAAACAGTCGTAATGTATAGTGGAATAAACGTGTTTTTTAGCAGTACAAACGGATTAGCTCATTTTGCTATAGTAAATTGTGCATATGTTTTTCTTTCATATGGATCTTTTATTAGAAATAATAAAAATATAAATTTAATTAAGTACAAGTTAATTTTTTTACTTATTTCGTTTAACATTTTTATAAGTTTAGTTATTGTAACTCTATCAATGGGTAGGGGTACAATATTTGCTTTTTTTTTAATGCTATTGTATTTAATATACAGCGCTTTGTTTCTCAAGAAAAGAGAATTATCTATATTTTTTAAATTTATTATTATATTTTTTTTAATTTTATTTATTTTTATAAATTTAAGTAGTTCTATTAGATTTCAGGTACTTGAATATTTTAGCAATATCAACAAATATAAATTTAGTTTTCAAAGTTCAAGGTTTGGAATGTGGAAAGAATTTTTGAACAGACCCGATTTGTCATATTTGCTTATTTTCGGTGAAGATAAAATATTTTCAAGTCTTGGGAGCCAATGGGGATATACATGGCACTTGCATAATTCTTATTTAGAAATAATCAGAAATATGGGAATTTTCCCTGTCGTTTTTATTTTTTTCGCTATATTTATATTATTATTTAAGGCAAAAAGATTTAATTTTTTTAAAAACAATATATTTGCTACAGCAATTTTAATTTTATTATTTACTGCAAGTTTTTTTGAAGACGATTTTTTATGGGGTACAAACTATGATTTTTTAGCATTTTGGTCATTATTGCAATGTTCTATAAGATATGATTTAATTAAAAGAAGTAAAATAAATAGTTAAAATTATTATATTACACTTTGAATATTTATTAACCTAACCTAAAGGGTAGAATACCACGAGTATATCTAGGGGATTCTCGCAATGTTAAATATATTTAATATCAAATAAGCTAATTAATAATTAATGTAAAAATTGCTTTGCTAGTTAATAAAAATTAAATAAAGGGTGCAATTAAAATATATAGTAGTTGACGATATATACAGATATGGGGCTAAAGATTGACTTTTATTAATAATATAAGAAATAAATTTATTAATATTATAGGAATAGAAAATATTGAATTTATATCCCATACAAAAAATTATTTATCAGCAGGAATTTTTACCAGAGCTTTATCTTTTATTTCTGTTCCTATATTTACTCGGTTATTATTGCCTAATGAATACGGTATATTGGCAATTTTTTCTAGCATTATATCAATATTTGATATTTTATTAGGATTTAATATACGTGGAGCAGTAGCCAGATATTATTATGAAAAAAGTAATGATTTTGCAGAATTTTTAGGTAGTAATTTATTATTGATTTTATTTTTTAATTTTTTTGCAATTTCATTAATATATTTAATTAAAGACAGTATAGCTAATTTTTTTGTGATAATTTCATATTTATTTTTAATTGCAATTTTAATATCAGCCTTTACAATTCCATGTGAAATGTATTTAGCCTATTTACAAGCAAGTAAACAAAGTAAAAAATTTTCATTAATATCGATTAATAAAGGTATTTTATCATTAATAGTATCTATTATATGGGTTTATCTATTAAAAGAAAATAGGTATTACGGCCAAGTTTATTCATCTTTATTAATAACAACGGTTTTTGCAGTTTATATGATTTATAATTTAGTTAAATTATCTAAATTGAATTTTAAACTTGAACATATAAAATACTCAATTAGATTTGGTGTACCTTTAATTCCGCATGCTTTTTCGGGATTTATATTAGCATTTTTTGATAGAATTATCATTAATCAGTTGACCGGATCGCTAAATACTGGATTATATTCTTTTGCATATAATGTTGGAACGGTTATGCATATTGTAGCAATGGCTATGAATAAATCCTGGGTACCAATTTTTTATCAAAATATGGCGAATGAAGATTTTAAAAAAATAGATAATTTAGCTTATAATTATTCAAAATATATCTATTTCGCAGCAATAGGATTAATATTATTTTCTAAAGAAATAGTGTCTTTAATGGCGGCTGAAGAATATCATACAGCCTTACCTGTAGTGCCCATTATTGTAATAGGCTATGTTGGAGTATTTTTATCTACTTTATACGCTAGTTATAGTTTTTATCGAAAAAAAACAGGACTAATTTCTTTAGCTACTCTTTTTGCTGGGGGAATTAATATTGGCTTAAATTATTGGTTAATTCCTATATATGGATATGTTGCAGCAGCATATACTACACTCGTTTCATATTTTTTACTTTTTTTATTTCAATTTTTAAATGTAAAATATATTTTAAAAGAAAAGGATATTATTTCAATAGGAAGAGTTTTATTAAATTTTGGTTGGATAATATTATCCGTATTAGTTTTTGTTTTTACAAACAGTTACATTAATTTAATTGTCATTTCTTTGATTATAAAAATTTTATTTGTAGTTTTTATTGGTTGGATGTTTTTTATAAAAGATAAGCAATAAAGGTAAGAGAGTAAATCAAAGATTAGAATTAATTGATAAATTTATTAAATTTTTAATATACAGAAAGATTATTTAAAAGAGAAATATAAAGAAAACTATTTAATTTAATTTCTGCGGGGATTATATTTATTGGTTTCTAGTGAAGGCAAGTTTTGTCTTTTTGAATGGCCAGATTTTATTGAAGAATAAAAGAATTATAAATAAAGTATTACTTATTAAATTATCTTTTGTCTGTTTGTATGTTTACTCTCGATGTTTTTTAGTATAAAAGAAAATGGATCAAAAATACTGTAAATGAACTTGGATTGAGAAAGGCAATATTTTATGATTTTTAGACTAATTATAAAACTTATGTGATATGTAAAGGATAAATATAGTAACAAAATAGGGAAATTTTAAAAGATGATTGATTTTATAAAAGAAATTGAAACTAAATATAATGTTTCTTCTATAAGTGTAAACGATATACAAGTATGGCCATTTTTAAGAATATCATATAACTATCAATATAATATAAGTTATAGGTTTAATGTATTAACTAATAATAGTAATAAAATTAAAACTACTTTTTCAAAATTAAAAAGAGTAAGAAATATTTTTTACGGATTTTGGAATTTATTTAAAAAATATGACTACACAGTTTTTTCTGATACATTTGAGAAAAGGTTTGTAAATGACAAGTATATTGACAAAATAGCTGAGTCTCTCATATACGAATTAGGGGAGAAAAGAGTACTTTTAATAGAAAATCCAATAAATGGTCTACACTTTAATCGATCTGAAATTTCAATTAAAAATATAATTTCTTTAGATATATTTTATATTTTTTGCAATAAATATTTTTTAAGAAAAAAAGTATGCATAAACAATGAAGCAATTTTGGAGGAAATTAATAAAAAATACGGGTTAAATATCAATTATCATAGAATAATAGTACAATTTATTTTCTATAATTATTTGTTTAAACTTTTTTACAAAATATATAAGCCAAAAGCAATATTTATAAATTGTTATTATTCTTTAATACATCAAGCTGCCATATATGCAGCTAAAAATATGGGAATAAAAACAATAGAACTACAACATGGAATTATAAGCGATAACCATCATGCATATAATGTGTTTACTGATTTAGATAAATCATTTTTTCCCGATTATCTACTTACTTTTGGAGATTATGTTAAAAATATATTTGACGAAAGAAATTATTTTATAAAAAGAGAAAATGTTTTATCTATCGGTAGTATGTATATTGATTACATCAATAATGAATACAAATCATCAAAAGAAAGTATCCGAGTATTTAATAATATTAGAAGAAAATATAAGAAAATAATAGCTATTTCTTCTCAATGGACTATAGAAAATAAGTTGATAAGGTTTCTTAAAAAATCAGCATTATTAAGTAAAGATATTTTATATATTTTTGTACCCCGAGATATTAACAAAAATTATTCAAATGTAAATTTCCCAGAGAATATAATTATGTTAAAAAATTTAGATGTGTATCAAATAATTAAAGAGACAAATTTCCACGCTACTGTAAATTCAACTTGTGCATTAGAGGCACCAGCCATAGGAGTTCCAAATATACTTATCAATATTAATAATCTGGCTAAAATATCCTATTCAAATTTATTAACAAATAGAGATATAACAAGATTTGTAGACACAGAAGAAGAATTTGTTGATACAATATTAACTTGGCATACAAAAACAAAAAAAGAAATAATGAGTTTGCATAGTGATTTCTATAAACAAAATCATAAAAAAAGTTTAAGGTATGCTTTGACTATTATAAGAGGCAAAAATTATGAAAACAACACAAGAAATATGGGAGTCTAAAAACATTAAAGTTCATGGAGATATATCAATAGAAGCTTTTGAAAGATACGGAAATATTGTTATGAAATACGTTAAACCTAAAATTAGAGAGAATATTTTAGATTGTGGTTGTGGTTCTGGAGAAATTACAAAAATTATTAAAAAGAAAAGTAATTGTAATATTATGGGTTTTGATTTTTCAAGTAATCTAATATCAATTGCGCAAAATAATTCAAAAAATATAATATTTTTTAAACAAGACGCTTTAAAGGAATGGAAAATTAAAAATGCTTATTTTGATAAGGTTTATTCATTTAGTTTCTTGCAGTATATATCAAAAACTAAGTTGAATATTTTTTTAAGTACTTATCTAATTTCTTTAAAACAGGGGGGGGTAGTTTATATGCTTGATGTCCCCGATGATAAATATTTATTTTCTTTTATTAAATAAAGGTAAAGGTCTTAGAATTAAACTACATATTTTTATAAACTACTTTTTAGATAAAAAGATTTTTCCTAAAGATCTTCTTATTGGCACAATCGGAATAAAATTAAAAAAGTTGCATCAAATTATTTTAAAAAGATTGAATTTATAAATTCTGAATGTTTCTATCGTTCCCATATTATTCTTAGGAGATGAATTATATGACAAATAAAGAAAAATATCGAGAGCTTTGTAAATATGAAAAGACTATTCCGATTTTTTCGAAAGATTGGTGGATGGATGCGGTTTGTGGAGAAAATAATTGGGATGTCTTATTAGTAGAAAAAGGTGGGCAAATTACAGCTTTATTACCATATTACCTTAGAAAACGAGGTAAAGGAAGATATATAACTCAACCTCACCTTACTCAAACAAATGGAATTTGGATCAAATATCCTCCTAATCAAAAATATCGTAAAAAATTAGCTTATGAAAAGAAAGTTATGACCGAAATTATAAATCAATTAGATGAACTCAATTTGGATTCTTATAATCAAAATTTTCATTATTCGCAAACTAATTGGTTACCATTTTATTGGAAAGGTTTTAAACAAACAACGAGATATACTTATGTAATTGAAGATTTAAAAAATATTGAGAGTGTATTTTTGAATTTTAACCAAAGTAAAAAAAAAGAAATTAAAAGAGCAGAGAAAATTGTATCAATTATAGATAATTTTACTTTGAAAGATTTTTATGAAATAAATAAATTGACATTCAAGAGACAAAATTTAAAAATTCCATTTTCTTTTGGGTTAATAAATAAAATTGATGTTGTTTGTAAGGAAAATAATTGTAGAAAAATATATTTTGCTGTTGATAAAAAGAATAGAATACATACGGTATTGTATTGTATATATGATGATAGGTTTATTTTTCCTATAATGGGAGGAAGTGATCCAAACTTAAGAAATCGTTATGCAAACTCTTTAATTCATTTCGAAGCAATGAAATTTGCGAGCAAAAATAATTTGAAATATGATTTTGAGGGATCTATGATTCCGGGAGTTGAGGATTTTTTTAGGGCTTTTGGAGCAATTCAAAAACCATACTTTAATATAAGCAAAAATTATAAAAAAGTAAATATTTTTAAAATAATTGCGAGAGATATTTGTGATTATTATCCAATTCTACAGAAAGCATATCATAAGATAAAAAATAGATAATTATAGTAAAGTTTATAAAAACATAGATAATAAATAGTATTTTTATATGAGAAATAAATTTAAATTGTGACATTTTTGAAAGAAATAGAATAATCTAAAGGATTTATATATGCTAAAGATAAATATTCCCAATAATTTTTTACCAGAAAGAAAATATATTATAGATATTTTATTTGATGAATTTTTAGGACTTAAATATGGAATTAATGTTGGAGATGAAGTCAAGGATTATGAAATAGTTTTAGAAAATACCAAAAAGCTGATTATTAAGGATTCGTTTTTTTCTAACTTTGAAGATAGTTTAGATTATTTAGATAAAAAAAATATTCCAGAAAAAATTAAATTTTTAAAAAATCAATTTATTGTTGAAAAAAATATTCCGGAAATTTATGGAGATGATGAATTTTGCGTTAAAGAGAATGAGATAATTTGTGGTATAGATATTTTTGCCTCTTCTTTTTTTATGCTTACATGTTGGGAGGAATATGTAAATAAAACCAGAGATTTACATAATAGATTTCCCGCAACTGCAAGCTTAGCATATAAATACGATTTCTTAAATAGGCCAATTGTTAATGAATATGTCGAAATGCTTTGGAATATGTTAAAATA
>SDBS01007107.1_pt1 | contig 10891 bp, 10 predicted proteins | sample 2277091 | NCBI WGS metagenome assembly SDBS01 (sample SAMN10404972, study PRJNA504765) | marine sediment metagenome | isolation source: marine sediment core GS10_PC15, 163 cmbsf | place: Arctic Ocean: Southern Knipovich Ridge | collected 2010 | reverse complement strand
GGGTTGGTTGCATATAAAATGGTGCAATAAATAGGGGCAGGCCACAGGTCCCTCGGATATGTTGTTTTAAGACGCTGTCGCGTTAGCGTACACTAACATGAGTCTGCCTATTCTACCAATCCCCGTCTGGATTGGCGGTAGTCCGCTTAAAGGCCAGTTTCAGTATTCCGAGGAGATTTCTTGGTTTCAGCATTTTCCCTACGAGCTTGCGTATGTCATCGGGCCCCATGACGATACGGATGTGCCAAAAAACGTACTTGACGGCAAACCATCAATGGCCTTAATCAGGAGGCCGTCCTGGCCGGAGAAGATTAATGCACTACCCGAGCGGCCAATCAAAACATCGGCGTGTCCGTCATCGTTGACATCACCAACGCCGGCAACATCGACGGCGAGCCAAGTATAGGGCGGATTATCAGGGTGAGTTAATTCGTATAGCAAGGTCCCCGTATTGCCGGAATACACGAATGCCCGGCCGGCTTGGTCACCCTGGGTTTCATCAGTCCAGGCACCGACGATTACATCGGGATAACCGTCCGCGTCGATATCTCCTGCACCCGCAACCGCTTGCCCGAATTGACCATTGGGGTTGCCCGAGGCAAGTATATGCATGAGTGAACCATCCTGGCCGGAGAAAACATACGCCACACCAATGAACCCGCCGGCCACTGGCGCTCCCACGATAAGATCCGCGTAACCATCACCATTAACGTCACCCGCCCCTGCCACGGCCTGGCCTAGGTAATTGTAGAGTTCACTGCTGATGAACTTATGGAGCAGAGTGCCGTCATGGCCGGAAAACACGTAGGCGCATCCCCTGGCGGGGCTGCCATACTGGGGCGCGCCGACAATCACATCGTCATGGCCATCCCCGTTGACATCTCCCGCTCCCGACACAGATTTGCCGAACCAGTCGTTATCCCCCTCACCGTCGAAAACAAAAAGGAGTGCGCCATCCAGACCGGAGAACAGATAGGTCCGCCCCGCATCACTGGCGCCGGCATCGTGGGACTCTGCGCCGACGATGAAATCTGCGTAACCGTCGTTATTTGCATCTCCCGCGCCAGCAACTGATATGCCGAAATTATCCCCGGCCGCGGCACCGGTCTTGGTGTAAAGTAGCGAGCCGTCCGCACCGGAATAAACATAGATACGACCGGCGTAACTGCCACCCGCGGCGTTAAATGGCGCGCCGACCAGAATGTCGGCGAAACCATCGCCATTGACGTCACCTGCACCGGCAACGGCTAAACCAAATCGGTCGCCTGCAGACTCTCCACTGAGGGAATAGGATGGTGGACAGACGGCATGAAGGATTTTTGCCGTCGTTTGGAAATACACAAACCCAATCACCACAACGATTGCGAGAGAAGAGCGCTGCAATAACACGGGACACCTCCCGGATAAAAGATTACTTCCCAATTATTACTAAAATAGCGGTAATCAAGAGGCTGTCAAGTGATTTTCGCAAATAAATGTTAGACGTTTAACTCGGCGGCGGTAACGGTGTTGGCGATGAGGATCGCCACCGTCATCGGGCCGACACCGCCGGGGACCGGCGTGATTGCGCCCGCGAGGGGCGCCACACTCGCGAAATCGACATCGCCGACCAGGCGGTAGCCCTTCTTCTTTGTGGGATCATCGATGCGGTTCATACCGACATCGATTACCGTGGCGCCGGGTTTGATCATGTCAGCGGTGACGGTGTTGGCATAGCCGACGGCGGAGATGAGAATGTCGGCGTTTTTAGTATGGCGCGTCCAATCTTTGGTGCGGGTGTGGCAGACGGTGACCGTGGCGTTGCCCAATTCGGATTTTTGGGCGAGCATGATCGACAACGGCCGCCCGACGATGTTCGAACGCCCCAGGATAACTACCTCGGCCCCGGAGGTTTGGACTTTGTAATAACGCAACAATTCGATAATCCCACCCGGCGTGGCCGGGAGAAAGCGCGGTTTGCCCAGGGTCATCAGCCCCACGTTTTCCGGGTGGAAACAATCGGCATCTTTGCTTGGCAGGATGCGGTTGATCGTTTTTTCGACATTCAGTTGATCGGGCAGCGGGAGCTGCACGATATAGCCGTGCACGGAATCATCGGCGTTTAGCTGGTCGATGATACTGTCCAGTTTGTCCTGCGCGGTGTCGGCGGGCAGCTCAATGACATTGGAATTGATGCCGATTTTGGCCGCCGCTTTCTTCTTGGAGCGCACATATGACGCCGAGGCGGAGTCATCGCCGACCAACACGGCGGTTAGACCCGGGACAATGCCCTGCTTGCTGAGTTTGGCCACCCGCTCGGCCAGCCGGGCCCGGAGATCAGCAGCCACTTTTTTCCCATCGATTATTGTCGTTTCCATAGTGCTAGAAGAAATAATCAGAATGCCGCGAAGTCAACCGGCGACGACAATAATCAGATTTATCGCCAGGTACAAATCCCGGGCGTCTAGGTTTCGTCCTGGCGCAGACCCTCGACCGGTGGCGCGGCCAGCGGGTCTTCCTCGCGGGGAGGCAAGCCGAAGTACTCGCGGGTGGAAACCGAACCGTCAAAAGCATATTGCAACCGTTCGATGTTTTCGGCTTTGCCGGTGGTCTCATCGGCGGTAATTATTACCGCCGACAGCCGGATATCGTCCTCGGCCATATGGAACCGGTGAGGAATTTGCGTGAGAAATCGGGCGATGGCGTTCTCGGGTTTGACCCATAAGACCGATTCATGCGGGCCGGTCATCCCGACATCGGTGAGGTACGCGGTGCCTTTTTTGAGAATCTTTTCATCGGCGGTTTGCACGTGGGTGTGGGTACCGATAACCGCGGTGACCCGGCCATCGAGGTAATACCCCAGGGCCTGCTTTTCGGAGGTGGCCTCGGCGTGAAAATCGACAAAAATGATATTCGTTGATTCTTTGAGAATTTCCACGTAGCGGTCGCCGGTGCGGAACGGACAGTCGATCTCCTTCATGTACACCCGACCCTGCAGGTTGATCACGCCGATTTTGATGCCGTTTGCGGTTTCCCTGATCGCCGTACCCACCCCGGGAGTCCCGGGAGGGTAATTTGCGGGACGGAGCAGGTAAGGGTCCTCGTCGAGGATCCGCCACTGGTCCTTGCGGTCCCAGATATGGTTACCGGAGGTCTGGACATCAATCCCATAGGAATACATTTTCTGGGAAATTTCTTTGGTGATGCCGTAGCCGCCCGCGGCGTTCTCGATATTGGCCACAATAAAATCGATCTCGTGCACTCGCTTGATCCCCCACAACAATTGCGAGGTCACCCAGCGTCCGGGTCGGCCAGTGATATCACCAACGAAAAGTATTTTGATCATCAGAGTTCCATCAAGTGAAGTGCTCGGGCGTAAGGGCGGGTCTTAGACCCGCCCCTACAAAAAGTTATCCGGCTTATTTGGCGTAATCGATGGCCCGGCTCTCGCGAATTACGGTTACCTTAATCTGTCCGGGATATTCCATTTCTCCCTGGATTTTCTTGGCAATGTCCGAGGCCAACAGGGTAGCGCCGATATCATCGACCTCCTGGTTCTCAACGATGACCCGGATCTCCCGCCCCGCCTGAATGGCATAGGCCTTGGCCACGCCGTGGAAGCTGTCGGCCAATTCCTCGAGTTTTTCCAGCCGTTTGATATACCCTTCCAACGGTTCACGCCGCGCTCCGGGTCGCGCGCCGGAAACGGCATCGGCGGCCTGGACTAGAATCGGGTAGGGGGACGTCGCCGGCACATCACCATGGTGGGCCTCGACGGCGTTGATAATCTCAGGGGGTTCGTTGTATCGTTTAAGGAAAGTCACCCCAATCTGGGTATGCGTGCCTTCGGTGTCGCGGTCGATCGCCTTGCCAATATCGTGCAACAACCCTGCCCGCTTGGCGGCGATGGGATCCAGCCCCAACTCGGCGGCCATGATCCCGCACAGCATGGATACCTCGACTGAATGTCGCAACACGTTTTGCCCGTATGATGTCCGGAAATGCAATTTCCCCATCAACCAGACAATATCGCGGTGTAAAGAGTGGATACCGACATCGAAGCAGGCCTGTTCCCCCGCTTCGCGGATTTTGACTTCGATTTCTTTCTCTGTTTTCTCGACAACTTCCTCAATCCGCGCGGGATGGATGCGCCCATCGGCGACGAGTTTTTCCAGGGCCAGTCGGGCGACTTCCCGCCGCACGGGATCGTACCCGGAGAGAATGACCGCTTCCGGAGTGTCGTCGACAATGACGTCGACCCCGGTGGCGGTTTCGAATGAACGAATATTCCGCCCCTCGCGGCCGATAATTCGTCCTTTCATTTCGTCGTTGGGCAGGCTGACCACTGAAACCGTTGATTCGACAGTGTGGTCGGCGGCGCAGCGATAAATGGCGCCGATGATTATTTCGCGCGCTTCTTTATCAGCGTTCCGCTCGGCCTCATCCAGGATTTCCCTAACCCTCATGGCCGCGTCGCGATGAGCGGCTTGTTCGAGGTTTTCCATGAGGATTTTCTTGGCCTCCTCGGATGTCATACCCGCGACCCGCTCAAGCTGCTCGTTCTGGACGGAGATAAGGTGCTCCAATTCGGTTTCCCGGATGGAGACCGCCTTCTCCTTGGCCTGCAGGGCGCGTTCTTTATTTTGGTATTCCTTCTCCTTTTTACTGAGCACATCGACCTTCCGGTCGAGGCCCGATTCACGTTCTGCCAGTTTCTTTTCAGTTTTCTGGAACTCAGAACGCTTGATTTGCAGTTCCCGCTCGAAGCTTACTTTTGCTTTGTACCACTCATCCTTGGCCTCAAGGATGGCCTCTTTCTTTTTAATCTCGGCCTCTTTTTCGGCCTCACGGATGATAGAGCCGGCGATTTCATCGGCGCGGGATATTTTGCTCTGACCGATTTTTCGCGCCGCAAACCAGCCCAAAAAATAAAAAATGACCGCCGCGGCCAAACCGACCCCCACCGCGATAAACAGCGGGTTATCCATGTCACAACTCCTCCAGAGTTGTCGGCTATCCCGGAAACGAGAGAAACGTTTTACCCACCGGACGCGGCCGGCAGATCCCGGTCAAGCCATCTATGTGAAACTGGAGGTGGGACGATTACGCGGAAGAATCTTCGGCAAGTTTGGTATCCAACCAATCGAGGATGTTGGTTGCCTTCTCTTCGACATCCATCAACTGTTTTTGGGAATCAGATCGCTCACGAAACAATTCATCGGCGATATTGAGCGCCGCCAACACCGCAATTTTCGCTGTTGAGAGGTGAGCGGCCTTTTCAGCGATCGCTCGCATTGAGTGATCAACATACTCCGCCACCCGCAGCATATACTCAGTATCCGAATCCCCACGCAAGGGATAGTCGTCGCCGAATATCGTTACTCGAACTGTTTTTGTCGCTTGCCCCAAAATTTAAACCATTGTATACTGGCCAAAAACCTACATCTTCCGAACTACGCACCACCTCTATATAAAAATGACCGGCCCGGCCCGCACCCGCGTGCACGAACGACCGACCACTACTTTTCTTGAGCATTCAGTCTTTTTTCCAAATGATCGATGCGTTTTAAAACGGCAAGCAGCCGTTGACGGACATCAGCCAAATTAAGCCCGTTTCCAGCCAATCGATCACGCGATACCACCTCCGTTAAATTACCGGACGCGGTATCCCTTTTGGCAATAACCTCCCCCAACCGGGCTTTCAAACGCACGTTTTCGGCCCGCAGGATTTTAGTCTCCTCTACCGCCGATTCCACGCGGTTTCTCAATATGTCAAGACTGCCGGCGCTCATATAATTTCGTTACCGGACGCCCTTCTTTTGCCCCCTCATGAAAACTAGCCCCATCCCATCCCTAAATTAAGGTGTCGTCAAATTCGAGTCAAGGATAAACCGTCCTCGAACCAAAGGAAAACTTAAAAATATACATTGTCCCCACGGGCCATCCCCCCTAACGTCTGATTGCTGCGACATTGATCTGGTCCTGCCACCGGGGAAAGCCGCAGAGCATTAGCGCAATTCCGCCTTAAAGCGTTTCTTTAGCAATGCAACGACATCTTGGTGCGCATCATTGACTTGCGCGTCAGTCAGAGTCCGCTCCTCGGCACGGTAAGTTATCGAGATGGCCACGCTCTTTTTATCGTCCGGAATCGGTTTTCCCGTGTAAACATCGAAAATATCCACCTCTTCGATCAACTCGGGGGCGACCTCCTTGATCGTCTCCACCAAATCCCCGCTTTTCACCGCACGCCCGACAATGACCGCGCAATCCCGCTCCGATTTGGGAAAACGCGGCACTGGTTTGTAAACGGCGTTGGATCGAGCGGCACGCTCCAGTTTATCAAATTCCAGGAATGCCGCCCATACCGGCAGCTTGACTTCATACCGCCTGGCCAGTTCAGGATTGATCAACCCGGCCCGGCCCAAAACCGTCTCACCGACCCGCAGTTCGAATGACGCCCCGCCAGCGAAGAGCGGATTTTCTGCGGGGTGCAAATCCATCTCCAGCCGCAATGACCGGAAAAGCGAGGAAAGAACACCCTTTAAATCATAAAAGTCGGTGGCACGAATGCCGTTCTCCCAACGAGTGACCGGTGCGTTTCCGGCCATCATCAGGGCTACGGCCCGCCGTTCATCATACGCATCGGCGCGGGTATGGAAAACCCGTCCAAGCTCAAAAATCTGCACGGCCGGCACCTGGCGATTGAAATTATGGGCCACCACGGCCAACAGCGAACCACAAAGCGAAGTGCGCATAACCGACAATTCCTCAGACAGCGGGTTTTTCAATGTCGCCGCCTGCTCGGCTTCCTCGGGAGTCAATCGCCGCGGGTCAACTAAAGAATTGGTGACAACCTCAAACAACCCCTGGCCCACCAGGATATCCCGGAGCCGGGACTCAAAAAAGGGCACCGGGTTCTGCGACGTGGGGATCCGGCCGGCCGCCTGCCGCCTAATCGGGATTTCCTCATAACCGGCAATGCGCGCGATCTCCTCGATTAAGTCGATTTCCCGGGTCACGTCGGGCCGGAAAGTAGGCACCTTTACCGAAATCGTCTTTCCGGCGGCCACTCCGAACTCCAACGAGGAAAGAATGTCGATCATGCGCGGCGAGGCCAAGTCAACGCCAATGATTTTATTCGCCCGAGTCGGGCGCAATGCCAGCCGCAGTGGTTTGATCGGCTCAGGATAATTGTCCACCGCCCCTTGCAAAACCTGTCCGCCGGCCAGCTCGGCCATCATCGACGCGGCCCGATGGAGGGCAAAATCAACACCATTGGGATCAACTCCCTTTTCAAAACGGATGGCTGATTCGCTGTCCAATCCCAAGAACTTGCGGGTCCGGCGCAGACGGGTGGGATTAAAATATGCCGATTCCAGCAACACCGTTTTCGTCTTGGCCGAGACTTCGGAATCAAGCCCCCCCATCACACCGCCAATGGCGATAGCGCGGGTGCCGTCAGTAATCATTACCGCATCCACGGGTAGTTTTCGCTGCTCATTATCCAGGGTGGTGAATTGTTCCTGCTCGCCGGCTGCCCGCACGACGACCTGCGGTTTGGCAAAGGTGGTGAAGTCGAAGCCGTGCAGCGGCTGGCCGGTTTCAATCATGATATAGTTGGTGATGTCGACGATGTTATTGATCGACCGAATGCCGGCCGAATGCAGTCGCCGTTTCAGCCAGAATGGAGATGGCGAAATTCCGATATGCTCGATGATCCGCGCGGCATACCGTGGACACCCATCGACATCTTCGATTTTGATTTTAACCCGATCCGCCGCGGCGCCGCCACTTTCGCTGATTTCCACTTCGGGGCGCCGGAATTTTGATCCGGTCAGCGCACCGATTTCGCGGGCGATCCCCAAGGCCGACATGCAATCCGGGCGATTGGGCGTTAATTCAAATCGTAAAATCCAATCATCCAAATCCAGGAATTCCCACAAGTTCATGCCGGCTTCGGCCGTTTCTGGATCGAGTTCCATCAAACGGTCGGTCTCTTCGGACAACCCCAATTCCGCCTCGGAACAGAGAAAACCGGGGGACGAAACGCCGGCGACTTCTACTGTTTCAATTTTTACGCCGCCCGGCAGGATCGCTCCGGGGACCGCGTAAGGTGAATATTGGCCGGGATGCACGTTCGGCGCACCACAAATCACCGTACGGCTGCCGGAACCGTCATTGACCGTACATTGACTCAGGCGGTTTTTCCGGGGATGCTTTTCTACTTTCTCGATGCGACCGACTATTACCCCGGAGAATTTCTCATACAACGGCAGAATGCGTTCGACCGCAGTGCCGATCATCGTCAGCCGGTCGGCTAACTCATCGGGGGACCAGTCAAAGGCGATATAGTCCTGAAGCCATTTATAAGATAATTGCATCGGAACTCCATTATTTTCAGCACCGATTATTAGAACTGCGCCAGAAAACGCAAATCATTCTCGAAAAAGAGCCGGATATCATCGATCCGGTATTTCATCATCGCAATCCGCTCGATTCCCATGCCAAAGGCGAACCCGGTGATGCGCTCCGGATCGTAGTTGACCGCGCGGAACACCTCGGGATCAATCATTCCCGCGCCAAGGATTTCCAGCCAGCCTTCGTATTTGCACAGTTGGCAACCCGCACCGCCGCAAAGCAGGCAGGACAGGTCGACTTCGGTCGATGGCTCGGTAAACGGGAAAAACGACGGGCGAAAACGCAGTTTCGCTTCAGTCCCGAAAAATTGTTCGGCGAAGGCCACCAACACGCCTTTCAAATCGGCGAACGAGACATCGGGTGCGGCGTAGAAACCTTCCACTTGGTGAAACATGCAAAATGACCGGGCGTTGATCGCCTCGTTGCGGTAACTCCGCCCGGGGGCCAGGATACGCACCGGCGGCCGCCGTTTTTCGAACAACCGGATCTGGACCGGTGAGGTATGCGTGCGCAGCAGATAGTCGCCATCCAGGAAAAACGTATCCTGCATATCACGCGCCGGATGGTCCGGCGGGAAATTTAAGGCCGTAAAATTGTAGTAGTCGGTTTCAATCTCCGGGCCATCGACAACTTCAAACCCCATGCCGTAAAAGATGCGGACGATTTCATCGGTGACCCTGGTCAGGACGTGTACCCCGCCTCGCGGGATAGTCCGGCCGGGGAGCGTATAGTCCAATTCGGCGGCGACGGATTTTTCCCGCTTCAGACCGGCCTTGCATTCCTCGAAGGCGGCCTGTAACTTCTCACGCGTCTGATTGGCCAGGGCGCCAACTTCCCGCCGTTTTTCCGGCGCCAGGTCTTTCAGACCGCGCAGGATCTGCGAGAGTTCGCCCTTGCGGCCCAGCCAGCGTGATTTAAAACTGTCCAGCGCCTGTTTATCGGCCACCCGCGCCAACTCGGCGGCGGCCCTCTCCGCCAGCTCTTCGATATTTGGTATTTCCGACATCTGTCTACTCCACCATAAAAAAACGAGATCGAACAAAAAAGATCAATCTCGAATTGTCAGGCCGTGGAAACGCGGGCCGCCGTTATGGGGCGGCTGCCGCTTCCACGACCTGCCTAAAGCCCTCGAAATCGGTCACCGCCAAGTGGGCTAAGCTTTTGCGGTCTAAGTCAATATTGGCTTTTTTTAAACGATCGATGACTGTCGAATATGACAATCCCAACTGCCGGGCGGCGGCATTAATCCGGATAATCCACAATGCGCGAAATTCCCGCTTGCGGTTGCGTCGGTCACGGTAGGCATAAGCCAGGCCTTTTTGCACGGTTTCCCGCGCGGTACGGTATAACCGATGCCGCCCGCCGTAATTTCCCCGCGCGGATTTAACGATTTTGCGACGGCGGCGGTGTCCCGGTACTGTGGATTTCGAACGTGACATCTCTATTGGCTCCCTATTTGGTGTCTGTAGCCGGTCCAGCCCGCGGACGAAAAAACCCTATGGCCAGGCGCTTAAGCCAGAATCATTCTCCGGACCCGTTTTTCGTCGGCCTTGTGGATAAACTTGCCCTTGCGCAAATGGCGTTTACGCTTGGTGCTCTTCTTGTTGAGAATATGGCTGGTGTACGCGGAGGACCGTTTGATCTTCCCCGACTTGGTGGCCTTGAAACGTTTGACGGCCCCGCGATTTGATTTCATTTTCGGCATATCTACTCCGCCCCCAGGCTTGTTTCTATCAAACCTGTATACTTGTACGTATTACGCATGGCGTCAAGCTTTTTTTGTCTATATTTTGCGTCCTCTCCGCAAAGTTCGCCGACCAGCGCATACTTGGCGCCAAAAAGTCCGAGTGCCGGCCTATCCGGCGGGCGCGCCGGGTTCCGGCACCGACGGCCCCGACTCGGTCACCGGCGGAGCTTGACTTTTCGCTGCCGGACGGGGCGCCTTTTTCTTCGGCGATCCGACCTTCTTGGGCACAAATAACATCGTCATGTGCCGTCCCTCCATCCGCGGGCGGTTTTCCACGGTTCCGACATCCTCAAGCAACTCCTCGATTTGACTGAGGATTTTAGTGCCGAATTCGGTGTGGGTCACCTCACGCCCGCGGAACTCGACGTACACCTTGACTTTGTGTCCGTCCTGCAGGAACTCCCGCACATGGCGGGTCTTGAATGCGATGTCGTGTTGGTCGATCTTCGGGCGATAGCGCATTTCCTTGAGCGTGGTGGCCTGCTGTTTTTTACGCGCTTTGCGGATGGTCTTGGCTTGCTCGTACTTGTACTTCCCCAGATCCATAATGCGGCATACCGGCGGTCGCGCGCTCGAAGAGATCTCGACCAGATCGAGATCTTCGCTTTCAGCCATCTTAATCGCCTCGCGCGTTTGCAGGATGCCCAACTGCTCACCATCGGCCCCGATGACCCTTACCTGCGGATACCGGATGCGAAAGTTCGCCCGCGGAACGGGGGTGTATTTCCTCCTGGCGATAAATACCTC
>SDBS01007106.1_pt1 | contig 10891 bp, 10 predicted proteins | sample 2277091 | NCBI WGS metagenome assembly SDBS01 (sample SAMN10404972, study PRJNA504765) | marine sediment metagenome | isolation source: marine sediment core GS10_PC15, 163 cmbsf | place: Arctic Ocean: Southern Knipovich Ridge | collected 2010 | reverse complement strand
GAAATTTGCAATGTCGAATTTTTTTTTCCTTTATATAAATATTAGTTAATCCATTCTCTAATTTAAGTGATAAATAATCATTTACAATAAATTCTCTCAATTTATTCTTCCTTCAGATAAATCTAAAATATTAATAATAATATCAATTTTTTACTTCTATTCAGTATTACTTTAAAAAAAAATAATATATTTATAAAAATTGGTCTATATATCTTTTTTAAATAATGAAATAAGAAAAGACATAAAAATTTAAAATTAGAATATGAAAGTTAAAATTAGAATAAAAATATAAAATGAATATAAGACATAAAGATCAATGTAAAAACTATGTCAGAAACCATAATTAAACTGGAAAATTTAACTAAAAAGTTCGGAAAGTTTACTGCTGTAAATAATATTAATCTTGAAGTGCGTAGGGGTGAAATAATTGGACTAGTTGGTCCGAATGGTGCTGGAAAAACAACAACTATTAAAATGATTGCTAAAATTTTAAGACCAAATTCAGGGAGAATCTTAATTAGAACAAATCATAGTGAATTAGAAGATTTGCAGAATGTTTCAAGCACAGTCACCCAAATGGGATTTTTAATTGATATACCAAATTTTTACAAAATGACGCCTTATCAACTACTTAAATATTTTGCTAAACTTCAAAATTACCCAAAAGGTAAAATAAATGAAAGAATCGATGAGCTTTTAGCCTTTTTTAAACTTTCTGAATGGAAGCATGAAAATATTAAAAAATTTTCAAAAGGTATGATACAGAAGTTAGGAATTATTCAAGCTATTCTCCATGATCCAGAAATCTTAATAATGGATGAACCACAGACTGGTTTAGACCCATTAGCGCGTGTTGAAATACGAAAATATATAAAAATGCTTCAATCTCAAGGAAAAACTATATTTATAGCATCACACATGTTATATGAAATTTCGGAGGTCTGTGATAAGATTGCCATGATTAACCAAGGTTCGATAGTCGGATTTGATACAGTAGAGAATTTAGCACGTGCTTTAAAAACTAGTGAAATAAATTGTGAAGTACTTGAGTCTCTTGCCCCACATGAATTAGGACCTTTATTAACTCGTTTAACTGAAAAACTTAATCTTTATTTAGACAAGAATTTAGATCCGACTATTTCTAAAATTCCTATAAAGTATTATCCTCAAGAAAAAGAATTAAAAATTTTTTATGATGGAAAAAATGAATCTAAAGGAGAAATCTTGAAAATTCTAATCAAGGAATTTGAATCAAATTTTACTGTGATTTCATATACTCAGGAAAAAACATCTCAACTGGAAAAAATTTATACAAAAATGGTAGATGATTATGAGCTAAAAAAGAAAAGTAAATTAAATGGAGGGGTATCGAAAAATGAGAAATAATAATGATAATTTTATTGGACTGAAACCAATATTTGACACGATTATATTTGAAATCAAAAAGCAGAGAAAAAAAATTTATGCCTTTTTGATAATTGAAATCATAATTATTGTTTTAACGACTGTTACATATGAATTAACACCATCTATTCTTCAACAAACTACACAGCTACAGTTCTTTAGTAGCAATTTAATTTTTGTTTCTCAATTCCTAACCTTATTTGTTGCGATTTTGTTTTTCTCGGGAATTATTTGTTCTGAATTTGATAAAAAAACAGGTTATATAGTCTTTCCTAAAATAAATAAATATAAATTAATAGTAGGGAAATATCTTGGAAATCTAGTTTTAGTTGTCAGCATTATAACAGCTTATTACGTTATGTTAGGTATTTTGGGAATTTATTATTTTGAGGAATCAATTAACATCCGATTTTTTTATTCATATGGTATTGCTTTATTATATATAAGTGTTCTAAGCAGCTTTGTTACTTTCTTTAGCTCATTTATGAAAAGTGTAACTTTAACAATCGTAATTACTTTAGTACTTCTTCTCATCGTATTTAATATCGTACAAATGTTGCTTACATTTGCATTTGACGGAAGTTTTGAACCTTTATATTCTTTAACATATATTGGTTCTCTTATAACTACCATACTAGAAAATCCTTTTCCAGATCCAAGATACACTGAATTCGGATTGGGTGGTATGGGTCCTGGCGGTTCTGGTGGGGATAGTACAATTCGCTTTTGGATAACACCTAGTATTGCTATGGGAATTACAATGATGTTTTTATATATTGTGGTTTTCTTTATATTCGCAGCACTACTATTCAAAAGAAGACAATTGTAAAAAAAAAAAGATAGTTTATAGAATAAATAAATTATTTTAATTTATAGATTTAAAAATACTCTCAATTGAATTATAAAACTTAATAAAAATAAACGAATAAACTTAATTTAATAATTTATTTGAAAAAAGGTGATTAAAAATATTATTACAAGCTGATAAAATTCAATTATTATGGCCAATCTATGCCACATTTATGATAATTGGTCTAATTGCGTTTATCTCAGGTACTCTTATAGCTCATTTTATGAAGGAGAAAAATTGGTGGTTGAGGGCGCATCATACACTGGATATTATTGGATTTGTCCTAATCATCATAGCTCTAATTATTACGATTTATATGGTAAATTTCCGAACAATTCATAGTTACCTTGGCATTGTAAATATCTCCCTTTATGTTATTTGCATTCTTATAGGACCAGGCTTATTCAAAAATTTCTTAGAGAAACATCCACAAATTAGAGGATTTCATCGATTGCTTAGCCGTGGTACCAATGCTCTTATGTTCATTTCACTTCTTATAGGGTTTGCCACATTGAGTCCATAAAAATAATAATTGATAATGTTTATCATAGTCCAAATAAACAACTATTTTGACAATTCTTTTTATAATATCATTTTAAAATTTTAAGATTTGAAAGAATAAGTTAAAAAATAAAAAAAAAATATATTAATTGGGGTGCTTTAGAGTTAATTTATCACAAGTTTACTTTCATCTAAACTAGTTTCTTGATTCTAAAGCGCTCTACTTTTAATATTTAAAAATTTATATTAATCTCCATTAATATTTATGCTCTTTGCTGGTTTTTTTCCTATCGTTATTTTTAAAAGTCCATTAGCCATTTTTGAAACGATTGTACCTTCATCCGCATCAACAGGGAGGGGGATGTCCATATTCACATCTATAAAACTAAAACCTTTCCCTATGAATGGAGAACAACAGAATTGACTCTTATCATCTTCCTGTGTTTTCTCTTTTACATTTTCTTTTTCTGCTATCTTAGGCTTTTCTGCTTTAATGTTTAAATTATTACCGATTAAAGATACTTTAACATCTTCTTTAGTACGACCTGCTAAAGGCACTGTGATTAAATAGTTTTCTCCAAGATCTTCAATATTATGCGGAATATGACTACCCAAACCACCCATAAATCCTTTCATAAATTTCTTTGCCATGTGCTTCATTTTGTGCATATCTTGGGGGGCAAAAGGGAAACACATATGTCTATGCCCTGAACCATGATGCTTTGGACCATGATGTCTGTCTTGAACCATATTTTTTACCTCCTTTATTTTTTTTTTTATTAATTTTTTTTAGAAATAATTGGTGAAAATCAAAAAGTTTCATACTCATCATCATCGACAATTTCGATGATTTTCATATTTTTTTCCCTTTTCATTTTTAATTCGGAAAGCAATGTTCTATAGTTTTCTATTCTCCTATCAATTTCATTTAACCTACCTGAAAGTTTAAGCTTAGAGAATTCTAAATCTTTTATTTTTCGTTTTAAACGTTTAACATTTGATAGAGAAATATCCGTTTTATCTATTTGTGGATGGTGAGTTGCACAATCAAACGGAAAACATAACATTGCATTATTTATACGTTCCTCATTTGGTATCCAAGTTTGGACAATAGTTCGCATAAAATCGCCGAGTGTGTTTATGCTTAGCTCAAAGTTATCCCGTAATACTTCTTTTAATCTTTCTTTGCCACTCTTTGTAATTCTATATAATTTCTTTTTTCGATTATTGATGTCATTTACACCTTCAACACTAACAAATTCATTTTTATTTAACCGATTCAATAATGGATATATTGTCCCTGGTGATACCCTCCATAAATCTTTAAATTTTTCATTAATTACTGGAATGATATCATAGCCGGAAATCCCATCGTAGTTCTTAATTATTGAAAGTACTAAAATATCCAATCCTGAAAAGGGATCATTATGTCCGAGTCCGTGTGCTGAAAATTTCTTACCAAAAAACATTTTTTTTCACCAATTCAAATTCGATTTCAAATATATTAATAATATATCCGATTTCGAATATTAATATTATTAAGAAAAAACGAATATTTAAATGTATTGGAAATCGAACATTCGAAAATATCTGAGATTTTATAAGTTAGATAATAAAGATAAACCTAAACAACAAATATAATACTTTAACCCCTAGGTAAATTAGTTCCCATTTAAAAATGGTATTAAATATAAATGAAGGAAAGAAATTGTAGGAAAATTTGGTAATAGTTAGGTAATCATTTTTTTTCAATCTTTTTTTTTTTTTAAAAACTTGTTTTTACAAGGTTTTCTATTTCATCAAAAATAAAAGAATGAAGTATACTATTACAATTGAAAAATTTAATAAATATTGATTTTTAAATGAGAAAAAAAGAAAAACTGCCAGTAGAAGGAGTAGAAAGATATAGAGATATTATCAATAACATTTTAGATGTTATAATAGAAATAGATGTGAAAGGAAAATTTATTTATTTGAGCCCTCAAGTCTATGATGTGTTCAGTTTTCGCCCAGAAGAATTGATTGAATTAAGCGCCTATGATTTCATCCATCGTGAGGATTTATCATATTTCAAAGAAGCATAAGATAAGGCATTAAAAATTGGAGATCCCTTAATTACCGAAATAAAATTATTACATAAAAAAGGACATTACGTTTCAATATCAATAAAGGGTCGGGTTGTAAATCATAACAGTAATATTAAAATTATTTGTGTATTAAGAGATATAACAGAACGTAAAAAATCAGAGCAAAAATCATATAATACTCTCGAAGAAATAAGGGAAGGATATTAGATCGCCGACCTAAAGGGAAATTTCACTTATGTGAACGAATATTATTGTAAAATATTAGGGTATACTAGGGAAGAACTATTAGGAAAGAATTATCGCCTTATTTTTGACGATAAGTCTTCTAAAAAGTTTAAAAAGTAAAGTAAGAGGTTAAGAAAATACGAACTCAATAATACTTATCGTTGATGATAATATTGATATCTTAGTAAATCTACAAATGATTTTGGAATTTAATGATTATCAAGTCTTTTCCGCTGAAAATGGAATTGAAGCTATAAATGTCCTGAGAGAATGTGATCACCTTCCAAATCTCATTATAAGTGATATTATGATGCCTGAAATGAATGGTTATGAGTTTTTCAGCACAATTTCGAAAAATCCCCAATGGAAAAATATTCCCTTTTTATTTCTAACCGCATACTCCCCCATAGAAGAAGAATTATTATCCAATGAAATCATAGAACAGGATATCATCCTTAAACCCTATAAAGAGGAAGAGTTACTTAGAATTATATCTGAGAAAATAAATTAACAACTCAGAAAAAATAACTCTCTACCAAATCAAGGGGTTCAAGATATAAAATAAACAAAAATCTTAGGTAAATATAGTTGATTCTACTAATTTTTTTTGTAGATAATGATTTGGTTTTATTATGAAATTAGAAAGACATCTTTAAACTTAATCATCATGAAGTTTTAATATCAACTAATGAAATGGAAACCTTAAATTTTCATTCTCAGTTTGAACTGGTTCCTAAAATTATTAAAAGCGATATTTTAATACCTGAATTGGAGCTATAGATAATTATTCATATTATTTTACTATAATTTTCTATTTTTATTTATATTAAATTCTATTTTATAGGGTTTTCTATTTCATTAAAATTAAAAGAATGAAGTTTATTTATAACTATTGAGAATTTTTTTTATAAATAATGATTAAATAATGAGAAAAACAGAACAATCATTAATAGAATTGGTAAAAAGACATAAGCATATTATCGATTATATTTTAGATGTTATAGTAGAAGTAAATGCGAAGGGAAAATTCATTCATTTGAGTCCTCAAATCGGTGATATGATCGGTTTTCGACCTGAAGAATTAATTGGATTAAGTGTGTATCAATTCGTCCACCCAGAGGATTTATCATATTTCAGAGAAGGAAAGGATAAGGGAGTAAAATTTGAAGATTCTCAATTTGGAGAATTTAGAATGAAACACAAAAAAGGATATTATATTCCTATCTCTGTAAAGGGCAGTTTGGTCAAGGAAAATGGCACAATTAAAATTATTGGAATATTAAGAACTATTACAGAATATAAAATGGCAGAACAGAAATTAGAGGAATCCGAAAAAAAATATAGAGGGATTCTCGAAAAAATAAAGGAAGGCTATTTTGAAAGCGATCTTAATGGAAATTTTACTTTTGTGAACGATTATTTGTGTAAAATATTAGGATATACAAGGGAAGAAGTATTAAGAAAGAATTATCTCTTGATTTACGATGAAAAGACATCTAAAAAGTTATTTAAATTGTTTAACCAACTTTTTAAAAATGAGATTTCTCCTCCTCTTGTGTATGAAAGACAATTGATAACAAAAAGCGGGGAAACAACCTATATTGAAGGATTAGTCGATTTAATATACGATTCTGAAGGAAATAAGGAGGGATTTTTTGGTTTTATTCGGGATATTACTAAACGTAAGGAAGTAGAACAAAAATTGAGAGAATCGGAAAAAATAATGGCAGAACAGAAATTAGAGGAATCCGAAAAAAAATATAGAGATATTCTTGAAAATATGATGGAAGGGTATTTTGAAAATGACCTTAAGGGAAATTTTACTTTCGTGAATGATTATTGGTGTAAATTATTAGAAAGCACAAAGGAAGAAGTATTAGGAAAAAGTCATAGCTTTTTTTTTCCCGAACAGAAAGGGAAAAGGCTTTATAAAACATTTAACAAAATGTATAAAAATGAGATTAACAGTCCTGTTCTTTTTGAAACTGAAAGGTTATCATCTAGCGGGAAATTAATCTATTATGAAGCATTAGCTGGTTTAAAATACGATTCTGAAGGAAAAAAGGTGGGATATTTTTCTCTTATTCGGGATGTTTCAGAAAGAAAACGTGCTGAACAAAAATTAAAAAAAACTGAAAAAAAATATAGAGATATTCTATCAAATATAAAAGAAGGGTATTATGAAATTAACCTTAAGGGAGAATATACTTTTGTGAATGATTTTTATTGTAAAATATTAGGATTTTCAAAGGAAGAACTATTAGGAAAAACTTCTCGCTTCACTTTTGACGAAAAATCATCTAAAATATACTTTAAAATGTTCACCCAACTTTATAAAACAGGACATCCCATTCCTCCTAATAATATCATTGAAGTGTTAACGAGTAGGGGAAAAAAAATATTTTTTGAAGGATCAGCTGACTTAATATACAATTTTGAAGGAAAAAAGATCGGATTTTACGGTTTAGCTAGGGATATTTCAGAAAGGAAACATGCAGAACAGAAATTGAAAGAATTCGAAACAAAATATAAGGGGATTCTCGAAAATATAATGGAAGGGTACTATGAAATTGATCTTAGGGGAAATTTTACTTTCGTGAGCGATTTTTATTGTAAAGTATTAGGATTTTCAAAGGAAGACATATTAGGAAAGAATGCTACCCTTATTTTTGATGAAAAATCAATAAAAAACTACAATAAATTGTTTGCCGAACTTTATAAAACAGGGATTTCATTTCCTCCTAGTAATATCATTGAGGTGTCAACAACTAGAGGAAAAAAAATATCTTTTGAAGGATCAGCCGATTTAATATATGATTCTGAAGGAAATAAGGTGGGATTTTTTGGTCTTTCTCGGGATGTTACAGAAAGGAAGTATGCAGAACAGAAATTAAAAGAATCTGAACATAATCTTAAAGAAAGGATTAAGGAACTAAATTGTTTGTATGGTATATCTCAATTTTTTGAAAAACCATTTAAATCAGTGGATGAAATAATTAAAAACACTCTCGATTTAATTCCATCAGCTTGGCAATTTCCTGATTTAACTTGTGCAAGAATATTTTTTAATAATTCTGAGTATCAAACAAGAAATTTTGAGGAAACCCAATGGAAATTATCAGCAAGTACTGAAATCAACAAAAAAGAACTAGTAATTGAAGTTTATTACTTGAAAAATAAATCTTTTCTTGAAGAAGAAGAACATTTAACAATGGATATCATAAATCGATTAAAAATTATTATCGAAAAAAAACAAGCTGAAGAAAATTTACAGCAATTTATATCCATTGTTTCTCATGAATTACGTACTCCAATAACAGTATTAGTACAATCAACAGAAGCCTTAAACAAATATAAAGATAGACTTTCAAAAGAAAAGAAAAAAGAAATGAATGAGATGATCTCTCGAAATATATCATTATTATATGATTTAGTTGATGATCTATTAGTAACTTCGAGGATTGATGAAAAAAGAATAAAATTAACATGGAGGAGGTATCAACCTTTGAACCTCATTCTTGAAATTGTAGAATTAATGGAACCTCGACAAGCAGCACGAGAAATAACTATTGAAGTTTATGTAGATAAAGAAATCCAGCTTTATGGAGATAATCGAAGAATTAGTCAAATTTTTAGAATTCTAATTGATAACGCCATAAAATATTCGCACGAAAATTCAAAGATTGTCATTAACACTATAGATCATTACAAAGGAAAATATAATTCACATGGGATTGATGGCATTTTATTTCAATTCAAAGATTTCGGAGTAGGTATTCATGAAGAAGATCTTCCACATTTATTTCAACGTTTTTTTAGAGCAAAAAATGTGCAAAAGATTTCTGGAACAGGTTTAGGATTATGTATTGCGAAGGATTTAATAGAACTTCATGATGGAGAAATATTTGTCGAGAGCGAGTATGGAAAAGGGACTACTTTCTCGGCATTTCTTCCATATTTAAAAAATATTTAAAAAATAAAATAAGACGTATACAATTAACAAACAAAGTAAAAAAGAGGTTAAGAAAATATGAATACAATAATACTTATAGTTGATGATAATATGGATTTCATAGTAAATCTACAATTGACATTGGAATTCAACGATTTTCAAGTTCTCTCCGCAGAAAATGGAAAAGAAGCTATTAAAGTCCTGAAAGAACATAGAGAACTCCCAAATCTCATTATAAGCGATATATTGATGCCTGAAATGAACGGCTATGAGTTTTTCACAGCAATTTCAAAAAATCCAAAATGGAAGAATATTCCATTCTTATTTCTAACTGGATATTCTCCTATAGAAGAGGAATTAAAATCTGAAAAAATCATAGAAGATGACATTTTGATTAAGCCATATAAGGAAGATGAATTGCTTCAAATTATTTATGAGAAAATAGTTTGAAAATATAGTAAAACATTGTTTTAATAAAATCAATAGGTCCAAAATATAAAAAAAGAATATATGTGAAGTGAAAAAAGTTGAAACCGCTGATATTTATTGTTGACGACAATCCAGATATTTTGTTTAATTTAAAACTTGTATTAGAAGTTAATAATTACGACGTTATTACTACTACCAATGGGAGAGAAGCTTTAGCTTTACTGTCTAAAATTGATAGAGTTCCTGAAATTATCATAAGTGATATTTTAATGCCTGAATTGGACGGATATGATTTTTTTAAATCCGTTTCAAAAAATCCCGTTTTAAATCGCATTCCATTTATATTTTTGTCTGCTCGAGATTCACCTTATGATGTTAGATTAGGGAAAATGCTAGGTGTTGACGATTATCTTACAAAACCATTTAAAGAAGAGGATTTACTCGCAATTATAGCTGGAAAAATTTCTCGGAAGAAAAATATTAAATTAATTAATAAAGAAGTAGAAAAACTATTCTCATCCCTTAAAATAGACATGAAACCTTCAATTTCTAAAGAGGAAATAAGCCGTGTTGTTTTGCTATTGGTGTTTTGGGATGACGCTTTTGGTCCAAGACTAACATCAAGCTTTCCTGATGATGAAAATTTTCCTTTTTCAATCGAAAAAGTAGGACAACAATTATTTCATGGAATATTATCTCTTTATGGGCAAGAAAACATAACTAATGCTGAAGCACTTTTACTTAATATTGAAAACTTTCAAAGAAATGGCTTTATTTTGTTTGATTCATATCCAGATAGGAATTTAAGAGGAGGAGAAAAACAATACATGATAGGATTAGTTGCTCCTAAGATAAATTATTTTGAATCGTTGCAAATAAAAGAAATTTTTATCGAAATATCTTCTAAAATAAAACGGAAGGAAGATTGGAATATTGAAAAATATTGGGAAAAAGTTTCGTCTATTTTATCAAACCATTTTTAGAATCAGGTTATTAATTTTATTAAGACTGTTAAGTGGAAAGTGAAAAAAATTGTCCAATTTTTATGCCAAATAATTTTCTTATAGAGTTTAATGAGCTTATAATTTTTAAAGGACAAGTTATGATATTATCTGTAATGTATTGAATTACATGCTATTGATGCGGAAATTAAATGTATTTTAGTAAAAGCTGGAAAAAATTAATATTTTGAAAGTTTCAAATCAAAAATCGAACATCTTGTTTTTCTCAATTCATTAATTTCTTTTTTAGAGTTTCTATTGTGAGGAGAATTATCATAAGTTTTCATCCCTAAATAAAAAATCAGATCGATTTACTAATTTCAGTATCTAAGGAAGTAATTTTTTTCTATTAATTTTTATTCTTTTCAGATCCGACATTATTTTCACCTTTTTGATATACCGTTGTTAATTTTATTTACGCTTCGAGAAATAAATCAACTAA
>SDBS01007105.1_pt1 | contig 10892 bp, 10 predicted proteins | sample 2277091 | NCBI WGS metagenome assembly SDBS01 (sample SAMN10404972, study PRJNA504765) | marine sediment metagenome | isolation source: marine sediment core GS10_PC15, 163 cmbsf | place: Arctic Ocean: Southern Knipovich Ridge | collected 2010 | reverse complement strand
AACGGGAATTTCTAACTTGATCAAAGTCTTTGTACCGGGACTGGAATGAATGATAAGATTTCCACCCAAAAGTTCCGCCCTCTCTTTCATACCCATAACACCCAGAGCTTTCCGCGAGGTCGAGTTGTCCAAAGCTTCGTCCACATTGAACCCTCTACCTCGATCCTCGACTTCAACAATTACTTTATCTTCCCTAAAGTCCAGTAAAACTGATGCTTTTTCTGTTTCCGCATGCTTCCGGATATTGGTAAGCGCCTCTTGAACAATTCTAAAGATAACAATTTCCCTCTCGGAAGACAGCTTTTCCTCTTTTCCTCCCAACTCGAAATCTACCATAATACCCGACTTTTCTTTGAACTCCTTGGTATACCACCTAATAGCAGGCACTAATCCTAGATCATCCAGCATGGAAGGGCGTAAGTCAAATGCCATTTGATGAACACCCTCGAGCGCCTTGGTAACTGTTTCCTTTAGTTCATCACAAGCAATCTTTGCCTGTTCAAGTTGAGACGGTATTTTGGCTTTGAAGATGTCCATTCGCAGAAGTACATTGCTCAAAGACTGGCAAGTGTCATCATGTAGTTCTCGTGCAATTCTCTTGCGTTCCTCTTCTTGAGAGCGCAAAAGCCTGCTGGTCAAGTTCTTCTGTTCCAAAGTACACAGCAGCCCATCTTTCAAGACTTCTTCAAAAATCTTGGCATTGGTTAATGCCACGCTAAACTGTTCCCCGATGAACTTAAATAAAGCAATATCCTCTTGAGAAAAAACTTTACCTTGCTGTCTCGAAACTGCAAACACACCCAACTGTTTTCTCTCTCCGGTATCAATGGTAGTCTGAAGTAGCAAATGCCGATCTACTTTTTTCGTCTCCGGTTCCATGTTTTTACTTTCAACCTTAGAAGAAGCACGTTTACGATATACCTCTTCGGCGAAGGTTTTTACTTCAGCTATCCGCCAGGATTCTAACTCGTTATTGTGGCCATCGTAGAATCCGGTACGTTTGACTTCAGCATTTTCATCACCTACCTCAATGAAAGCGGTCAAAGCGGCATCTGCCGAGATTAGATTGCAGATGTCAGCAAAAGCAACAGCAAAAATCTTGTCCCTGTTTACTGTTGAAGTGATCGCGCTAAATATCTTAGAGAGGAGGGAGAGGTAATCTTTTTCCATCAAATTGACCTCGATCCAAGCAATGAAATATTACACTTAAAGATTATAGCAAAGTTTGCGTACTTCTTGAAAATCGGAGTAATTTGGCACTCGTGGTAGCAGATTCGGTTTCTTGTTGAAAAAGCAAATGCCTCTATCGCTTTTGGACTTAGGGTCTTACGCCCCCCACATATCCTCGGCCTCGGGCACTGAGACTGCTGATTTTCACTACGTCACCGGTACGAGGAGCATGAATATAACTATCTCCGCCCACATACATGCCAACATGGGAGATTCCGCGCCCCCGGGTAAAAAAGACCAAATCACCGGGACGTAGCTGGTCTCGGCTGATATGGGTTCCATAGCCATATTGCGCTGCCGCTGAATGGGGAAGTGAAACACCGATTTTGGCGTAGCTGTACATAACCAGTCCGGAGCAATCAAAAGAACCAGGTCCTGCACCACCCCAGCGGTAAGGTTTCCCCAACTGTTGCATGGCGACTCCTAGCGCGCCGCTTTTGGGAGCAGGAACATGCTTGGTCCCCCTGGAAACTTGAGGAGTCCTTGCTCTTCTCTGCTCTACTTGCGCTTGTTCAGCCTGGGCCCTTAACCGCTCTGCGCTTGCTTGTTCTTCCCTGTCCAGAGCGTTTATTTCCTCTTCAACACCGGCCAAAGTATTTTTTCTTTCGCCAAGCATTTTCTCTATTTCTGATTTATTAGAACTAAGCTTACTGCACGCTACCTTCTGATTCTTCTCCTGTTCAGCCAGCTCATGTCTTTTCTCTTCAACATCCTTCTTCAACCGCTCAATGTCACCGACAATACGGACATCACTAGCCACGATATCCTGCAGGCGGCTAAGAGTAAGCAGAAACTGCCCGAAGGTTTTGGTAGAGAAAATGGTCTCAATAAAAGGGATTTCTCCATGCTTATAGATACTGCGAAGGCGGGTATTCAAAATGTTTCTTCTATCGCCCAGGTCCTGTTGGGCTTTCTCCAGTTTTTGTGAGGTATCCGTGAACTCAGCTTTTATTTTACTCAGTTTGAAATTGGCCTGATTGTAATTTTCAACAGCTTCATCAAGTTCCTGATCAATCTGTTCGACCTGCCTCTTTATCTTTTTGGCTTCAGCCTGCCTCTGATCCTTCTGGTTGGGCTGTCCCCACACTAAAGAAGGAAAACAGAATAGCAAAAGACCCGCTACTGTGCCCACCAGAAACTTCCGCTTTGTTGAACCGCTCAATTCCAACTAGCCTCACTCCATTTGTTCGCAAACGCTTATTTGATCCGTCTCAGACAAATTGGGGAAAGTATAACAAAAAGACATAAAAATGTAAAATTTATCCCTAGGAGCTGTGGAGAAAATTGTTTACTCCGTCAAAAAAAGCTACAGCAAGTTTTTGAAGAACATCTTCTTGCTTGAGCAATGACTCTTCCTGCGGATTAGTCACAAAAAGTGGCTCTAAAACAACGGCGGTCATACGGCTTTCTCTCAGAACCCCGAAATTGCGACCGTGAATACGAACGTCTTTGCGCCCCAGGGTTTCAACCACTTCTCTATGAATAAACCCTGCCAGTTTCTTGCCTTTAGGTGAAAAGTAGTCCGAGGTAGCAAAGTAATAGGCGGTTGTTCCTTCAGCTTTTTCATTGGAAGAGCTGTTTAAGTGGATGCTCAAGAAAAGATCAGCATTGATCTTATTGGCAAATTTAGTTCGCTTACTCAATCCAACGAATTCTCCCGGTTTTCTGGTGTAAAAAACGTTCGTACCCAGGAGTTCCAATAGATTGCCAAAACGCATCCCCAGCTCTTCGCAAACTTTGCTTTCTTCCAAGCCAGTAGGACCAATCCCCCCAGGATCCGGTGGATACCCGTGGCCCAAGTCAATAACAATCTTTTGGTTTTGAAAGACTGAAATAAATGAAGAGTCTTCTTCTTCTCGCAGAGGAAAATTGAGATAAGTATTAGTCTCAAGTACACGGCCCAGATTTTTAAAAGCCTGTATGGTGGTTGACCCGGCAATCCCATCGACTGGAAGACCAGCGCTTAGTTGAAATTCTTCAACGGCCTTCTTGGTGTGGGGACCAAAAATTCCGTCTACCGCACCAACTGTGATACCCAAAGTATTGAGCCACTTCTGTATTTGCCGAACATCGTCTCCCCGGAAGAAAGGCTCCTTTAGATAGATATCTCGATCTCCGACACCATAGGTTGCCTCGACTAATTCTTGCCATGTGTCCTCGCCAACAATCCCATCGGCTAAAAGACCCCGGTCTTGCTGGAACATTCTTACCGTCTTCTCCGTTAATTCGGCAAAAACCCCATCGGGACCGGGAAGACCAAGATCATAACCGAGTCTGCTAAGCCGTCTTTGAATGTCGGTTACAGCGTTTCCGCAACAACTTTTTCTGATCAAACGCATAGCTTAAGCTCCTAAAACCCATGGTTAAACATCCTATTAGTATAGCACAGTTCATTTGGAATAAACCGCAGTAAATCCCGGCAAGGAGGAACTTATCTAACAAGATTAAAACATTTCTGATATATCAGTGGGTAGGATAAGGTTATTTCATCCGGAGTCTAACCAGCGTTCTGCTCACCGCCCGGAGTACAATACAGACCTCCGCCGTTTTTATCCACAAGACATGCTTTGTTGCGACCAGATCTTTTAGCCATATAAAGAACTTCGTCGACCTTATCTAGAAGTTCACTGGCTGTCTCTGCGTCTTCCGGGTAAGACGCAATTCCTAAACTAACGGTTAATCTGCCATTTTCAAATGCTTCGGCTTTGGCAAGATCACTTTCTTCAATTCTGATTCTTATTCTCTCGGCTAAATCCAAGGCTTTCTCTTTGGTTGTTTCGGGAAGAATTACCACAAACTCATCTCCCCCGTAACGGGCAACCAAGTCGGCCTTTCTTGTATACTTGCTAAGTAGTTTAGCCATGATCCTAAGTACCTGATCACCTTTTTTATGCCCAAATAGGTCATTGTAGTTTTTAAAGTAATCGATGTCCATCATGATAACCGATATGGAATGGCCATATCTTTCAGCTCTCTGCACCTCTTTGTCTAACTGTTCATGAAAAAACCGGTGATTGTATACCTCCGTCAAACCATCGGTAATAGCCAACCATTTGGTCTTTTCATGCATCTGCGCGTTATTAATTGCTACAGCAGCCTGGTTAGCCAGAATAGAAACAAGCCTAATTTCACTCCCGCTATAATTGCGCGGCTCAAAACCATCAACATAAAGAATTCCAATCGTATTCTTATCAAAAACAAGCGGAACAGCAACGAGAGACCTTATGCCCTCACGTACAGCAATAGGATTACTGAAGCTGGGCTCCATGCTGGTATCTTCTATTATCAATGGCTCACTTTGGCTAATTATCTTAGCAGTCATTCCACCCGGTCTGATCTGCCAGCAATGAGTATCGAGGAAATTTTCACTAAATCCCTTCGCTGCCTCAATTACCAATTCCCCGGAACGCTTATCAAACAAGGCTATACTCCCTGCTTCGGTACCGGTTAACTCAATAGCGTTATCCAAAACCAGCTTTAAGGTATTTCGCAGATTAAGACTGGAGTTTATGTTCTTTCCAATCTCAAACAAAGTAGTCAATTCATTGAAAGCCCTATGTTCTTCCAGCGATATCTGAAAAAACTTGCTGATCAAGTAGTTTGTCAGATAAAGTGTGCTTGCTGCCAGCATGATGACCACCACAATTAAAAGCGGATTATTTGACATATCCAGCGACAGAAGTGCAGCCAGTCCTGTATTTGGCACCAGATGGTAATACTGCAATATTCCTACGGCTAATACGAGAAGCAAAGCGAAGCTTGAGTAGAGGTACCCATAGTGTGGCGAAAGAAGAATGCACGCTGTAAGCATATGAAAAGTAAAAAAGAAAACCAGGGGACTCATAACTCCGCCGGAAAAATAGATTGATGCGGTGAGAAGAAGATAATCGGTAATAATTTGGGTATTGATGAAGATGTTTACTTCCGGACTATTGATAACAGCACTATGATCTCGTTTGATCTTTTGTGCATACAACCAGACTAGCAAGTTGTAGAAGAAGGCAACGCCCCCGATGAAATAGAAGGGCGTTATCCTCAAGGGAATACGTTTAGAGAAATAGAATAGCATGGGAAACAAGATGACTGCGACAACAACAAGCCACCGCACCTGGACCAGCCACTGGAGCCTCTGAACTGTTCTCTTATGCTTTTCCCTAATCATTAACTTCCCCTATATATTAAACTACTAATTACTAATCGACAAATAGGCAAATAACTTGAGTGAAGTGCGCAATCGTATAAGAAAGAGGCCGATAGTAGGCCAGGGTGAGAGCTAAGGCAATTACTCTGTGTCTGTCAGCTTTTTCTGTGACGGAAGCATTAAATAGGCGGTTACCAAGGAGATGGAAATAAAAATCAGAAGAATTAGTGCTGCATAAACCTTCATGATCGGAGAATTTGACTGCCCAATAGGATTGGAAGGATGAAAAATCCGCTGTACTCTACTGGTCAAATAGAATATGGTCAAAAAAAGTGTGAGATTGAGAAAAGCGGTGACTTTGGGCAAATCACCCCATAAGGATATTAAAAATACTACCGAGACCATGACAAATATGCGAATAGCCAGTTGAAACCGGGGCTCCATCCAACCAACTCCACCCCAGGCCAAATAGGTTAAGAGAATACTAGATAGAAAATAGGTTCCCCAGAAAAGAAAGGCGGTCTTCTGAAAAGCTCTGAGCCAGAGAAATAACTTTGGCCTGGAGGTGACAATATAGATGGCGCCCAGGACACCGGCGACCATGAATGAAAAAAAGGCCGCATAAACTACCGCGGCATGAACATAGACCAGCTTCACCAGACGACCGAGAGTCTGTTCGGAGGGAGAAATCCATATTAAAAGAAGCGCAATCAGTAACAATCCCAAATTGAAAACAAGGACCTTTGCTTTAGAATCAAGAAATGTCATAATTTGGATTCCCAGGGTACAGCTTATAACAAGTAATATGATCTACAAATTCAGAGCTTTCTCAACCTTATGTTTGTCAATCACAAAGTGCCGTGAGCTATTTATATCGACTATCTTGTCCTGGCGTAGTTTCTTCAATACTCTGGTCACAGTTTCTCTGGTTACTCCGGTCAACTCAGCAAGCTCCTCATGAGTAAGCCTGGTGCCCAAAACTATCTTGTCTCCCATCTCTTTTCCCGCTTTTTTACCAAAGCGCATTAGCTCACCGATCAACCTGTTTGTCGCATCCGACAATGCCAAATCCCTTATACGGCTGTCCGCTTCATTTAACTTCTTGCTAATTTCTCCTATTAAGTTCAGGGCTAACTGTGGCATCTTTTTCATGATATTCATGAACTCGGATTTCTTAAAGATACAAAGCATAACTCTGGAACGAGCCATGGCAAAATCATTGACCTCCAGGTCATATCCTGAACCAAAGTAGGAGTTTCCAAAGATATTGCCAGGCACAAGGATATCGATAATCACTTTCTTGCCGTCCGGAGAAAGCTGATAGATTTCCACTTCTCCTTCTCTGACTACAAAAATTCTCTCTTCGGCATCGTATGGTCCAAAGATCAGTTCAGTCTTGGAAAACTCCTTCTCCACTGTAATCCTGGCAAGCTGGGCTATTATTGCACGAGGCAATTCCCGGAAGATATTGATTCTGTTAAGACACCATACTGCTTGGGTTTCCCTGTCCATAGTTACCCTATCCAAAGTCATTCCGCTAGGGGTCAGCGCATTCATTATAACAGATGATCACAAAAATAAGATAATCATATGCGCTACAAGAATAAGAGAGAATTTTCCGGTTCCGGAAACCTTCCAGAGATAAAACAGAAAACCAGGGAGCACCACCTGTTCGGGCGGTACTCCCGGTATTACGATAAGCCACGGTTTTTAGAGAAATACAGAATAATATCTAGGGAACCTGTTGAACCGACCCGGGTGGAGAACCTGAAGGCTGTCCAAATCCCGATTGCTGTTGTACATCAGTTTGAACATCCTGCAATGCGGTTTCGAAAGTATTCCTTAACTCGTATTCAAGAAAAGGTAATTCGCTACTGGATCTGGAAAATGCCCGGCCGCTATGCTGAAAGGTTTTGAATGCGTCGCTATCGGTTTGGCCGCTTTTTGAGTTTTGTTCCTTGCCCATGTTTTTAATTGTTGATTCTCTTGACTCAGTAAGCAGTTCTAAAAACTCTATCAGGTCAGAATGCCCGGAATAGAAATCATCAGGCGCAGCCACCTTTTCAACTTTGTCTCTGATTTCCTCCAGTAGATCAACTTGCTTCTTGATAAGATCTTTCTTCTTTTGGTCTCTTTTCTTGGTATTCTTTTCTGACTCCGCCTTGGTGAGTTCCTTGTGGCTATCATCCAGATCTTTTTTCGCATCATCGAGTATCTTAACCATGCTATCCTCATAAGACTTTTTCGACTTGGAGCAGCCAGTCATAAGAAGAACTGCTACTAACAAGATAGAGATAGCCAAAAATAAAAAACCGCTTTTTTTTCTGCTTGAACTAATATTCACCCGTTTCACCCCTAAGGTTAAGGTTTATAGGTCTCAAACGACTCCTTACGATACTACCAGAAAAGAATGCTTTATTAAATAGTAATTTTCTGACCAACGCAATAAAGCTCCGAGAGCACTTGGTGGTAACCCCAACGGAACCAAGTCCCTGGTCCTCTTTATACTGAGGTCGTTAAATAGAAATGCTCTGACCTGCTGAAAGAACAACAACTTCTGCTTTATTCCCGACCATTTCCCTAAATTCTTCCGGATCCTGTCTGATACGATCAAAGGTGTTGTAATGACAAGGGATCACCTTGCCAGGACCAAGTCTCTCAACAGCCCATACTGCTTCCATGGGTCCCATAGTATAAACTGAACCAATAGGCAGAAAAGCCCAGTCCAGGGTATGTTTTTTTCCGATCCACTCCATGTCGGCAAAAAATGCCGTATCCCCTGCATGATAGATGGTCAATCCTTTTGTTGCCACCACAAATCCACAGGGCTGGACAGAGGAAACATGGATCGCAGGTGTAAAAAGGACTTTGAAGTCACCGATTTCTACTTGCCCACCCAAATTCCCGCTCACCACTTCAATATTTTTATCTATAGCTGTTTTTGCCAGCTCAGTAGTGCAAATTAAAGTAGCTCCTACTCTCTGACAAATATCTAATCCATCAGCCAGGCCATGATCCCCGTGATCGTGGGTGACCAGAACAAAGTCTGCTCGTTCAATGCTTTCCCGGTTTTTCAGAGGTGTGCAAGGATTACCTGTGATCCAAGGATCAAAAAGAAGAATGTTGTCCCTAATTTCCAGCATGAATGCGGCATGTCCCAACCAGGTTATCTTTCCCAACTTCCCTCCTCGAAAGTTAAAACACCATCCCTTGGATAATATATGAGATTGCTTTGGCCACCGTAGTATACTATAAAAATGGATTTTAACCGGGGGGCGTTCTTCGGTTATTTACTTTTACCATAATCTCTAGGAAAAAGTAAAAAAGTAAAGTACGTCCCGTAAGTATGGGAGACAAAGATGCAAACCACCGTGGTAATTCCCTCATACTGGGGAAGAAGTTGGAAAGAGCCGATCAACTTTGACGACGATGTGTATGATCACCCTACACCCATTGACCAAGAAGGAACCCTTAAGCGTGCCCTGGACAGCTTTGCTGCGTTGGAAAATAAGGATTTCAACATTGTGGTCATCGGCGTTACTGCTGCTGAGGAATTCCGGGACCAATGCCAGGAAAAGCTAAGATCAATCATCAAGGAAACCAAGACGTCCTTTCCTGTTAACCTATTCTCCTACTCCCAGACCGAGACTCTAAAGAAGAAATTAAAAGAACGTGGTCAGGAGAAACTGGTTGAGCTTGTTTCTCTGCAAGGGTATTCCAATGTGAGAAATGCCTGTATTATTTCAGCCATCCTTACCAATGCGGAAATTGCCATCTTTTTTGACGATGATGAAATCATCAACGACTCTAAATATATCTCCAAGGCCCGCGAATTCATGGGAGAAAAATCCGGTGATCAAATAGTGTTTGCCAAGGCCGGCTATTATATTAGACCTGAAAGTGACACCTATAAGATCCCCCCTCAGCGCCATTGGGTTTGGGCGGAATGGGACGGTGCCCAGGCCATGAATAAAGCTTTTGAGATAATCGCAAATCCACCCCGGCTGAAATTAACCCCTTTTACCTTTGGCGGCAATATGGTTGTTCACCGCGCATTGTTTTCCCGGGTAGCCTTCGATCCTAATGTGCGAAGAGGAGAGGATATTGATTATTTGGTAAACGCCAAGATGCTTGGATATGATTTCTTGCTCGACAATGAACTTCACATAAAGCACTTACCCCCTAAGAGCCGCAATCCCGGCTGGCAGGGATTTAGGGAAAACATTTACCGATTTGTCTACTCCAGGGAAAAGCTGCTTGCACAAAAACCCAAGAAGGGCTTACGAGAGGTTGAGATGGAGGAGATGGATCCTTATCCGGGTGTTTTTCTCCGAGATGATCTTCAGGACAGAATCTATAAAACATCGCTGCTTCTAGCCCTTGATTATTTGGCCCGGGACGACCGGGAAGGATTTGAAAAAGCATTGGAAAACATTGCGGTTGCTAAATACGATGCCAAACCAGATTTTAATCCTTTTGAGTGGTATCTGGATTATAACAGCAAGTGGCAAGAGTTAACCTCGCTGCTATCCACGGATAGCACTTTCCAGATTCCAAACCTACCGCAATATCAGGATTAGAAACGGGGAGCTAACTAGCTCCTTTCTAACCTCAGCTGAATCCGGAGGACGAACCGCAACCTGAGTCAGGGGAGTCGAAAAAACCTCCCAGGCTGAAGCGCGAAAATCGCCGTTCCACATTTTGACTCTGACAGTGAGGACACTCTATCTTCTCGTCACCCCGCAGCAAAGTCCGATAAAAAACTTTGAACTGCTTTTTACACTTCTTGCACTCATATTCATAAGCCGGCATTTTGAACTCCCTAAGCTGAAAAGAAGGAATAAGTTAACCCCTATTATACCCCCAGGGGTATATCTTTACAAGTCTTCGCTCCCCCGCCCCTCTTCCCATTCAATTAGGTCTATCAGTTGCTGCATCCGGGTATTACAGTGGGTTTAGATGATAGGCGCAGGAAGAATCAGCATATTTCTTGGATGGTAGAGTTGTTGATTCTCAACACTCATTGGGCTAGACTTAACCTGGACGTCAATACAACCCAAGGTGGAACCCTTTTGGAGGGCAAAGCTCGATAGAGCAAGACCTGGGATAATAGTCTTTAGTTAGAAAAATCCGAGAAATTGAGGAGGCAGGTTTGGATATTATTGAAATTATTGAGACCGCCATAAAAGATGAACAAGACGCGCAGGTTAAGTACAAAGAGGCTGCTGATTTGGCTCCGGATTCTAAAACCAGGAATGTATTACTGCAATTACGAAAAGATGAGGCGGAACATGAAAGGAAACTTAAAGACAGACTTACCGCTCTTAATCTGCTTAAGACTGACTAATCCTGCAATCGATTAATGGCTGAAATATTGTGTTAACCCCACAAATGAGGAAAAGCTAAGAAAAATTGCCAGGAGAGACAACCAGAGACCAACATGTGGTGCTTCGGGCTTTTCAATTTTCTTAGCGGCAAAATGGGTACATATAATTACCGAGGCTGTAAAGACAAGAACAGC
>SDBS01007104.1_pt1 | contig 10893 bp, 5 predicted proteins | sample 2277091 | NCBI WGS metagenome assembly SDBS01 (sample SAMN10404972, study PRJNA504765) | marine sediment metagenome | isolation source: marine sediment core GS10_PC15, 163 cmbsf | place: Arctic Ocean: Southern Knipovich Ridge | collected 2010 | reverse complement strand
GGTGAGATCGGGATAGAGCCAACCTCGCGGTAATGGGGGAGGGTTGGGTGAAAAATTCGAAATTCGAAATTCGAAATTCGAAATCGTGCCCCTGAATGGGGGTGCGTTACGGCCCTGGAGGAGTTATCTTAATGGCAGGATTCCACAGGGAGGTACCCCATGCCGAAATTCGTGCTGATGACCCGTCTCGCCCCGGAGAGTCTTCGCGACGCGGAGGTGCGCCGCGCCATGGGTCGCGCGTGGTTGAAGAAGGTCCAGGCGGCCTGTCCCGAGGTGGAGTGGATCGCTCACTACGCCATCCTCGGTCCGTACGATTTCATGGACATCTACGACGCGCCGACTATCGAGACCGCGCACAAGGTATCGCTGATCTCGCGCGCCGAGGGTGCGGTCTCGGCCGAGAGCTGGCAGGCGATGCCGTACGACGACTTCCTCAGTCTTTTGGAAGAAGTTGAACCCTGACGGAAGTTCAGAGATGCGAGTTTAGAGTTGCGAATATAGGACTCAACTCTCAGCCCTTTCTAATCCGGCAAAAACCTACCCGGCCGTTAAGGATCAGGTCGTGGCGTACCTCACGTGGCGTTCTCTGAAGAATCCCTGAATGATGGTGGGAACGTTTTGAAGGGAACGGAGGGCTGAGGTCACGCGGGTTTTGAGATCGTTCGGGCCCTTGAAGGGGGAGCGGCCGACCCGGTGGTTTTTGACGTGATTCCAGACAAGCTCGTCCGGATTTAGTTTGGGCGAGTATGAGGGCAGGAAGGAGATTCTCAGGACTCCGTCAGTGCCCTCTACGAACTTTTGAACCCGTGCGGATCTGTGAACCGGGTGGCGATCGGTAATCACGAATATTGGTCGCTCAGCATTGTGGATGAGACGCTTTAGGAACGTGGTGAAGTGGTCGCTAGTGAATCTTCCATCGATGGTCATGAAGCGAAGATGTCCATCCCACGGGTCCAAAGCGCATATTCGAACTTCAGCTGCAGTGGGTTCTTTCTCATCACGGTATCGTAGATCTTTTTCAGGTGTTTCCCCGACAGTTTCCGCGGCCGGCCTGGAATCCGGCGCTGTGTCTGTTTTTGGGCCTGATGCCGTGTCCGCCGTTGGCGGCGTGGTATCGTCGATTTGTGGGCCCTTCCGACACCGAATCAGTCACAACCAACGATCCTGAACTCGACGCCTTCATTGTCCGATGGAAGGCATCGGGGGCTGCCGAGCGGGCCAACTACCAACTCTTTTTATCGGAGCTGTGCGATGTGCTCGGGGTGCCGCGACCGGATCCTGCGGTGCCGGACGATGCCGCCAACAGCTATGTCTTCGAACGGGCGGTGACCTTCCACCACGCTGACGACACGACCTCGTGCGGTCGCATAGACCTGTACAAACGTGGCTCGTTCGTGCTCGAAGCCAAGCAGGGCACCGATACAGGCGCCGACGGCGCGGCGCCGGCGCGCCGGGGCCACGGCATACGAGGCACGGCGGCCTGGGACGACGCCATGGTCCGCGCCCGCGGCCAGGCCGAGCAGTATCTGCGCGCCTTGCCCGCCAATGAGCCGACCCCACCCTTGCTGGTGGTGGTCGATGTCGGCCACTCAATCGAACTCTTTGCCGACTTCACCCGCTCGGGCCGTACCTTCCTGCCGTACCCCGACTCTCGCTCGCACCGGATCCCTCTGGCTGCCCTTGCCGACGACGAGATTCGTGAGCGTCTGCGGCAGGTTTGGATCGACCCCGACGCCCTCGACCCCGCCCGCCGCTCGGCCCGAGTCACCCGCGACATCGCGTCGCGCTTGGCAAACCTCGCCCGAGAGCTCGAGGCCGACGGTCACAGCGCCGACGACGTCGCACATTTCCTCATGCGCTGCCTGTTCACCATGTTCGCCGAGGACGTTGGCCTGCTCCCAGAACGATCCTTCACCGGTTTGCTCGAGGATCTCGCGGGCGAGCCGGAGACGCTCGCGCCCATGCTAAAGAGCCTGTGGCACACGATGCGACTGGGTGGTTTCTCGCCGGTCTTGCGCACGGAAATCCCCAAGTTCAACGGTGGCCTCTTCGAAGATACGCACGCGATTCCTGTCAACCGGGCGCAGCTCGAGCGGCTCCATGAGGCGGCCCGCGCCGACTGGCGCGATGTCGAACCGGCCATCATCGGTACCCTACTGGAACGCGCCCTCGACCCCGCCGAACGCCACGCCCTCGGCGCCCATTTCACGCCCCGTGCCTATGTCGAGCGGCTGGTGCTGCCGACGGTGATCGAGCCCCTGCGCGAAGAGTGGCGGGGCGTTTTCACCGCCGCTGCCACGCTGGCCCGTCAGGGCAAGGCCGAGGCGGCACAGAAGGAGGTGCGGACCTTCCTCGACCGGCTGTGCAAGGTGCGGGTGCTCGACCCGGCCTGCGGAACCGGCAACTTCCTCTATGTCACCCTCGAGCACCTCAAGCGCCTCGAGGGTGAGGTGGTGGACTCGCTGGAGGGGTTCGGCGACACCCAGGGTCTGCTCGACCTTGCCGGACAGACCGTTGACCCGCACCAACTCCTCGGCATCGAGATCAACCCCCGCGCCGCCGCCATCGCCGAGCTCGTACTGTGGATCGGCTACCTCCAGTGGCATCTGCGCAACCGCTCCACGGCCCCACCCGAGCCCATCCTGCGCGCCTTCCACACGATTGAGTGCCGCGACGCCGTCCTTGCCTACGACTTCCCGCCCCTGCCGAGGAAGGACGAAGACGGCAACGCCATTACCCAGTGGGATGGGAAGACCACCAAGAAGCACCCCGTAACCGGTGAGGACGTCCCCGATGACAGCGTACGCGTGCCGGTGTGGGACTATCCCAACGCTCGCCCCGCCGAGTGGCCCGAGGCCGACTATGTCGTAGGTAACCCACCGTTCATCGGCAACAAGCGGATGCGTACCGAACTCGGCGACGGCTACGTCGAGACCCTTCGCGGGGTCTGGCCCGAAGTCCCCGGCTCAGCCGACTACGTCATGTACTGGTGGCACCATGCCGCCGAGCTGACCCGATCCGGCAGATTCGAACGCTTCGGCCTCATCACCACCAACAGCATCACCCAAGTCTTCAACCGCAGGGTCGTCCAGCGCCACCTCCACGCCGACCCGCCGCTGTCAATCGTGTTCACGGTGCCGGATCATCCGTGGGTGGACAGCGCGGACGGTGCGGCGGTTCGGGTGGCGATGACATCTGCACAGCTGGGGTTGCACCCGGGAATCCTGTGCAGATCAAACTCGGAGGCCACGCGTAGTGACGGGGTCGCCGACGTCAGAACAAGCGAAGTGAGAGGCAAAATCACATCTGCGCTCCGCCTAGGGACAACAACGGAGGATGCACCGAGTCTCGTGGCAAATCAGGCGATGTCATGCCCGGGTGTAAAACTCCACGGTATAGGCTTTAAAATCACAGAAGCCGAAGCAAACGAGTTACTTCTCAACAGCACGGCGGACGCCAAACTCCATGTTCGGCGTTATCTGAACGGTCGCGACGTTACCCAAACCTCCCGAGGCGTATGGGTGATTGATGCCTTCGGCTTAGATGAAGGAGAACTCCGAACGCGGTTTCCAGCTCTTTATCAACGGCTACATGACCGGGTCTTCCCTGAGCGACAAGAAAACTCTAGAGAACTGTATCGCCGACTCTGGTGGGTATTCGGCGAACCCCGTGCGACTCTTCGACCCGCTCTGAAGGGACTGGGCCGGTACATCGTAACGCCGGTCACCGCCTCGCATCGTTTCTTTGTTTTTCTCAGCGGCGATATCCTTCCGGATGACGCGCTTATTGCGATTGCCTCGAGTGATCCATTCCTTCTCGGCGTTCTCTCGAGCAGGTGCCACACGTGGTGGACGTTCAACTCAGGATCAACTCTTGAAGACCGTCCGCGTTATCTTAAGAGCCTATGTTTCGATAGGTTCCCCGTGGCCAGCTGCGACGCGCGAACGATGGAGAACGCCAGCAGTCTTGCCGAACAACTCGACACCCACCGCAAACGCCAGCAGGCGGCACATCCGGGCCTGACCCTCACCAACATGTACAACGTCCTCGAGAAGCTCCGCACCGGCGAGGTGCTGACAGTCAAGGAACGCGAGGTTCACGAGCAGGGACTCGTCTCGGTGCTGGCCGAGATCCACGACCGGCTCGACGAGACGGTGCTCGCAGCCTACAGCTGGTCGGATCTCGCCCCGGCCCTCGTCGGCAAGCCCGGTGGCACGACGCCGAACCCCAACATCTCCCTCGAGCAGGCCGAGGCCGAGGAGGAGCTGCTGACGCGACTGGTCGCCCTCAACGCAGAGCGCGCCGAGGAGGAAAGCCGCGGTCTCATCCGCTGGCTGCGGCCCGAGTATCAGGCCCCCGACGCCGTCGAGTCAGCCGAGCAGGAGGATCTCGATCTCAAGATTCCCGGCACAAAGCCTAAACCCAAATTGGCAAAAAAAGAGCCCTGGCCGACGGGCCTCGCCGCCCAGGCCAACGCCGTCCGCGACGCTCTCGCCGAGGCAGCCGGTCCTCAGGATTCAATCCAGCTCGCCGCTCGCTTCAAGAGAGCCCGCAAGCAGACCGTCGCCGAGATTCTCGAAACCCTCGTCGCCCTCGGCCACGCTCGAGAGGTTGGTGAGGGGAGGTACGTAGCCGGGTAAACGAGAGCGACCTTTGGAGGAAGCCCGCGTCGCAGCTGGAATCGCGCCTTCGACGGAGTTGGGAATAGGCAGATCTGCATCACGTTTCGTTCGGCCGGCGCCGGCCGACGATCATCAGTTGCGTGCTTCTTTCAGGCGACCTTGACGCGACGGTCGAAAACATCAAACGCAACCGGTTCTCCAGCCTCGATGAGAGCATCCCATGCATCGAGAGCCCGGGTCCGAAGGTCGAATCTCGACTCCTGCTCCGCCTCCTCCACCAGGCGGGCGAGGGCGTTGACGGCGCGCCGAGATCTCTCGTAATGATGCCAGTACATTTTGCCGTCTTCAGGCGGCTGAACCGCTTTCATCGCCAAATCGAGGACTTGATCGGCGACGGGTAGCAACTGTGAAGCGCGGTCGCACCAATCGATGATGGAGCTGAGGTTTCCGGTTCCTCCGTTTGTGTCAAGCAGCCGCGAGAAGAACTCCGGGTTCAAAATCAACTGGTCGTTTGGGCCACGGACAATCCCGAGAACAACGAAATCGGCGACCTTCTCGTCCGGATCATCGGCCAAGCGAAGGGCCAGATCGAGGATCCAATCGGGTGAACGCTCTCTCCGCAGCAACTCACCCACTTCACGGGCGGCGCCCTTTCGCACCGACGTTGAGCGGTCGAGGACCTTTTCCAGCGTTTCTTCGTCGATGGCTTTGTGGATGCGAAGGGCCCCAGCGGCCCGCCCTCCCCGCTCGGCGATGTGCTCATCGCTCGATTCGGCCATCGCGAGAAGTCGATCCAGGGCGATTTCCCGCACATGGGCGTCGTCGCTCCGGGTGGTCAGCCAGATCAATGGGCCCATGAGGTCGGATTCCGCCGCGATGCGGGGCTCTGCGGTCGCTTCGAGCACGATTGTCGCCACCGTTGGGGGGTCGTTCTCGTAGCACGAGAGCGCGGCAAACGCGGCACCTGCTCGTCGGCCCGGGTCTTCATGGTCGATCAGCGACTCAGCCAGTGCGAGAACCTCAGCTCGCCGAACCGGTTGATGCTGTGCGATTCTGCCGAGCGAATGCAAAGCTGAGCATGCCGTTTCGTTCATCCTGTAGCCGAGCAGCCCGAAGTCGTCGGTCAGGGTCATGCCCGCCGAGGTCGGTCCCCGCGCGATGGCCGCGAGGCGTGCGATGACCGGATCCGGCCATTCGTAGCGTGAACGTTTGTCGATGATCCAGGCCAGTCGGCGTCCGGATTCCTGCTCATCGAGATACTCGGGCCGGACCAGGATTTCGGCGAGATCTTCATCGTCGAGCCCCTCCCACGGCTTCGAACGTGCGTAGTGATCTGGAGGTTGGCTGTGGGCAATGCCCGTCAACACGGCCTTGCGGGCTTCCGCTGGCGTTTCCTTGTCGAACGCCCTCGCGAGGTCGGCGTAGCGGCGCGGGTCGGCGGCGGCCAGTCGTTCCAGCTGGGCGGTGAGCTGACCCAACGTGAACACGCCGACGACACGTTCCCCGCGTTCGTGCCAGGTCGCTGAGATGCTTGAGCGATTCTCCGATTCGGCTTTTCTGATCTGTCGTGTCCACTCGCGCAGCGACCAGGCGTCGGCAACGTGGTCGGGGATGGCACTCGTAATGTGCCCCCCCCGGGGCTCTCCAATGAAATCGAACAGCTTGCCGTCGAACTTGCGTTGCAGCTCGCCGAGCCTTCGTCGAGCCATGCTGGAGAGCCTCGGGCCGGGTAGCTCTCCGAGAAGCTGGTATGCCGTGACACCGAACGCGGTGGGAAGGAACTCGGGACGTTCCTGTTCCTTCGGCACCGTCCACTCGTCTCGATACTCAAGGAGCCATCTCTCGAGCTCCACGAATGCGTGCTCCGTAACGTCTTCACCGATCCTGGCCACGAAGTCTCGCGCGAGCCGCATTTTGGCGCTGCTTCCGCGAATCCCGATGCGGAGATGAACCCAATGGGGATTCGACGTCAACCAGCTTGCCAGGATATCGGCCGCCTTGGTGGCATCGGGTGGCAGGTTTGCGCCTGCACGCAGCAGCAGCCAGGCATCTAGATCCTGGGGGTCAGCAAAAAGTCGGTTCGAGATTGTCTTCCATGTCTCCGGATCGCTCGCGAGTTGGCCCACCAACGATCGCGACATCAGCTCGACGAGTCGGGTGAGGAGGGAGCTCTCCTTAATTTTGTATCCGGATTTTTTCAGGAGGTCACCTGGGAGAGCCTGCCACCAAGAAAGGAAGAGAGCCCATGATCCGTGGTCAGCGAGGAAGGACGAAGGGGGAAGCTCGTTGCTCTGAGGGAACCCTTGTGCCCACGCCGGTCCACCGCCGATCAGGTCATCAGATGAGGCCCGCTCCAGGAGAATGGCAAGCAGCTCGAATGCCCGATCCGGGTGGTGTTCGAGGAGCTTCTTCCAGCTCACACGCATGGCTCCCGCCGCGTTGTGTGCGATGTAGGCTTTGCGAAGCTGGAAGAGCGCGTCGGTGTCATTGCCCGGTTGATGGGTAAGCATCCGGTGGGCCTGATCGATGATGGTCGGGTCATCCTTAGACCATTCGGAGAGATGGTTCGCGACCCCATCTCCCCAGAACTCCGCCACCGATCCGAGCAACCCGATCAGCCGTTCGCGGAGCGCTTCGCCCGTAGCCGCGCGGCGCCAGGCGTCGTCGAACCACCCGTTCTTCGACAATGCCTCGATCATCGGAACGTTGCGTCGAACCACGGTGTCGAGGATGTGGGCACTCAGCGATTTGTCGTCGATCCACCTCCGGACGGCACTGACCAACTCGTCGTTCGGCCGGTCGATGGCGGCGATCCCGAGGAGGACCGCGCGCTTGAGGAGAGGACGAACCAGTGAGGACCGGAGGACCTCGTCGAGGAGCCTGATTCCCCCCGGCCGATCGATGAGCAACGGCACGGTGAGGTGGAGCCGACGCGCCTGGTGAAGGCTTTGAGCATCGTGCTTCCCAATCCGCTGAACAAGATCGGCGAAGGTACGAACATCGCTCCAACGCTGGGCCATCCGCACGTCCGTGATGATCTGGTGGACAGGCCTGACGTGCGGCACGTTTCCTCGAAGGTGCCGACCGAGGACCCCTGCGGTGCAGAGCGCATCCACGGCCACATGGTCGAGACCGTCTGCCGGAACCGAGAGAAGGCCGTCGCTTTCCATACGACTGATGATTTGGTCCAGCGCTTGTCCAGCCCTCGCTGCGCTGCAGCCCGGAAGCCTCTCACTGAGAACGGCCCACCATCGGTCGACGATACCGATTTGGCTCCGCAGGTCGCCAAGAGAAGCTCCAGCGTCCAGGAGGTTGATCAGCAGGCGAAGGAAGAGTGGTCGCTTCGCGAGGACTCTCGTCTGCGGGCTGAGATCGTCGGCTGCGACACCCTTCGACGCCAAAATGGAGGTAACGGTGGGTTCGTCCAGGTCGCCGACGAACACCTTCTCCGGTCTTCCGCTTGGCGATCCCGATACAAGTGCGGAAAGCTGAAGCTCTTTCTCGGCGTCAACTGTGCGGCAACCGACGACGATGGTGAACCCGGCTCTCCGGGCCTGCCGAAGCCACCGGCGGCACCGCTTCAATCGTTTCTGGACCTTTTCGCCACTCGAGAGGATCTGATCCAGCTGGTCCATGACCACCACTGCCGGGCCTCCTGCGGCGAAGTGTTGAAGTGTGACGATTGGATCGTCTCCCAGACCGATCTCATTCGAGTCCATGTCGGGCCGAAGCGCGAGAAGGGGCGTGTGCTCGTTTCGGAGGGCTTCGACGACTGAGGCAATCACCTCGCTCTTGCCAGTGCCGGTAGGGCCATGCACCAGAATGGAGCTGTAGGGAGGGGATGCCCGGATCTTCTTGAGAATGTCCTCGGTCTCACCCCGTGAGATAAGGTCCATCCCCCGGACCTCGATCACACTCTGAACGAAGCTCGACGCGATTTCGTCAAGTCGATCGTGTGTCCAGGGCTCGAGCGCTCGGGGTTGGATTTCAATCCCCGCACTTTGTACAGCAGATCTGACGTCGGATGCTCGCAGCTCTTTGGTCAATGAAGATCGGGCGAAATAAGACAAGAAGTGGAGGAGTTTGGCGGGATCCGACGGAGAGAGGAAGCCGGTCACCGTGGCGGAGTACTCACGAATTCCACCGGGTTCCTTGAATTGCAGCTCGATTCGCTTGATCAATTCGTAGGCCATCTCGACCTGACTCTCACTGTTTGGAGCGAGCTCCCAAATTTCCATCAATCGTTCGAGTACGTCTTGGTCAATCGACCGGGACCATTTCTCGCGACTGTCAGCAGTAACCGCTTTCTCAATCAGATCGATGAGCTTCGGGCAACGAGAGTCACTGACGAATCGGAAACGTTCTGCACGACCGTCCTCGAGCTGTGCTTTGGCATCGCCGAGGATGCTTCGGCCTCGATTTCGTTTCCTTCCAAGGTCGCTGATCGACCAGCTTCTGCCTTCCCTTGTCTTGCACTGAACGGCGACGCGCACGCCTTCCTCGGTCAACCAGCAGTCGATGCCTTGGCCATCCTCATGGACCCCTTCCCATTGCACCGACTCGACCTCCTCATTGAGAAGTCGAAGGAGTTGGAGGACAACGTAGCTTTCCTCGTACCAGACTCCGCGCTTCGAAGGGTCTTGGCCGATCATTTCAGTCCTACGACGGCGCGGTCGATGTCGCGCCACGACACGAAGCGGTCTGGGCCGCAGGGCCGTTCCTCGTCGCCTCCGTAAATGACGATTCCGGCGGGGATTTCGACGGTCGGTGTTCTCTTGGACAGCTCACGGAGTTTCTGGATCGTTGATCCGTGTTGGTGATGCGGGGTGGCACTTGCTTTGATCTCGATCGGTACCAGATTATTGCCGAATTCGATGACCAGATCGACTTCGTAGCCGTCACTGGATCGCCAGAACCAGCAGTCGAGGGGTAGGCCACGGTTGAGGCGTGACTTGAACACCTCTGCGACGCACCAGGTTTCGACGAGCGAACCCCACCGCGGATGTCCGCGGAGCTGGTTGACATCGGCGATGTGGAGCAGGCGGCAGGCGAGGCCGGAGTCGAGGAAATAGAGCTTGGGTCGTTTAATTAGCCGTTTGCCGAAGTTGCGGTGGTGCGGTCGGAGCAGACGAACGACGTAACACGCCTCAAGAACCGAGAGCCAGTGCCCGACCGTCTTATTATCGATGCCGATGTCCCGAGCCACTGTGGCTACCTCGAAAACCTGGGCGGTGTTGGCTGCGCACAGCCGAAGGAATCGGTCGAACGCATTTCGATCTCGTACGGCTAGAACAGATCGGACATCCCGATTGACGAAAGTGGCGAGGTAGTCCTCGAGCCAACGCACGGTTCCAAGTTCTTTCCGGTCGGCGTCGTAGAGAGGTGGGTATCCGCCGCGCAGAACCGCATCTGCGAGAGTCTTGGGGCGAAGCTCGGTGGACTGGAGTTCGGCCAATGAAAAAGGCAAGAGTTCGAGATGAGCTGCGCGTCCCGCCAGACTCTGAGCAACATCGCGCTTGAGGTCGGGTTGTTGTGATCCGGTCAGCGCCCAGCAACCCTGACGCCCGTCCTGGTCAATTCGGACTTGGAGGTAGGAGAGAGCTTCGGGCACATTCTGGACTTCATCCAGGATCGCACCATCCGGAAAACGCCCGAGAAACCCAAGTGGATCGTTCTGAAAGCTCGCTCGCTCAAGGGGGCTCTCAAGGTTCACGTATTGGAGGTCCTTGAAAGCAGCCCGCGCAAACGTGGTCTTACCAGACTGTCGTGGGCCGGTGATGAACACCACGGGGTATCCCTTGCGGAGCTTGGATATCAAGGGAATCAGAGCGCGATCGATGAACTTCATTCTTGTAATATAGGAGTTTTAATCCCGTTTTGCAAACTTCACGGATCGAACTGATCGTTTTTTGGAATGACATCGGACATTCTCTTGGACATTCTCATCTCGTATGGCCAAGTAAGTTATTTCGATGAAGTAACTTAGGTTGCTGGTTGCAGTGGACAAGAACAGGGACATTCAAATCGACAAATCCGTGGTTCGGATTCGCCCTGCACAAGGCGTGCGGCGTTGCGATGTCTCCCCTACCTCCTCACCTCCTATCCCTTCACTCTTCAAACGGTAGCGCTTGATCGTCGGCGTCTTCTATTGGCTCGGCGGCGCCGCTGTTGTCGCCATTGCCCTCGACCTTGATCCTCTTCACCTTCGCCACCGGCTTGGGGGCGAGACGGCGGCCGCGGGCGGTCACACCGATGACCTCGAGCACCGAGA
>SDBS01007103.1_pt1 | contig 10893 bp, 11 predicted proteins | sample 2277091 | NCBI WGS metagenome assembly SDBS01 (sample SAMN10404972, study PRJNA504765) | marine sediment metagenome | isolation source: marine sediment core GS10_PC15, 163 cmbsf | place: Arctic Ocean: Southern Knipovich Ridge | collected 2010 | reverse complement strand
ACTTCTTAATACGTCTCTTTGCCAGTTTCAACTTATACATATGCTCCAAGTTGCTCTGTAGCCACCATTGAAGAGATAAATAACCTAAAAGTTAAAAAGATGTTTGTTCACTACCAATTAAGAAATATTGATAAAAGCTCCCTACCAACTCCAACAACAATAATAAAGCTAATAAAACCAATTATCCACCAATTCACTGGAATAGAATATTCTGGTTCTCTTTCCCCCTTCTTTTTTGCCCCTTTTACTATGAACAAACTCAAAATTACAATCATTCCTCCAGAAACGACCCCCCCTATTGAAAGAATTTTTGTAAAAGAAAAGAAATCAAAGAAACTAACAACAACATATATCAAAATAGGGATTAAAGAAGAAATAATCCATGCTTTTCTCTTTCTAACCTTCTCATCTAACTCAAGATTTTCCTCTAAAGCATTACCCAAGGCAAGATGAGAAGTAAACATTGTAAAAATTCCTAACAAAATAAAAATCGTTCCAAGAGCAAAAGTAGCAATCTCTGGAGTTCCTAACCCCTTAAAACCAACAACAACAAAAGTGAATAATAAATAAAATAAAATAGAAACGGCTGAACCAGTAAATATTACTTTTTTCATGAGTTCTTTTTTCTTACCTAAAATCAAAGAAATCTCTGGAATTGCCGCGGAAGAAGTTAATGCAAAAAGAATAACTCCAAAAGGCAAAAGAAAATTTCCAAAATTTATATAATTAAGGTTTTGAAAATCTACTTTTCCAACAAAAATTGTAAAAGCAGCAAAAAACAAAATTAAAGTAACAAGAACTCCAATTTTCTCAAATTTCTTAAGAGAGCTCATCCCCCCCCACAATAAAATAGATACCAGAAGACCAAACCCAACTCCAAAAAACACTGAATAACCTACGTCACCAAAAAACAAAAAACTAAGACTTTCCCCAACTCCAAATAAATAGGCCACAATGGCAGAATAAATCCCAAAGAACATTGCAAAATTCATTGCTCTTCCAGCATTCTTTCCCAAATATTTCTTAGCATATCCAGCCAACTGGTGTTTTCCCTTTGTTCTGAGAGCGGTTTCTCCAAGATAAAGATTAATAAGCAAAACTATGGAACCTATAAAAAAAAGATAAAAGATAGAAACAAAAAATCCAGCCTTTGCAGTAACATATGGGATACCCAAAAATCCAGCCCCTATGCAACTCCCAATAAGAACTGACGAAGCCGTAATATATAGTTTATTCTTACTATTCATTTTTTCACCTTTTTTATGAGCCCACTAGGAATCGAACCTAGATCTTCGGGGCCGAAACCCGATATTCTATCCGTTGAACTATGAGCCCTTTAATTCCTGGACAATAACCTAAAATAAAAATGAAGATTAGATTTAAATAATTTAACATTCACCTAATAAAATGAAGAGACACCACAAGGTAATGATCGGAAGTTTTTCAACATAAGTCATAGTCTCCTTGGTAGTAATTGCCATTCTCATAAATGGAATAATCGTAAAACAAAATATTGAAAATAGCTATCTTAACCAAAGAATTTCCCAACTAGAAGACGAAACAGATGGAAAAGTGAATGAGCTTGCAGTTGAGATAATTAATACAAAAAGCTCTTTGGACATGGAACTAATAAACATCAACCAAAATTTAATGTCCGCAACTGAACAAATAAACCAATTAAAAGTTGAATCTGGTGAAGATTTTTCAGGAGTTATAGAAGAAGTAATAGATTCAATAGTGATAATAAGAACTCTAACAGCGCAGGGATCTGGATTCTTTATAAATAGTGGAGGATTTATTGTAACAAATAAACATGTTCTTGTAAATGAAAATGGAGAAATTTCAAGAGTAATTCAAGTCGTAAAAAGCAATAATAAAATGCTATCTGGAGAGTTAATTGGATACATAACAGATCTTGATCTCGCACTAATCAAAGTTGGTGAAGAGTCTTCATTCATAGAATTAGAAAGTTCTGAAAATGTTAAGATAGGAGAGAAAGTGATTGCAATTGGAACTCCTCAAGGGCTCCAGTTTTCTGCAACAGATGGAATAGTTTCTGCAGTTAATAGGAGTGGATTTGGAAACTCCGGAACATATGTTCAGACAAATGCTCAATTGAATTCTGGAAATTCTGGAGGGCCACTAATAAACAAAAAAGGAAAGGTAATCGGAATGAACAACTTCAAATTAGTAGATAGTGAAGGAATAGGATTCGCATTAGAAGCAGATAAAATAAAACTCGGAATAAATGAAATTGGAATACAATTGCTCAACCAGACTTTAATTTCTTGAGAATCCCAAATAATTTAAACCAAATTCTCATAAGAGAAATATGAACAAAGGCATAACAGCTAAGAAAAACGAAAACTTCTCAGAATGGTTCACACAAATAATTGATAAAGCAGAAATTGTAGATTTGAGATTGGGAATGAAGGGATTCAAAGTAATAATGCCTTGGGGCGCAATGACAATGGAAAACATGTTTAAGTATTTAGAAGAAGAACTTCAAAAAAACGGTCATAGGCCAACATTCTTCCCATCGGTCATTCCAAAAGAAAATTTAACAAAAGAAAGTGAGCACATAAAGGGATTCACTCCAGAAGTTTTTTGGTTGAAAGGCACTAATGAGGGGCAAGAATTGGCCCTAAGACCAACATCAGAAACACTTTTTACTCCAATGTTCAGATACTGGGTTAGAAGTTACAGGGATTTACCACTAAAACTATATCAAAGAGCACACATGTTTAGATTAGACACTAAAGCAACACGTCCATTAATTAGGGATAGGGAATTTATATGGATTGAATGCCATGATGCATTTGCAACAAAAAAAGACGCAGAGGCACAAGTTCAAGAAGACATAAGGGTAACTGAAAAAATAATGCATCAAATATATGGAATTCCTTTTTTGCCAATGAAAAGACCGGTATGGGATAAATTTGCTGGGGCAGAATACACAATTGGTTCTGATTGCTTTATGCCAGACGGAAAATTGATTCAACAACCATCAACACATTTAATGGGACAAAAATTTTCTAAAGCATTTGGTGCTAAATTTGAAAACAAAAATAAAAAACAAGAATATTTATGGACAACTGCATATGGACCAGCAATCTCAAGAATTCTTGCATCAGTTATCTCAACTCACGGAGACGACTCTGGATTAATTTTGCCTTATGCAATAACCCCCACACAAGTAGTGATAGTCCCTATTTTCACAAAAGAAAACAAACAAAAAATACTAAAAAAGGCCAATGAAGTTTATCATATTCTTAAAAAATTAAAAATTAAAGTTGAACTCGACGATGATTCAGAAAAAAGGCCTGGAGAAAAATACCATATTTGGGAGTTGAAAGGGGTTCCATTTAGAATAGAAATCGGAGAAAAGGAAACAAAAACAAAAGAATTAACTCTTTTCACAAGAGATACAAAAACAAAACAAAAAATAAAAATAACTGAATTAAAAAAACTTTCAAAATTGGGCAAAGATTTTGATAAAAGACTATTGAATAAAGCAGACAAATTTGCAAAATCAAGGATTGTTAATTGTTCATCAATAAAAGAGATAAAAGAATCTCTCAACAAAGGAAAAATAGCGAGAATTAATTTCTGTTCAATAGAAAAGCAAGGGATCAAATGTGCAGAAAAAATTGAAAAAGAAACTGGAGGAGATATTAGGGGAACTCTCGCAAACAAAAATGAAACTCCAAAAGGCAACTGCGTAGCGTGTAAAAAACCTGCAACGAAAGTTGTTTATGTTGGGAAAAGTTATTAACTCATGTGACAAACGGTCTTCTAACAAAATGATTAAATCTAATCCTCTACTACAAGAAGTGCATTGAGCTCGCTTTCCATTTTAAAAGTTCTCTCGAATAGAAAACTCAATTCTTTCTCAACTTCCTTTTTCTCCATCTTCTTTTCCATTTTGGCTTTTCATTTGCCAAAAACCTTCGAAGATTGAATTAACTTTAGAATACTTCCCTAATTTAATTCAAACTTGAGGTCTTTGAACTAAATTAAGCTAGTTTAATTAGAGTAATGACTGGCTTAAAATTCCACATGCAGGAATAGCTAACTAGTCTAATACTCATTAAGAAAATAAGAACCCATTCTTTTTAAAATTTTTGATTCAACAGCTTGTTTAAATTTTCTTCAAGAACATCTAATTTATCAAAATCTATCTGTCCGCCAATGGCATTTTCATGCCCTCCCCCTCTAGCCCCAGGAATTTCTTTTATAGCTTCTAAAAATTTATCGCGAATGCCCACTCCCCTCATGGAAAGATTCGCTAGAACACCTTTTTTCTTAGCAACAATAATTATCTTATCTGGAAAATCATAACTTAGTTTATTCGCAACGATTCCACTAACACTTATATTCGAATCATACCTAAAAAAAATCATTTCGCCAGAAGTATTCTCTTCTGCTTTTTTTATTAAAATTTTGAGCTTAGAGTCAACTTCCTCAAATCTTTTATGCATCTCCCTATTGTCTGCTTTCTCTTCTAAAACTTCATAAGGAGTTCTTACATTAATCAAAAACCTTATCATCTTCATTACAAAGCTAGTCCTATCATTAAGTCCATAACCAACCATCAGAGAGATCTTTCCAATTTGAGAATGATACAAAATATCAAAAGGAACTTTAGAATCAATCCCTAAATCAGGATATTTTTTAAGAAATTCTTCATATCCCTTTGGGAAATATTTATCGGCAATACATCCAGCAACCATTATCCATAAATCCTCTTTCTTTTTCACAACATCATAACACAACTTTGTAACTGGCTCTTCTTTACCAGAACTAAAAAGAGGATTATGATAATTGACCCATTCTGGAATAGAACTCTTATCTATATTATGATGATCAATCCAAACAATAGGAAGATTTCTCTCTCTCACCTCATCAAAAAATTCTTCTGAAACATTTGGTTTATCAAGTATAAAAATATAATCAGGATTAAATTCATCAATCCTCCTAAGATACTCTTTGCCAAGATAAGAAGTCTTAACAGGAACTCCATTTCCCTTATTATAATATCTTCTCAAAAGAAGATAACTACAAAGACCATCTGGATCATTATCAAAATAAAATAGTGGATTTTGTGCCTTAATCAAATGCTCACGAATTTCTTCATTTTCAGATTCTTTTAACATAAAAGTTAATCAAATTAATAGTATAAAAAGTTAATCAAAGCCCCTTGCCCAAATTTATCTTCTCTTTCAAATTATAAATTTCTTCTCTAAAGAAAGAAAGCATGGCTTCACCCTCGAGAACTTTCAAAAGATCTTCATTACTTGCAGATAAAATTTCAGATAAATTCTCAAAATTACCCACTAAAAGATCAACATATCTCTCAAGAAGATTTGTTTTTCCAAGCAACCTCATTCCTTTAGGAGAAACATTTTTATCGTGAAGCTCTTCAAAAAGTAACCTAGAAATATTCATTGGCTCAAGTAGAAAATCAAAGTCCATTTTTTCTAAAATTTCTAAGGAAGATGAGGAACTCGAGCCAAAATAATCTTTTAAGAGAAGGTCTTCTTCTTTTTGAAGCCCCCCAAGAAGTTCCTTCAACCTCATCCCAACAATTATTCCTTCTTTGCCCAACTCAACCAAATATCTTTGAACTACTTCGGAAATTCTCTTCATGATTTCTATTCTCTGAAGAACCCCACACACATCATTAATTGTTGCATGCTTTCTAAGTTCAAGAGAATTTAAATCTAATAAAAGTTCATCAAAAAGATCTCTTTGCTTTTCTAAGATTTGAAGCGTCTCAGAAGCTCTCCTTAAAACTTCTGAACTTCTTTCAAGCTGATAAGAAAGATCTTCATAATAAAGAGAAATCTTATTCTTCCTATTAGAAACAGCGATAACGACAGTCTTTGCTTGTTTAGCAGTTCTTTCTGCAGCCTTGTGTCTTGTTCCAGTCTCTTTTGTATGTATTGAAATATCTGGAAACAAAAGAGTATTAACACTTAAAATCTCCTTTGCATCTTTAGAAAGAATTATGGCTCCATCCATTTTAGCCAGCTCAACAAGTTTTTGAGCACTAAATTTAGTATTGATTTTAAACCCCCCTTCAACTACTCCTTCAAGATTTCCATTATCAAGAACCATTAAAGCACCCATCTTCGCATTTAAAAAATCATCCAATGCTACCCTTAGACTTGTTCCTGGAGCAATCATCCTCAAAACATCCAAAAAATCCTTTCCAAATTCTCCTTCTATATTTTCTTTGGAGAAAGGTAAAAAGATTTCTTCATTTCTTCCTTCTTCAATCATTTTTAAAAAAAATCAATGAAATATTTAAATATTTAGGAGAAATTTTGAACTTTTAAAAAAAACTAGCTCTTGGCAAAAGTTTTTGCAACAATTAATGGAAAAAGTATGGAAGCCTCACCATATAACTTGACTCTTTTCGCCTCTGGAGCAACTTTTCCCCAACTAACCGCCTCCTCTGGAAGGGCACCACTATCAGAACCATCAAACTCTTGAGCAGTATTTACATAAACTGCATAATTTGCGCCATTTCTAAACATGTTAGCATTGCAAATATGATGCTTAATAACGCCGCCGCCAAGAATTATAATCCCTGTTTTATCTGGACCGAGTGTCGAATTATTCATTTTCCAAATATCTTCGGCAACATCAAATAAAAAATCGGGGTTTTTTGATTTAAAAAAATAAACCATATCTCCAAGACTCCCATCTGTAATTGCAGGACAAAAAACTGGGATTTTATTTTTATAACAATGGAAATAGATTGAGTCTTTGTTATTTATCTTTTCTCCAAGTTTCCATATGAATTCGCTCGGAGTAACAACCTTTCCAGTTTCCTTCTGTCTCTTATAAAACTCTTCAAAAATAGGAATAATAAACTCTTCAAATTCACAATATCTTGAATTGGGAATAAAAATGTTCCCAGCCCTATTAATTCCTTTCTTCCTTAATTCATGTCCATCAGCATCGAAATCTCCTAATTTAAAATTTCCTAAACACTTTATTATATCATCTTCAACTCCTCCAGCAGTTGTGACCATTACATCCACTTTCTTATGTTCAGCAAGGTAACAAATCACTTCTCTCAATCCGGAAGTCACCATATCTGAAGTGTATCCCAAATAGATGAAAACTTTTTCTTTTATCATTTCATTTATAATCTCTATAGATTTTGATAAATTGCTTGCCTGAATGCCTGTAGAAGAAAAACTATCTATTATTTTATCATAATCAACTCCCTGATTAAAATCATAACCTTTAATTGTAAGGCCCTCCGCCTCTTCAGACTTCCTAAGGATATTCTTTCTTGCAAGATCTTCTTCCATAAAAAAAGAACAAAAAGGTGGTTTTTAAAATTAACCTCTACAGGCGCAAAATCTTTTTAAACCGACCTGGCCTCCATAGCTTATGAGTAAATGGATAAAAATTTTATTAGGATTGATCCTTTTAGTAGTTCCATTATACCTGGTTTTTCCAGGAATGCCTCTCTCTTCATGGGGAGAAGCAACATGGGAGCTCATTAAAGGGGGGATAACAATCTTTGTAATACTTATGGGGATAATTCTGGTAATAATTGGAATTGACGAATTAAAAGATTAATTTCCAAGAGTAATCAGAACTCCTTCTATTATAGCCGCGATAACCAAAAGGGGCAAGACAACAAAGAGATAAGAAAAGAAAGAATTTATGAAGAATTTTTCGAAAGCTTTGAATTTTTCTTTTTTAAATATAAAAGTTGAAAATTTTAGACCCAACCCAAGAGAAATAAAAATTGCTGGCAACTCGATAATTCCATGAGGCAAAATTCTCCATAGCGAAAGAATCCCATATTCTGACACACTAAGTTCTGCAACAAAACCTAAAACAAACCCATTTAGGATGGCATTAAAAATCGGGAAAAGCCCAAAAAAGAACCCAAGAAAAAGACCCATCAAACTTGATAAAGAATTATTATTAAAAAGAAAGAGAATCATTTCGATTGTTCCAAGCCCTCTAGTCCTTCCAACTAACTCTCTTAAATGTTCTAAGATTTGAGCACTAAAAGCCTCAGAAAGTGGAACAAAAAAACCAATTAAAGAAAAAAAGAAGAATACACCCACTATGGAATAAATAAAAGATCTTGAATCCCAAATATACTCTAAAGAATCTTTAAATTTCTTTTCAACAAACTTTTCCAAATTAAATTTTTTACTACCCTTTTTCAAATTAACTAAACCTCCTTGAAAGATAGTCAACTTTATTGGGAAAAAGTCTCCTTAAGTAAAAACCATAAATGAGGCCTGCAACAAGCCCCCCAAGATGAGCAACATTTCCAATAGGAAGATCGGCCCCAATAGAAATTAACCAAAGTAAAACAAGCATGCCTGGAGCGGCATATTTCATCTTTATTGGTATGGGAATAAACATCAGATAAACTGGAAGATTTGGGGTCAAAAGAATTAAAACTCCTATCAACCCAAAAAGAGCTCCAGAAGCCCCAACTGCAAAGGTATTAAAATCGGCAGGAAAAATAAAAGAAGAAACTACAAAAAGAACCCCAGCAAAAAGTCCAGAAAGAAGGTAAAATGTAAAGTATCTTTTCTTTCCAAGTATTCTTTCAACTAATCCCCCAACAAAAAACAAAGAGAGCATATTAACAAAGAGGTGAAAAAAATTCCCATGCATAAACATACTTGTAATAAAAGTCCAAACATAAAGGCCCTCTACAATATTTGAAGGATTTAATGCTACGTGCTCTATAGAAATTATTCCAGAAGAGATTAAAATTGAAAAAATAAAAAACAAAACAACATTAAGAATAACTAATTGGGTTGTGAGGGTAATTCCACTAACAAAACCTTTTTTTTTCTTTGGATAAATTTGATAGACAGCCATGTTTAACAAAATGGGAAAGGTTATTTAAACCTCACTAAAAAACTATTTTTTTCTTTTTATTTTGCTTTTTACCTTCTTCTTTGGAACTTTCTTTTTAATAATCATTTTCTTTACAACTTTCTTTTTCTTCACAGGTTTCTTTTTTGAACTTTTCTTTTTCTTCGTAAGTTTCTTTTTCTTTGCAACAACTTTCTTTTTACCCGTAGATTTCCTTTTTGAAACTTTTTTCTTTTTGGCTTTTGTTTTAACTTTCTTAACTGATTCCTTTCCTTTTTCTCTTTCTTCTTTTCTTTTCTTGTCAGCTCTTTTTTTCCTTGCTTCTTCTTTCTTCTTTTCTTTCTCTTTTTCTTCCTTTTTCAACTCCAAGGCCCTCTTTTTACCAAGTTTTGCTTTTTCTTTTTCCATTTCAACATTAACAAGTTCCAATTTTTCATCAATTCTTAAAAGACTTTTTTTCAACTCCTTAACAAGTTTAGAATTATCCTTTACACTAAAGATTTCCCCACACTCATCACAGGTAAAATCCATGAGAAGAGCCTCATCTTCCCCATATTCTAACCCGCAGGACTTACAAGCATAGAAAACTTTAGAATTCCTCAACCTAATTTCGTCTTCCACTTCTCTCCTGTTTCTTAACAAAAAACTTTTTAAAAATTCCAAACACTTTAGAATTTCAAACTTCCAAAAATAAGTATACCATCCCTTTTTCTTATCTTTTTTTCTAATAGAAGAAACAAGACCAAAATCAGAAATTTTATAGAGAATGTTTCTTGTCTGGTTAATTGTAATCTCTAATTTCTTTGCAAGAATAAACTCATTCACATGTTTTGGATTATTAAGTAATTCTACAATTCCTTCTGCAGATTTTCCGACAATCGAAACAACAATTTCTTGAAGAAGTTTATTCAACATAACTTAATTAAAAAAATACTTAATTAAATAGCTTTCGGTCCCTAAATCAAATATAGAAAATTAAAAGGGAAACTCTCTTAGAACAACATTTTTAAAGTATATGTTCCAATATATATTTAGAGGTGAAATGAATGGGATTATTTTCTAAAAAAAAGGAAGAACCGGCAATGGCCTTACCAAAATTGCCAGAACTGCCAAGTTTACCCTCCGAATTTCCAGAAATTAAAGAAAATTTTCCAAAAGGAGAAATTCATAACCTTCCAAGCTTCCCAAACAATGGAACAGGAGAAAAATTTTCTCAGGAAGTAATAAAAAATGCAATCTCAGGGGGAGAAGAAGATGAAGATGAAGAAGAATTTTATAGAGATATCCAAGAAACAAAAATTCCTAAACCAGACTTTAGTAGTATTCCAAAGGCATTTTCAGAAGAAAGAAGAGGTCCTACGGGAAAAAGAGTTGCTCCAAGAAGTATGACAAAGAAAATTGAAGAACCAAGAAGAGAAGAAAGAGGACCTGTTTTTGTGAGAATAGAAAAATTCGAGAGTGCTATTAAAATCTTTAGCGAGACAAGAGATAAAATTAACGAAATTGAAAAACTCCTTGAAGAAACAAGAGAATTAAAAGGAAAAGAAGAAGAAGAATTATCTTTGTGGGAAAAAGAAATCCAGGGAATGAAACAGCAAATTGAAAAAGTTGACAGAGATATTTTTTCTAAGGTTTAAATGAAAAGCAAAAAATCTGTAAACATGGGGCCCCCAATTCACATAAAATTAGAAGTTGACGAGGCTAGAGAAGGCAAAAAGGATTTACTTTCTTCGGAAGTTAATTTACTAAAAATTTCCCAAACTATTTCAAGATATAAAGATCTAAGAATAAAAGAATTGGAAAAGAAGAGATTAATCATACAAAAATCAAAAGAAATTAAAAAAAATCTTCTCAAACTACAAGGTTTATTGCCCACTTTAAAGATTCCAAAAATTTTAGAGAAAGATGAAATAGAAATCCTAACAGTAAAAGAAAAAATTTCCATTAACCCAATAAGAAGAAGTAGTGACATTGAAGGTCAGCTTTTAGAAATACAAGAAAAACTAAGAAATCTAGAAT
>SDBS01007102.1_pt1 | contig 10894 bp, 18 predicted proteins | sample 2277091 | NCBI WGS metagenome assembly SDBS01 (sample SAMN10404972, study PRJNA504765) | marine sediment metagenome | isolation source: marine sediment core GS10_PC15, 163 cmbsf | place: Arctic Ocean: Southern Knipovich Ridge | collected 2010 | reverse complement strand
ACTGTTTCGGGCTTGCCAAGTTTGTTGATGTATTGGTCAGCGCCAAGGTTCAACGCTTCAATCGCAACATCTTCTCTCCCTTTCCCTGTAAACAAGATAAATGGAATCTTGTTCCCACTTTCTCTAAGTTCTCTCAAAAAGTCCAAACCGTTTTTTTTTGGGCATCTGATAGTCAGAAACAACAACGTCAAACACTTTGCCCATCATTTTTTGATGGGCTTCCTTGACAGATGATGCAGTTTCCACATGGAACCCCTCTTGCAGTTCCAAGATTTGCTTCGCGCTTTTTAGAAAAACAGTTTCGTCGTCCACACATAAAACGTGAATCAGCGGTTCCTCAATCGAGTCTCTGTTGCCGTTGGGTGATGGCTGTGTGATGTGATTTTTCATTTTATGATGCGTCTCCTATTCAACGACCAAACTGGACTGTTTACAGTTCATAATCGCGGCTATAGTCAATAATAGTTGTGAAATCAGAATATGAATCGAGAGCATAGCTAACTCAGATTCAGAACCATTATTAAAATCGTTTGTTAATTAATCAGAATCAGAAATGAACGCCCTCGCCTCTTTTTATTAACCTGTTTTTCCAGATAAGTTATTTCCGACAATTTGTATTTCGTTTCAGAAAACATAGTGTCGGAATTCTCCCCCTTCTCCCCTTCTAAAAATTTAAAGTCAGACTGTTATTTACATTGCATTTTGAGGCTTCCGTTTCCCCACCTGAAAACGATACTCTCTTTTGAGACCTCGTGTTTTTCTGAGATGTAATTTCGCAACTCATTAAACAGACCGTTTTCTGAGATGCGAGAATCTATCACAATGAAAGCCTTTCGAGACTTGTAACCGTCAAATCCAAGACATTGATTTCTTTCTGTTATTTGAACTCTAGGAAAATGAAAATGCCATTGCTTCACTTGATAGCGAAGCCTTGTCAGGATGGTCTTTTTAGAAAATTCGATGAATAGGAAAGCATAGGAGTAAGGCATACTATCGAATATTGAACCTACATTTTTATTATGTTTTCCTTAATCAATGTTTTTTCTTATCATATTCTTTCTTTTTGCGTTCTTTCTTCTTTCTTTTTCGTCTCTTGTCTCTCTTCCCCATACTAAGACCCCATAACTACCAAGGTTCATTGCCGTCCTCCTTTTCCTCTTCTTTTTCTTCCCTCCCAATATTTAGTCTATACAGCTTGGCTTAAGAGTTTCGTAAAATTTATTGTAGGTGATTAAGAGCTTTTAAAAACTTAACAAATATACCTGTAAACATACTGTAGTCATAATACCATAAAGCGTATGTTTATGAATAGATATATTGAACTTACGCTTTAAAAGCTTAACAAGTTTTTTTCGCCTGAATACATCTATAAACAAACTATAGTCATATTTATTATTATTAAAAAATGATAATCCTATCAAAAAGGTGTAGAGGTGTATTTTATTTAGGTGTGTCCGTATACGTATACTGTTTAGAAAGAGAGGTAGGGTCTGACTTTTCAGTTCTCTTTATCATGAAATGATAATTAGAGAAGCTTTTCAACATCAATAAACAGAGCTTATGGGTTTTCCCTCAAAAGCTTTAACAAACAATTTTTCTTCTCTCGTCCAAGTGTAAGGTGTTTTACGATATATTGCGTCATAGGTTGGTCTACAAAATTCCCGAATTAATTCAATAATTTTTTTGCTTGTTGAGCAACCTCTTAGTCTACAATGTTTTTGAAGCTCTAACCAAATTGGTTCATCATTTTCTTTTAGATAGATCGTTTTTTTCATTTTTCTAAAACTCCTTTTTTGCAACCTCACAATTTTGTCTATAATAGCAAGGGCAACTGATTGGCTGATTAACTGAGTCTCTCAATTTTAATGGACAATTTTTAGGAACTTCCATCTTCAGCACTCCTTTTCTGCAACCTCTTCTATGATTGGTAATGAAATATTTTTTAGCCCACGCTTTTTATGTTCTTTCTCTGCACGTTCAAGGATTGCCTCAAACTCTTCTATACTTCTAATTGGTTTCATTTTTCATTCACCTCTTTTTCTTCTCCTGAAGTCTTCTTACGGTAATTATGGCTCTATTTTCCAACACACATTTACTGTGGATTGATCGCCAACCCGATACATGACGGCAACTAACCCAAAGCAGACTACCAGTAGAATGAATCTCTCCGTCAGGGCAATCTCCACATTCTACCATTTTTCGATTTCAGACCTCCCTGAATTGTTGTTTGATTGCTTCTCCGCAATCTTGACATGCAAGCCCCCATGTTCCTTTGAAGCCTTCAGTCTGATAGTATAACATTTTTGTTTGTCTACAATAGCAACAATCTGCCTCTACAGGGTCTTCAAGCGATCTAATTGAAAGAATCTGTCCTTTTTGTGGTAGCCCACCTTTTTGATCGTCCTTTTCAGCTAGGGATTTAATCATTTTACGAAATACGGCTATGCCTCTTTCTGTTAGTTGGTAGCCTCCTTTGCGTCCCTTCGCATGTTCAACTAAATTCTTTTCTTTCAACCCTGAAAGATAACGGTCAATTGTTGGAGCGCTTTTTTCTAGCCTAGTTATCAAAACAGCCCTTTGTATGCCCTTCTCATCGGCTATTGACCTAAAGATTTTTCGTATGTCTCCAATTACGAAATCTAATATTTCAACCCATTCATCTTCGCCTATTTCGAGCATTTTTCTTTCTCTTGCAACATACAAATTATATTCCCATTTCTCAAGCAGAGTCCACAAAAATTCATGAGACTTAATAACATGATCTTTTGTAACAGCCACTTTTCCTTTTTCATCTACGCTATGAGTCAAAACCGCATAAGCCGCACTGACTCTTGCAAATACACGCTTCCATTCAGCATGAACCAAAGGTAAGCTGTTAGAGGTGTATTGTTGAAGTTCAACGAAAAGCCTTTTTATTTCTGCTTGAGCTTCCTCAGTAAACAGAATGTCTTCAGGTTCTAAACTCCAAGCCCAAAAAACATGATTACGAAGAACATCTAAAGGAATTCTTGAAGGCGTAGTTCTCGCCTCCGCGATCTCTTCCGCGCTTACATCAGTTCTTGCGAATGGCACAAAGAAATCCCATCTCGTAACTAATGTAGGGTCATTAAATAAACCGCGAATTGCTTCAGCCTTTGTGATATACCTTTCAAATATTCTTTGTCTCGGATTCGCAGAAGCCAAAATTCGCGTTCTACATAACGCCTCCCCTCTAATTGCCATAGCAACCTTCAACACTTGTTTTGACATGGCTTCTCGTAACTGAGTTAAATCCTCCATATCGAAACGGTCTAAGCCGTCAATCAGACAAACTTCTTTGTCACAACGCGGTAGAGCGCCCCAGAAAATTGCTTTTGCTTCGGTGTCTACGGTAAAGCCTAGCCCTGTTCTTTTGGCTGTCTCTCCTCTGACTCCTTCGCCTCCAATGTTAGCCTCAATCCACTCTAAAATATCGCTTTTTCCTGTTTTGGTTTCTCCTAACTGCAAAACGTTTAAGGTTCCTCTGATCGTTTCCCCCTCAAAAATCAGTTGATATGGGCTATGCAAAACTAAAGCCGCTAAAAGCTTTTCGATAGGTCTTCCTCGAATGTAAGTTTGTATTGTTTCATCTAAATCTTCAACCAGTTTTTTGTTATTCCTAAAATATTCATCAAAACCTTCCGTGCTTGAAGGAATCGGCTTCTCTAATGGTTCAATGCTGTAGACTATGATTGTTATATCGTCTCTTTTAAGTGCTGTAAGAATCCCCTCTAACGCGATCTTCTTTAAAACAGCCTCTTTTGGTTCACCTATTAACACAAGCTTTTCTGTCCGATACGTTCTTTCTTCCCATCTTTGTTTCGTGTCAATCAAATCTTGGCAATACATGAATCTATAATCTAATGAGCCTTCTAGCTTGACTTTTCGTTTAGGTTTCTCACAAGTGCAGACAGGGAGATAACGAAGCTTCTGCTTGAACGTATTTTCTCCAAAATGTAGCCTTTCCGCTAACAAATTAAGGCTTCTAGGCTCTGACAAATCAAAGGATTTTTGAACCCCACAATTTAAGCATTCAATCATAGCAGTTCTGCAACACATTTTTTTGTTGCTTTCACCTACTACTTGCACCTTAACTTTTACAGGTAGACCATTCAACTCAGCTCTAAGTTCAGCCAAGCGAATTTCTACAGTTTCTTTCTTCCGTAGCTTGCAACCTTCCTCTGAGCAATAGCTTTTCAGAATTTGATCTTCGCAACTGTAATTATAGCCTCCTCGTAAGGTTGAATTAAAAATTCTTTTCAGTTCTCCCTCTTCTAATGGAGGCTTGTTTTTTAAATTCCATTCATTTAACATTGTGTTGACTTTTTCGGGGGATTCTTTGCAGAAATTTAACAGAAAACATGAAAGACGCATACCACTTTCATTTCTAAGCCCTTTTTTTGCGCCTTTCAAAATTCGGCTTATGCACGTTGGAATTTGACCATTATACGCCTCTGTCTCCTTAGCTCCATGTCCAAACCACAACGGCTCTTTCTTTCTTTCAACAACGTCTTTTATTTCTCGAATCTCATGATCTGACAGAGTAAATCCTTCGATTTCTAAGATTGATTCTGAAGGCAAAGGCTCAAACGTTTTAGGATTCAAGAAGCAACTCCATTTTTTAGATTTTTGGTGTAGCCCTAAAGGAAGCTTCATTAAATTTCCGAATCCGTCTTCCTTAATCTCGTCTTGTTTTGGGAAAAGCTCAACGTTAGGATTGCCACATTTCTCTAAAACCTTATTTCCTAAGAACCTTGCCGCATAAGCGGGAATTTCAGGTTCACAAAACACCCAAACATGAAAAGATGGGTCGTCATGGCGGCTTGCCTCAAGTAATACGCTTTTTTTAGGGAATAGTTCAACACATTTTGCATGTAATTTTTTTGTTGTTTCTGTTGAATCCTTGACGGCTTGTGGGTCAATGTCAAAACAAAACCACTTCACACGGTTCTTAAGATCAAGATTGTAGGTTCCTAACGTGGTGTTGCCTTCTAGATGCTCCTTCTCTATAAGCTCAGCAGTCAAAGGCTCTGAAACGCGCACATAACTTTTGTCTTGGTTCTGATTTGCGTAGGTGTCGTTTCTAACAACAAAACGGATAGAGAGAATTTTGGCGATCTCTATCCGTAATTCTTCCTCTTTGCTGATCTGATCATAAACATATTGAGGCGAAACATCAAGGTTGCTTGCGATTTCCTTAACATGGTCTCTCATGTCTTGTATGGTGTGATATTTAGACAATTCGTTGAAAACATGAACAAGCTTATATTTCTGAACTCTGCTACTCATTATTTGGTAACCTCTCTGAGCTTAGTTGCGATGAAGAGACCTTTTCTCCTTAAACCTCTACAACCCTCTCCAAAACTTTCGTCAATTCCCTTGCTTCATCTAGAGAAAGAACTATGAGACCAAAACTAAGCCAATCTTTGTAAGGTTTAACATGAGGTCTCGCGTCAGGCTCAGCTACATGGTAGCCTCCAAGAAAGACGATCTCAACCTCATGGCAACCGCGCTTTTCATTATGAATCGACTTGACCAATAGAGTAGGCTTTTCTCCCGTCTCTGTTCGACTATCAATGAAGAGAAGGGGTTTAGTGGGAAAGAGACGAATTGCTTTGACTTTGACTACGCCTTTTTTTATCGCTTTCAGAACATTCACGGTTCAACCCTCTAAAATCTCCAAAAGCTGAGCGGCTAATATGCTGTTTCCATCAAAAATTTGGTCTCCATCATAAAAGGTTCCTTCAACCTCTAGGATTGGCGCTGACATAACAACAACATTTTTCATAATCAGATCGGCTGTAACTTCCGTGTCTAAGGTTTTCTCTTCAAACACAAATCCCCTGTCCCTCAACCATTTTTTAAGCATTGAACATTTGAAGCACCCCTTAAATGTGTAAACTGTCAGCTTTTTGTTTTTGTTCACTTCTTAGCCCTCTTTCCGAAAAATTGTTTTGAGTTCAGCATACTTCTTTTTTGGATGCTTTTCATGTAGTTCCCAGATCGCTTTCCAATATTTCTGAAGTCTTTTTCCTTTCTCGGTTTTAGGCTTAGAATCAACTATGCCCTTGATCGCTTTCCACGAGAAACTGCGCTTTGTCTTCTTCTTTTTTGGCTTGGGTTCACGTTTGAAAGCCGCTTTTGAACGTAAGACACCGTCGGTTTTTACATATTTTTCTTTGATCTCTTTGTAGCGGCTCATAAAATGAGGATGCAGAGCCTTTTCAATCCATTCAGAGAAGGGCGTAACTCCGTAGTCTTCGCCAAGAAGTTCATGTCTGATGCGTCTTATGTTTTCTGCTCGATAGAACTTCTTTAAAGTGCCTTCTTCGGTTCCTGTTTGAATGGAAATAACATCTAGGCTAACACCATGAAAACTTGCTTGGGAAACGAAGGTGTGCTTCAGGATGTGAGTTGAAGTTATGTCGCTTAGCCCCGCGTTTTTTCCTGCTTTCGTTAATCTCTCGTTGTAGACGCTGTAGCTTGAACCGAAAATTTTTTGATCTCCCCTAAACCTAAAATCAATAATGTATTGATTCAGTAGGTCTAGAACGCATGAAGGCACAACTTTTGACACATACACTTTCCTTTTAGGCTCAAAAATCAACATTTCTCCGCTTGCGGTTTTAATCCGTTCAGGAGACAAAGTGACAATACCTGAATGCCTTGCCCCTGAAGTTACGCCAACATATAGATAGAGCAATGTATCGGGTCTTTGAATCTGATGTATCAGCTTGATTAAATCGTCTTCCTCAAGATACCACGCAAGCTTTTTTCCAGCAGGAGGCTTAGAAACCTGCTCTAAAGCAGGTAAAAGCTTGCGAATGTTAAGGGCTTTTATGGCTCTCCGTAGACTTGTTGCTTTGTTAGGATGGATGTCGTCAGTCTCAGGACTTCGCATCTTAAGACAGTTTCGCCTTACATTCTGAACGTCCTCAAGCGTCCAGTAAATGATGTCTTTATTCTTCAAGAAATGATAGGCTGTTAGCACATCTCTAATGGCATAGGAAAACCATTTTTGGTGACCAATTTCTGTTTTAAGACGCTTGTAGCCAGTAGAATCTTTGAAATCCCTGTAGTATCTTGGCATGACCTCTTTTTTAGGCTCTGTAGGATGCTCTTTGAGAAGCCGCGTTATCGTGTCTCGATGAATTTTTGTTATTCTGCTTGCTTTCGATATGCCCTTCCAACGTCTCTTTTCCCTGTCAAATTTTACGATCCCGTAGCCGCCTAGCTTAACAAATTGGTCTAGAGACTTTTTGCTGATCTGACTTGACACATTCAAGCTCCCTTTTTCTTTGTCTGCACAATTTTCTCAAGCAGAGAAAATTCATACTTGTCGATTGTCAAAATGGAGTCTTGCTTTAAGGCTTCAATGGTTTCATTTTTGAAATTATCGCGGAAATCCCAACCCCAACTGAGTGAGCCTTTCGCATATTCTCTTTCACCGAGCTTCTTACCTTTCCAGTCATCATGCTTCATCAGATCGTCAGGGTCAAAATTTGGAATCCTAGATTCTATCGGCTCTTGTTCCTTGAACTCCTGATTCATTCGTTCTTTGAGCAATTCCGTGAGTTCAGTAGCCGCTTTTTCTAGACTATCACGTAAGATCACAACGAATTTGACATCGAAGGGCATTTCTTTGACCATTTTTAGGTAGTCTCCTCTTCAGATTCTTCCTCGTCAGTTTCAAATTCAGGAAGGTCGTCTTCGGCTTCTTCGCTGATCTCTTCAAATTTCTTTTTAGGCTCAGAAGAGGCTACGCCCCAATAGACCCTTCGCACTAGATTAGCGTCAATTTTTGCTGTCTCAGCAAAGGAGTTCAAAGCCGCATCTATCGCTTTCTCGCTAAGATTTTGTTGACGAGCATGCTTTCTGAATGGAAAAATTACGGTCTCTATAGCCTTTTTTGTCCACAGGTCTCCCGTCAATCCCCATAGACGAATTTTGTCCGTGACCTTTTTCAGGTTGTAGCCTGAAACCAAGCCAAAAAGCTCTGAATAGTTTCCAACAGTCAAGAGCCGATTTAAAGTTGCTTTCTTCATGTCTCTACACCCCCTGTTCCTCTGGTAGAAGGCTTTGTGTTTCATGCGGCAAAAGCCCCCGAATGACTAAAGTTTGGCGTAATGTCAGCCTAACATAATCAGACCTTGATATGCCATAACTTTTTGCAGTTTGATCGACAAGCTCAAGAACCTGATTGCTAAGCCAAACCGAAATTTTAGTCTGTTCTTTTTTCTTATTTCCGCTCCGTGAAGTCATAATATTCTCCTCAATAACTGTGGTCATATTGGAGTGTTACTCCAAAAAAGCGGAAGATTTAATACTATTAGATTCTATAATCTCCAAAAGGTGGTCAGATCGCCAATGCGAAATCGTGGAGTGCGTAAAAAGACATATTTTAAAACCAAATACCTTAAGGCACTTGAACTTTCTGATGGTATGTTTGCTTCTGATTTTGTGAAAATATCTATAGAGAAAGACAATATTGGAGTGTGTGCAAGTGAAAGCACGGTTTATAACTATCTTAAAAATTTTCAGAAGGAGGGCATACTCTATTATGATAAAACCACAAAAAAATACTACGCAACTGACAGAGCAAAGGAAAGATTTGCGATAGAGCAAGTGTATGCTGATCTTCAAAATTTGCCAGACTGGATGTTTGACTTGGGTCGGGAAGTATTAGAAGCGGCGAATCAAGAAATCAGAGAAGAAAGCAAATCGATTGAACGCATTAATACACTTATAAAATTGTGGGGAAAATGGATTAGTGCTATCGCTTTGTTCTGTCTTGGAAAAGAAATAGAAACTGGACAGTCTTTTTGGTTCGTTTTGGCTAATTATTTGACTTATGTTGGTGGGTCTCACGCATTTCTCTTGCGCCATATAATATACAGGGCTACACCAAACATCGAGATAAAGGAATTAATAAAACTGGGAAGAAAAGGCGTTGCCTTCGGTGAAAAAGAAGCTTATGCAGAGGAAGTAGCCTCTTATTTTGAAAATTTAAGGCAAAGCTATCCCGCGCAGATTGTATTATTAGAAAAAATCTTTCAGAAGAAGGCTATTGTGTCTTATGAAGAACCAGAACCAACCCCTGAAGAGAGCAAAGCCTTAGAGAGACTTTTTGGTAGATGAGGGAAAACAAAAATGAAGGAGTGAGGAATAAAAAATGTCGTTAGTTGATTTATGGCAAGAAGTAGAGAAATTAAAATCTAGAATAGAAACGATGCACGATGACATTTCAGAGATATACTACATGCTAAATGAATTAAAAGAAAAAATAGAGGGTTGAAATGAAAAATGGAAGAAAATAAACATATATTCGGTAAAGAACTTGAATTTGGAGAATGGAAGCTACTCGGAAAACTACAAAAAGACGACAAAGAATGCCTAGCATTTTATGATATGCTGTTTGTTGAGGCATACCTACGCAAAATCAAATTAGAATTGATAGTTTTGAACCCTGAGTTTCTAATAGCGAGTAAAAGACAGATTGTTACACACGATCAAAAATTGGAAGGCTCTAAATGTTCAAATTCAAAACAATCTTAGCCTGCAACAGAGAAATGGTGTCTTAAGAGGAGGTGAAAACGTGGTAGAAGTAAGGTTTTTTATAGGCAAAGAGGAAAAGCACGAAATCTACCTTTCCTATTCGCTTTGGACTGGTAAGTTGAAGGTTGATATTGACGGAAAAAGAGTGACAGACAGCTGGCATTTAGGTATTACGAAGACCCTTAATTATACAGTTGGAGATAAAGAAGTTCACGAAGTTATGATTAAGATCAGCGGGGTTTTCGTTCTCCATATTGAGGCTTACGTCGATGGCAAATTCTTTAGCAGAATTTAAGGATGTGAATTGTGTGGCAAAGAAAGAAGAAAAGAAGGAGATGAAACAGATAGATGTTCAAGTTTGAAACAGTCCTAGCATACAACAGAGAAAAAATCATTGACACCTGTAGACTAGAAATATTTTCAGATGGCTACTGCGAAGCCTCTGTTTTGAACAAAGAGGAAGTGAAACAGCTTTTAGACCTCATGCAAGAAGCTTACTCTGTAATGGGAAAAAACATTAATGATCTTCCTTCTGGTTTTGTTGCAAAAACTGAGTGACCAACACCACTTCCAAGAACTCATAAACGAGTAACCACTCACAAATGAGTAAAATGGTGTAGTGGTGTATAGTGTAGAAAACTCCTCATGAGTTTACATTAGGTGTCACAAGAGTGTGCACTCACTATTCCGTCAAAATTCATATCGTAAACAGTGGAAAACAAATGTCTGAGAACCCTTCTCCGTCACTCTTTTAGTGAAATCACCGAAAAAACCACGTGATACACCAATAAAAACCCATAAACACCCCCCGTTTCCGAAACCACACATTACTCAGAAATGGGTGCGCACTCACAAGTGAGTAAGGAAACTCGGTAAGAGATAGCGAAACCTGAACCATAAAAAAGTAAAAATGGCAAAAAATGAGGCTCTAAAAAACATCCGAAAAAAGGAAAAAACCCAACTAAGCCTAAAATGAGCCTCTTTTAACGTATGCAAGAAATTCTTAACATTAAACTGGACTATATAAGAACATTAAACTCGAACTGTCAAAAGTATATAAGAACATTAAACTCACTCAACAATCTACAATAAACTCATAGGTGAATCTAGTCACAATGTCCTCAAAAAAGGCTACTCCGACATATTTCCGACAGTTTTCTCCGACAATTTAGATACTAAATGAGGTAGCACAAGCTTATCCAGAAAAAGGCTGTTTTCAACAATCAACTGTTATTAGTCTCCTAATATGATTGCCGAAAATGTGGTTTTTGTTAAAAATGGTGGGCCGAGCAGGATTCGAACCTGCGACCTCAGCCGCGTA
>SDBS01007101.1_pt1 | contig 10894 bp, 10 predicted proteins | sample 2277091 | NCBI WGS metagenome assembly SDBS01 (sample SAMN10404972, study PRJNA504765) | marine sediment metagenome | isolation source: marine sediment core GS10_PC15, 163 cmbsf | place: Arctic Ocean: Southern Knipovich Ridge | collected 2010 | reverse complement strand
CCTGCCGGGCTAATCCTCCACAATTTTTTTTAGAAAATCTACCTCGATTTTAAGGCGGCCAATTTCTTCGTAAAGCTTCGCTTTTTCCAGCTCGATTACTTTGTCTTTATTGTCCTTGCTTTCATTAAAAGCGTTTCCTCCATTGCCTTTTAGTTGATTTTTCCACTTGTGAATCACGCTCGTTGGCACGCTATATTCTTTACAGATCTCGGCTATTGTTTTATTTTCTTTTAATGCCTCCAGCGCCACTTTAAATTTAAGTGATCTCGAGTACTTCTTGCGCATCTCTGCCTCCTGATTGTTACTCAGAATCAGAAGTATACTCTCTTAACTACCTGTCTAAAATCTGGGGGTCATTATAGAGTGCACTCTAAATAAGATAGTATATACTCATTGTCATTGAAGATGCGAATTTTTTGTTTAGCTCCGAAGGAGCGACATAGGTTAGCCCAGGCCGCAAGGGCTGGGAAAGATGTTACGTACCAATTATGAGCTCTGCAAGAGCGGCATAAAATTTAATGAGAATTTCTTTTTATGTCGGTCTTTCAGACCTCTTGTTTTATCGTGCGATTTCAACCCAGCCCTTGCGGCCTGGGCTAACCTATGTCGCTCCTTCGGAGCTAAATATGAGAGGTAATATCCATGTCAGCATTCGATGATGAGCATGATGCAAGTGACATGCTCAGTCAAGAAGTTCGCATCTACATTGAAGATGGGTATAGATAATACTATTAGTGAAATATTGGTGACGACATGCAACTTTCAAATGCTCAAAAAACAAGAATTACACTCTTAAATATTATGCTGCCTTTTTTATTGGGGATGTGTGTTGATCTTTATGTGCCATCACTGCCTGCAATTACACGATATTATCATGTATCTAATGATCTTGTTCAGCTCTCAATTAGCTTATATTTGTTGGGTTATGCGGTGGGGCAAATATTTCTAGGGGTTTTGTCAGATACTTATGGACGAAAGAAAGTATTACTCATAAGCGCAATAAGTTTTACGATTGTAAGCTTTTTAACGCCACTTTCACCAAATATTTACATCCTAAATTTATGTAGATTGTTGCAAGGATTAAGTGTCGCAGGTTTTGGTGCTATTTGTCGTGCGATTGCAGTCGATTGTTTTTCAGGAATTACCTTAAACAAAGCGATGACTTACATCTCAACAAGCTGGGCTTTGGGTCCGATTGTCGGGCCTTTTATTGGCGGTTATTTTCAGCATTTTATTAATTGGCAAGCTGATTTTTACTTTTTCGGACTATATGGCATATTTATTTTTATTTATGTTGCTATAGCCATTCCAGAAACAAATCAAAATTTTTCTCCGCTTCGACCAAAGAAAACTTACAAAGCCATCAAGACAATTTTCTTTCATCCTTTTTTCTTGTTATCAACAGCAGTTTTATCATTGATTTATGCGAGTATTGTTTTGTTTAATGTCATCGGTCCATTTTTAATTCAGAGCACATTAAAGTATTCAGCTTTAGATTATGGTCATATAGCGCTTATACTTGGCCTTGGAAATTTCTTAGGAAATTTGACAAATCGATTTCTCATTCAGCATATTAATCCAATGAAAATCACATTAGTCGCCATTCTTGGCATATTGTTAATGAGTCTTTTGATGCTGATTCTAGGGTTTATATTCAAGATAAATCTATATATAATCATAATCCCTGTTTTTATTTTATTTTATTGTTCTGGATTTACATTTCCTAATTTAATGGGCAAAGCGATTGGACTTTTTCCAAAAATGGCTGGCTCCGCAAGCGCAGTATTTGGATCGGTCATTGTGATGAGTGTTTTTTTGGTGACGCTTTTCGCAACGCTTCTAAAAACCAACACACAAATGCCACTAGCAATCACATATTGTATTTTGCTGTCCATATGCGCCATTTTGTTTTTCATTTTAAAACGATTTGATCGCGCCGGATGAAGTTTATGTTTTTCCTAGAAACAGCTCAGCTTGCTACGGTGAAGAGGTTATTTATAATCAGCTAATTCTTTGTTGAGAAAGAAGCTAATAACGGTTTTGATCGCTACAATTGATCCTAAAACAATGAGCGCCTCTTTATCTGGTTTAATCACGGTATGGATAATATCACCTGCAATCATAAATTCCAGGCCAAGCAATATGTATGCGCCTAGCTCTTGTCTTAGGTAATGAGTATCAACCGTTTTTTCTAACTTTTCTCGATGAATCCTGAATAGTCGAAAAAGTTCGTAACGAAGCACATTATAAATGACAAGCAATACCCCCCAAGTTATCACAATGATACCCAAAATGCTGATGACCATTGAAACTGTGTTTAAAATACCCATATACAATCCTAGAAAATTACCATGTACTATAATACACTATGCTTGTTTTTATATAAAAACAAGATCAAATGTTAGAGTGCCACTTATTATTATGATGAGCCTCAGCAGTATGATTAAGTAACTCTTACAAGATTTAAGCAATAATTAATAATTAATAATTAATAATTAATAACAAGGAGATATAAGAATGATAGATCTAGATAACTTTAATGAATTGACAGCTGAAGATAATAAAAAGTTGGGGCGGTTACTTGCCAGTTTTAAGAATGACCAGCTTTCATTTAGAAAAAATAAAGAATATAAAGTTTGCAATGGCGAGACTGAAGAAACAATAATTCTTTCTCATACTATTATTTGCAGAGATTCAAAAAAAGGCTTACCTCGTTATCAAGTGCTTGGTGAACAAATTTATTATAGTCAGTTATCTCCCGGAAGATCTTATCCGGTTTTATATACAAAACTCAAATCATCACCTTTTTATTTTATTGTTAATAAAGATTTTAGTGTCAAAATCAAGTATTCATCATTGCTTTATAAGTCGCTCAATTATAAGTCACCAAAGTATCTTCCTTGGTCTGAAAAATTTGCTAAGAATCAAACATTAGAAATCGAGCACGAAAGCAAAATGACAGAATCAGTTCGAAATAAAATACATTTTAGAAATTATGAGCATACAACAAAAAAATGGGCTCAGGAGCATCGGTTTACAACATATTTTTTTAAACCATATTTTGACGGAAGTGATTTGTTTGAATTTATTCTAAGTGTCCCTTTAGAAAAATCTAAAAAATTTCGCATATTAAAAAATATATTTAATCAATTAAATCATTTGCATACTGAAAGAAAGATTGTGCATCGAGATCTAAAGCCCGAAAATATAATTATTAACCCCAAAACTTTCGAGATTGAGATTATTGATTTTGCTTATGCAAAAAATATCACCTGTAATGAGAAGGATAAAAGTTGCAGTGGATCACCTTATTACATTTCTCCAGAGCAATATGAGCTAACCTCCACAACAAAATCAGATTGTTATGCGATGGGGGGTATCGTTGCAATCGTATTATTTGCTAATAATGCTGGCCAGATATTAAATATGCCTCGAGGTAGAAGTGCAAAGTATTGTTTTCACGCTCGAAATTTGAAACTACTTTATGAAAGGCTACGTGATGATTTTTACTTTGATGGCTATGATAAAGTAGCTGCTTTTATTGAAAAATTATCTGCTCGTAATCCTACCGAAAGACCAACAGCAGCAGAAGGGTTTGAACTTTTTAAAACGCTTGAAGGAACCTATGAAGAACTTGAGTCTCCTAAGACCTTAAAATGCTAAAAGTAATCAAGCATACTCTAAGCTCTTTCAGTTTGCTGTTCTTCAATGGCGGTCAGTTTTCTAGTGTGATGGATTTTATATCCAAGCCATAAAATAAAGACAAGAAACAGGCCAATATAGGTTGCGATAAAGCTATTTAAGCTAGCATGGCCTTGCACAACCAAAAGATAGCCTTGACCAAGAATAATTAATGAACACATGATTAAACAACATATTGGCGCAAAGGGAAATAACCGTGAACGATAAGGTAAATCCTTAATGTCGTTACCTTCTCGAACATAGGCTTGTCGAAATCGATAATGTGAAAGTGCAATTCCAAACCAAGCAATAAAGCCTGATAAACTGGAAATATTAATTAGCCAGAAAAAAACGACACCACTTCCAAACAGTGAAGATAAGAATACAAATGAACCAAATAGAGCACTTGCTAATAACGCGATGATTGGAACACCTTGCCTGCTAACTTTTGAAAAAATCTTCGGTGCATGTTTCTCTTCTGAAAGATGCCATAAAAGTCGTGTAGCAGAATACATATCCGAATTTCCTGCAGATAAGACGGCAATTAGAATAATGGCATTCACAAAAGAGGCTGCAAAAGTAAAACCGGCTTTTTTAAACACAATAGTAAATGGGCTTAATCCAATATGCGAAGTGCTGGCATTGATTAAACTATTATTTGTGTAGGGAATAATAAAACTAATCACAACCATGGCGAGAATATAAAAAATCAAAATTCGCCAAAAAACACCTTTAATTGCTCGCGGAATATTTTTTCTAGGATTCTCAGTTTCGCCTGCAGTAACACCCACTAATTCAGTTCCTTGAAAAGAAAAGCCTGCAATAAAAAATACGCCAATTATCGCAGTCCAACCGCCATGAAATGGGGCATCGCCAATCGTCCAATTTTGAAACCCTATTGATTGGTGACCAACAATACCTACAATCATTAAAGAGCCTATGATAATAAATGCAATGACAGCAAATATTTTCATTGATGAAAGCCAATATTCAGCTTCACCATAAAACCGAACGGACAATAAATTTAGTCCAAGCAGTAGGAAAAAGAAAATGGCTGACCATACAATAAAGGGAACATGTGGAAACCAAAACTTCATTATAAAAGATGCGGCTGATAATTCCGCTGCAATCGTAATTGCCCAGTTAAACCAATAATTCCAGCCCATCGCAAAGCCAAAAGAAGGGCTCACGTAATCGGTACAATATTTACAAAAAGTACCTGAGACTGGCATATAGGTTGCCATTTCGCCTAAACTGGTCATTAAAAAATAGACCATAATGCCAATTGCAATAAATGCAAAGATTGCACCGCCTGGTCCAGCTGAAAAAATCGCATTACCACTCGCAACAAATAAACCTGTTCCAATTGAGCCGCCAATTGCAATCATGGAAATGTGTCTTGCTCGTAATCTTCTTGAAAGTTCGTTGTTATTAGCCATTGTCTAAACCTCTATAATTAACACAGAAACTAGTTTCGAGTTTTGTGAAACTAGTAAAAAATTGCGCTAAGATTTAGGCTTTTCTTGATTCGGATTCATCATATTTTCCTTTGTTGCAAAAAAAAACCCCGGTAGTTACCTACCGAGGCTTTTTTAAAAGTAATCAAACCCGGGAGGCTATCTCCCGAGAATAAGCGGGAGCCTTCTAGATCTTTTTACCTTTTGTGTTGAAGACTATATTGTTCATTGTATTTGAACCCCTAAAAATATTAACATTGATATTAGCGCAAGTTATGAAATTTGTCAATCAAGTTATTATTTATGTTGGCATAGATAAAAATTGATGAGACAATTCGGCCACGATGTCGCCCAATATATACTTCTCTTAATAAATAAAACATCAATAACATGAAGGAATATTTTATATGAAAAAAAGCAAAAACCCATCGCAGGAAACTCAATACCAGAAGAAAATAAAATCGTCTTATGTACACGGCAATCAATGGAAAGAAAATGGCAAGTCTCTTGTACATGCTCGTCCCTGTCTAGATTGTGCCGAACTAGCGTTTAAACTTAACGCTACCGAAGAAGCACGAATACAGATAATCCATGCGCATTATAAAATTGCAGTAAGTATTTTAACATTATTTTCAAACGGCAGAATCAATCCAAAACATAGTAGACTTAAACTGATCGAAGAATCTGAAGAGCACTTGCTTTTTGTCAAAGATGCCAAACTTCCCGCTCTAGAAGAGCAAGTGATAATAGACTTATCTTATTGTAGATATCATTTCAGCATTGCTGCTTTGAATGAAGCTAGAAACACACCTGACCCCGACAGCAAACACTCATTATTAAGAAAAGCATTAGAGAAGTTAAACCAGGTAGATGATAATTGGTTGAGACAGCGAAAATCTTCCATGCTAGGAACTTATTATAAAATAAAAAGTGTTATTCATAAGTATTTAGCTGCTTTCGAAAGAGAGAAAGAAAACCGACTACAATCAGTATCAGCACTAGAGCAGGCTGGATATTATCATAAAATATATGCAAATGAATTGTCCGACGCATATAAGGTTATGGCAGCTTATTTTCGTCAAGATTATGATAAGAGTGCCGAAGAAAAAAGCTTAGAGTTGGCCGCAGAATTTTCGCAAAAAGTTATTCAATCAGGTGCTGTAGACGCTATTACCAACATTTTTTATTTCTTTGATAATGGAAGATTACTATTTGTACGTAAGAATATTACTAGAGCTTACACTGAAACTCATAATGCTATTGATTTGATTGGAACACTTCAAGACAATCAAAAGTCGAAAGAAATAAAAGATATTGAAGCGGCTATAGCTCAAATGATACCTCAGGTGGAGACACAGCTGCATGGCAATAATATATTACCTGCACAACCGCTTAAGCAAAGTTCCGCCAGCGCTTTTAGCCCTATAAAATCTACATTTAGTAACAACCATCTCGATGAAATAAAAAAAATGAAAAAATTGTTCGAAAATGATAACGAGGAAAAATATCTTGTTAAGCAAGAATGCATTGGATTAAAAGAAAAGATAATAAAAATGATTGATGATCTTAATGGGAAAATTGATTCAACAGAAATTGAAAAACAACGCAGAGGAATTTTAAGAGTCGATCAATTGTATGCTAACGAGCAGTTTGAAAATGCTAAGCCTAAACTTCAAAAAATTCTTTCCATTTTAAGTGCTGCTAGTTCAAAAGTTTCTGAAGAAAAAAGCGTAGATTTATCACCAAGCCCCCCAGAAGAACTTTCACAAATGTTTCCAAATCCCAAAACAAGCAAGAAGAAAAAACGTAAACCAAAACAAAGAAAAGTGCTTCATGATCAAGCATCGCAGACAGAGAAATCAATTCCTGATCCAACACAACAAATTAAATTCTGCAATTATGTTTAGACACAAGAAAAACTCTAGGTAATTCTATATCTAAATGATCTTGTTATTCATTGAAATTAGCATTATGCTTATACTTATTCTCTATCAACCTTGCAATGATTTTATTAAGTTTATTATATGAAAAAATTAAGCGTACTTGACCGATATCTAACAGCTTGGATCGTCCTTGCGATGCTTTGTGGTATTAGCCTCGGATATATTATTCCAAATATTGACCACATAACACAACTCTTTAATATTGGCACCATCAATATTCCGATCGCAATCGGTCTCATTTTGATGATGTATCCACCGCTCGCTAAAGTGCGTTATGAAGTATTGCCAAAAATTTTTCGTAATATGAAAATATTGCTGCTTTCATTAGTCCAAAATTGGATTATTGGCCCGACACTCATGTTTTTATTAGCCATTTTGTTTTTTTCAGGCGCGCCAATGTTCATGGTTGGCTTAATCATGATTGGGCTTGCAAGATGTATTGCTATGGTAATAGTTTGGAATGAGTTGGCCGGCGGTGATAGTGAGTTTTGTGCGGCACTAGTTGCATTTAACTCTATTTTTCAAATATTATTTTACGCATTGTTTGCTTACATCTTTATTACTTGGTTACCAAAACTTTTTGGTATGTCGGGTGCCATAGTTCACATCTCAACGTTATCTATCGCTAAAAGTGTTCTTATCTATCTTGGTGTACCATTTGTCGCTGGCATCGTCACGCGCTATCTGTCTATTAGCCTTAAAGATTTAACATGGTTTGAAACAAAATTATTACCAAAAATCTCACCTATCACTTTAATTGCTTTGTTGTTTACGATCATCATGATATTTACGACACAAGGGCGCGAAATAGTGTCGCTGCCTTTTGAAGTTATCAAAGTTGCCATTCCGCTTTGTATTTACTTTGTGATTATGTTTTTATTATCATTCTACTTATCGCACTTATTTAAAGCAAATTATGAACAATCAGCCAGCTTAAGTTTTACAGCTGCTTCAAACAATTTTGAGTTGGCGATTGCTGTTGCCGTTTCAATTTTTGGCATTAATTCTATTCCAGCATTTGTTGCTGTTGTTGGTCCGTTGGTCGAAGTACCGGTGCTAATCAGCTTAGTTAATGTTGCACTTTTCTTTAAGAAGAAATACTATGTCGCAACTATATAACGAATAGGGCGTGTCAAGCATGGAAAAATCACTTAAAAAAATCATTAAAGGTTATCACGAATTTCGTGAGCAATATGTGACAGGCGATAACTCGATTATGGAGCATTTAGCAGATCATGGCCAAGAACCCGAAGTCATGATTGTTTCTTGCTGTGATTCTCGTGTCGATCCAGCGCTAATTTTTCAGTGTGATCCCGGTGATTTGTTCGTCGTTAGAAATGTTGCAAATATAGTACCACCTTATGAAGTCGATAAAAAACATCATGGCACAAGTGCGGCGCTTGAGTTTGGTGTTTGTCATTTACATGTAAAACATCTTATTATATTGGGTCATAGTCATTGCGGCGGCATTGATGCTTTATTAAATAGTGATGACTTAAAACAAAATGATTTTATTTCAAGCTGGGTATCGATCATGAATGAATCTGCTGATGCGACAGACAAAGATGTCGACGAATGTGCCAAGCAATCTTTAATCAATTCATACCAAAACTGTCTCACTTTTCCCTGGATTAAAGATCGAATTGATCAAAAAAAACTTGCTATTCATTTGTGGTATTTTGATGTGAAAGCAGGGGAGATTTTTGTTTATTCGTTTGATGATGACCAATATCATCGCCAGAATTAATCCAGTGAGGCTTACAATGTTTACATGCTGTATCAGATATGTTGTCGATCTCAATAAGTTAAAAGAATTTGAAGAGTATGCGCATGCTTGGATTGAATTAATTGAAAAATATGGTGGCACTCATCATGGATATTTTCTTCCCGGAAATAATGCTGATGACTTCCCAGCTCCAACCTTCAGTTTTCCTAATCTTGGAAAGAATGGTCCGGATAATATTGCTGTCGCTCTTTTTAGCTTTCCAAATTTAAAAGCATACAAAACATATAAAAAAGAAGTTGCAAAAGATCAAAAATGTATTACGACAACTGCGCGATTTAATGAAACAGAATGTTTTTCAAGTTATGAACGAAACTTTTTAAAACCAATTTTTAAATAAAAGATCAATTCTCTAATTCTCGAATAAGATTAAATAACATTTTTAAAGAGCAAGAGCCAGATCGAGTCTTTCACGCGGCAGCAGTCACGATGAATCGTTGTAGTGCTGGAGAACCTTCATTAGTAAACCTAGAAACCGCGCTTGGGTGCGCTCATTATATTGTTTGTGACTGCAAATAAAAAACTGCAAAAAAGTCTTGCTAAAATAAAAATATCATATATTATGACCACTTCCCCCCCATCCATCCAACCCCAGTCCAAACTCGACTTTCGAACTTAGTGATCTTTATTACTTGCCATAAACAGCTCTTTACATGATACATTTTCAGCTGTTTGCCATTTCAGAATCAGTCAACAAAACACACTTCATTTTTTTACTCAAGTTTATCACCCATATCAGCTCATCATAGCGCTGTGATTGTTCTAGCAATCAATTTCGGAGTGATTTTCTAAGCTACTCATATGAAAAATCATAAGCACACTTGTGCAGAGTGATTTGGTAGCTATTTAAACAACAATCATAATTAAATTGGAGAAAATTTTATGTTTACAGCAACCCGTAACTATCTATCATCTTGTCTAAAATCTGAAAAACCTGAGAATCTAATAATCAATGTTTCAAATGATAAAACCTCTCGTTTTTGGGGGACGTTTGATAGAATTTATTCTGCACCAAACTCGTTTAGTTACAAAGTTAAACGTTTGTTTGAATTTGTTGGCGCTTCTGGACTGACTGATGGCTTAACTTACGGCTCATTTGGTTGGGGTATTGGCGGTGAAATTGCGGCATTGTTTAGCAGTGAAACAATACTTTTACCGATTATATTTGCAGTAGGTGGGGCTTTTAGTGCAGGAATATTTGGCATTAATAATGTTCATCGCGAATATCAATCATTAGTTTATTGGGCGCCAAATCGAAATATTCGAAAAGGAAATAATACAAGACTGTTAAGTAGAATATTAGGCAGTTCGTTAGCGCTAATCGCTATGATTCCATTTGCAGGAATGGCGATGAGTGCTTTTGAAAATTGGCCAATATCTACTTTTTTTATTGTTTGGCATTCAACGAATCGACTTTTAATGAATGACCAGGCTCTACGTGTGCTAGCTGATGAATTAACTGATTTCATTTTAGCATCATTAAGTAGTAAATCGTCAAATCGAGAACGCAAAGAATTGACATCTGTTATCGATGCTAGCGCTAAAAAGATGCTCGCAAATGGCGGGTTAAACAAATTTCAAAATGAGAATCTGCCCGAAAATAAATTTAGAGTTTTGTTAAGTTATGCTGATAATAAATCTGAAAAAACCTCTACTTGTCGCACTAAAATGGCTAAGACTTTTGGTGGCTTGGGTTTCTGCTTAGGCGCAGGTACTGGATTATATTTATATAATTTTTCCTACCAAGCAACTTTAAAAATCTTGAATGGACTTTTCGATCTTTCATGTACTGAAGATGAGCTAAATACAATAGCAATTTTGGGCCTTATTCCTACAATGGTATTATGGGGTGAAGATACTGCGCGAGTTTTTTATAAATTTTTAAATACTGTCCTACACTGTTGTTCGGTAAGCGATCAATTAACCGCGGTCTATTAAATTGAAGTAATGTTCGATATGTTGTGACTTTTGATAAACAGGAGTCAAACATGCAAAAGAAAGATCGAAACGAAAAGAAGCAATTAGCGTTA
>SDBS01007100.1_pt1 | contig 10894 bp, 8 predicted proteins | sample 2277091 | NCBI WGS metagenome assembly SDBS01 (sample SAMN10404972, study PRJNA504765) | marine sediment metagenome | isolation source: marine sediment core GS10_PC15, 163 cmbsf | place: Arctic Ocean: Southern Knipovich Ridge | collected 2010 | reverse complement strand
GCTGGGGGGGCTCACCAGAGGAGGCATCGATAACGACGGCCAGCAGTCGTTTGCTGCCCATCAGGGCGCCTAAGCCGCCACGGGCGTTTATTCGTGAGGGTTCATCGTCCTTGTCGAGATTCTGAATACCGGCGGCGAGCATCTGCCTCTGGCCCCCGGGTCCGATGAGAGCTAATCCAATCCCGGATCCATAACGTTGGCGAATTTTCTCCGCGGTTTGATAGACGCCCTCGCCGGAGAGGTCGTCGGCGGGCTCATAGCGACCGTCCTGGGAGACCAGCAGCAAGACATGCCAGAGATTGTCTATGGCCGCGCCTTCGACGAGCAGCGCCTTGATACCGAGATGGGTCAGCATCAAGCCGGTCGTCCCGCCGGCGTTGCTCTCCTTGACGCCACCGGTGAGCGGGCTTTTCCCACCAACTGAGATCCGATCGCATGAGGAGATGCGGTGTCCCACGAGCAATCCCGGCGCCCAGATGAGTTTGTTGTGAGGACCTAGTGAATCGCAGTTTGGCGGAACCTCGTCGAACAGGATGCGCGCAATCAGGCCGCGTCCACCGAGACCCTCCCAGTTGGGAGATGTCTGCTCTTGCCTCACATCCTTTCTTTTCACATCCGCTCGCCAGACTTGCATCATCCTCTCCGGGATCTGAATACCATTGTGTTCCAACCCGAAAAAATTCGCCAGTTGTAGGGACAGGTGATGGAGGCAAAAAGGTCTCGAGTCACAAGGGGTCTGCCGTTGGCGGTGAAAGGTAATTGGCAGGAATAGGGATGAGGATTAAGAATGTTGCGCACTTAAAGTGGGGTCTCGCGCCGACCCAGGGTCTCGATTGCGGTGCCCCGCAGCGCGGCGCGGGCTGGAATCCATGAGGCTAGCGCTGTTAACAACGGTGAGATTGCAAGGGCGAGGAATCCACGGGCGAGCGCAGGCTGGATTGAGGATCGGGCGACCTCCCATACCGGGAAGTCAGGATATCCGAACGCGCTGCCGCCGGAGACGACGATGTGGATGACGACGACACCGGTGCCGACCAGGATTCCAACTCCAGAGCCGATTAGTCCGAAGAGCAGCCCCTCGACAATGACGATGGCATTCACCTGCCTCCGGGTGGCTCCGGCGGCGCGCAGCACCCCGTACTCACGCCTGCGTTCGGACACGCTGATTAACGCGGTGTTGATAACGCCCAGCGTCGCGGAGAGGATTGCCAGTAAAAGCATCCCACTCATCATCGCCCGTACTGTCTCCATCGCCTCCAACTACATCTTTGCGATTTGTGTCAGGTCGGTAGACCAGATGCCGGGATAACGATCTGCAATTGCCGCGAATTCGGCCAGTACTTCGTCACGTCCTTCACCTTCATGCGGGAAAACGCTAAGCGTGACGGGCGCGAATAGGTTGAACGCGCTCAGGCCCGCATCGCTGATGATCGAGGCGCCGACGAAAGTAGGACCAATTCCAGCGATTGCACAATCGAGGGGTCCGAGAGGTGTCTGGATCGTAACCGTGTCATAAAGCCAGGCGTCGTTTTTCTGCGCCACTGTGGGAGTCAGAAATAGTCCACAGCCTTTGTTTGTGACCTCGAGTGCGCGAGTCCAATCGCCGTAGGTAAATGTGAAGAAAAGCTCGCCCGATTGCTGCATGCTGTGTGGATCGATGATGAAAGAGAAATAATGTTCTCCTAGAAAAGAGAGTTCCGGAGCGAGCACGAAATAGCCCTGCACAACCACCGCGTGACCCTCGGCAGCCGCTTCCACCTCAGCGATCAGGTCACCGGAAAGGGTGAAGTCGAAAACATCTTCGTATGCTTGCAGACCGGCATCGATTTCGAGTGGGAAGAAGCCCATTCCCGGATTCTCTTTAAGGCTTCGTTCCGACATGCGGAAGAAAAGTTCTTCGAACCAGTATCCCAGATAGCCTGTAACCCCAATGATCATCGCCACGCCGATAATGAGCGTCAGGAGCGTAAAGGTCACCCGCGCCCGCGCTCGACGCAGATTATCAGCGGCGAGTCGACCCGGGAGGCGCAGGAGGGCGGTAAGAGGGCGGCGCAACCAGGCTCCGGATAAACCCACGATAGCAGGGAGTGATAGGCCGATGCAGAGCAGCCATAGCGTAAGGAGAGCGACTGTGAGATACGATGACCAGGGCGGAAGTATCCATCTCCCTGGCGGATCCGCGATGAGAACTATCCACATCACCGTTATTAATAAAGCACATCCCCCGGCAACCCAGTATTGCTTGATTTTTCGTCCGCTAGAGGATGCTGCCTTCATCGCAGCAACCGGTGGTGTCCGGGAGGCGCGTATAGCGGGAAGCAGAGCGGAGATAATCGTGGTTGCAAGGCCAACGGCTGCGCCGAACAGCAGGCGATCAGGCGAGAGCGAAACTTCGCCGAAGCGATTGAAGACATCGCTGATCGCCATGATGAAAAGCATCAAGCCACGCCCCAGGCCAACACCGGTCAATAGGCCGAATGCTGTTCCCACCATTCCCGTCAGGGTTGCTTCGAGCAGAACCATGAGCAGCAACTGGTAACGGGTCATTCCCACGGCGCGCATGCGCCCAAAATCTTCACGGCGTTGTGTGATGGACATGGCAAAGGTGTTAAAGATCAGGAAGCCCGCGCCCACGGTGATGACCAGTCCGATGGCGGTGAGGCCAACGTTCAACTGCTCACTCATGAACGCGGTGATGGCTTTGCCCTCGGCGCTGTCGGCGATCTCCTCTGTAATCCCTCGACTGATCAAATCTGAAGCGATAATCGTAGCGATACCGACGCCAACGGCGAGCGCGGCGAATACGTTGCGGACCCAACTGCGGCGGAGTTCACGCAGGGCGAGGTGAACGATGGAGCGCATATCTTATCCCGCCTAAGTGTTCACGCGAGCTATGGCCGTGGTGATTGCCTGGACATCGAAAGGGCCACCGTGGATTTCGTGAACAAGTGCGCCATCTTGCAGGAAGACAATCCTGTCGGCGAATGCGGCAGCAGTGGGGTTGTGGGTGACGACGACGATGGTCTGGCCGGCATCATCACAAGCCCGGCGCAGGATGTGGAGCACATGTTCACCTGCGGCGCTATCGAGGTTGCCGGTCGGCTCGTCGGCTAGCAGGATTTTGGGATCTGTAACAAGCGCCCGGGCGATGGCGACTCGCTGCTGCTCACCACCGGAGAGTTGGTCGGGCATATGCCCGGCGCGGTTCCCCATGTTGACCTGCTCGAGAATTTCGGCCACTCGGGTTGCGCTTTCTTTCGCCGATTGTCCATCAAGGAGCAGTGGAGGGCGACGTTCTCCGCAGCGGTCAGAGTAGGAAGTAAATTAAAGAATTGGAATACAAAACCGACGTGACGACGCCGCATTATGGTGATCTCCGTATCACGCAGGCCAACCAGTCTGCGATCGGCAAGGAATATCTCGCCACCGCTGGCGAGGTCGAGTCCACCCAGGAGATGGAGCAGAGTAGATTTCCCTGAGCCGGAGGGTCCCATGATCGCCACGAATTCGCCCTCGCGAACGGCGAAATCGACGCCTTTAAGCGCCTCGACGATCACCTCGCCCATCCGGTATTGTTTCTGAAGGTCCTTGGTTTCGATGATTTCGGGCACAGCACTCTCTCCAGTTAACGAGCGGTTCAGTCATCAGTAGTACCGAGCTGGACCAATGGTAGGGCAAACTTAAAAATCCATTCGCACAGGCTTTCTATTATCGATGTTTTAAAGGGAATGTGAAAACGGTACTTTGGGCCGGTAGCGATGGTCAAGCTATTGGCTCGGGAGGTGAAAGCATCCAAGTGGTTGCGGTGAGAGGTTGGGGGATTTAGATGTTGAAAAAATCAGGCGTTGTGGACGGTGCAGAATTGCGCCAGTTTTAACTACGCGTGACACACGTTTGGGCATCGCTTGTCATCAGAACTGCCATTCAACAATCTAAATGAATAACCTGCTTAGTTGATGGCTTTGACTCGTTTCTCCTCAAGTACCCTGCGTCGAACTCGCAAGTTAAGTGCGAGAAGGCCAACTGCAGCCGCCAGGCCGACGAGCGCCATTCCGGCCGGGTTGTCCGTCCGGTCGGGGTTGTTTTCTGCAAAGAAAGCGAGCAGGATGAAGAAGGTCAGTGTACCGTTCGCTAGCGCCAGTCGGCCAACGTCCGACCACGCTCCTTCGCCAGAAGCCCAGCGTAAGAGACGCAATATAACAAGAGCAAGGGTGATCAGGAAGCCGATGGTTAACACAGGCGGGATACCCAGTTCAGGCAGCGCCCAGCCGCCGATGAAGAAAGCAGCCATGGAGAAAAACCCGATCATTCCGATCCATAGCGGACGCCAGCGTGGAGCCATATCCGGAGGGGCGAAGCGTTGCGGTTTGCGGTGGGCCAGGAAGTATAGACCGATTGTGGCGACGATTGCGAACAGGTAGGGGATAAATGGAGGGCGATAGGGTGCCAAAGCGAGGGCGCCGAAGAGCACAACTGCCGCTAAAAGAATTGACAAGCCGATCATGCCGCGCCGCCCAATCCAGGGTTCATCCCGTCGATCCGTGTAGAGCAACTCGGTCAGCAGGATTGGAATGGCGATGCTCACCGTCGCATGGTAAAGCGTGAGGGAAACGCTCCAGACCCAATTCACCCCCGCTAAGCGGCCGTATGTACCCAAGATTCCGAGGTCCACCCAGTCCGGGTCGAAGAAGGATTTAACCAATAACCCCTCTTCGATGATGCCATAAGCTAAACCGAGCAGTAGGATCGTTGGCCAACGTTTATTCCAACGCAACGCGAGCTCGCGTACCAGCACCGCTCCGCTGCCGTACAGCGCTGAGAGAATCAGCAGAATGAGGGGGTTGAAAAACTCTACCGGCGGAGCCGATCCGGATAACAATTCACCGATCGTAGGTGCCAGGAAAAAGAGAAAGAGCGCGGGTGGGATTCGTTTCATGGTCCATGTCCTTTGGTTATCTATCTGATTGCTTCGTATTAAGAGATACTCAATTACCAGGAGATATGTTGCAACTTTTGAGTGGATTGATTTATAAAAGGGCACGCTAAAGAGGATAAAAGTGACGTGAAAACGGAATTCAGAGCCAAGCTACTCGCTTATCTGACGCTGTCCGTCGGCCTTATCGCTATTGGTTTTTCGGCAATTTTCGTGCGCCAGGCGGGCGTTCCCGGGACAGTGGCAAGCGTCTACCGCATGGCAATCCCAACAGTCATCCTCGCTGCTCCGGCCATTAAAAGACTCCGTAAACGAAAGGGGTCTGGACCACCATTGAGGTGGGCTGTTTTGGGCGGTTTTATTTTCGCGCTCGACTTGTAGTTCTGGGCGTCCGGTGTGGTTATAAGTGGGGCGACTATTCCAACGCTGCTGGCGAATACCGCTCCAGTGTGGGTTGGACTTGGAGCGCTGCTCTTCTTCCGCGAAGAGCTGCCCAGGAAGTTCTGGTTTGGATTGGCGATTGCCCTTCTCGGGACAGCTCTGGTCTTGGGTTTGGAACCCTTGCGTTCGATGTCGCTCGATCTGGGTGCATTATTGGGATTGTTAGCCGGAATATTCTATGGAGCCTATTTCCTGATAACACAAATTGGGCGCAAATCGCTGGATGTGCTGTCGTATTTCTGGGTCTCAGGGGTAAGCGCCACGGCCGCACTCTTCGTCTTTAATCTTCTCCTCAACCAGCCAATGTGGGGTTTCACTTCCAAAACCTATTTCAATCTCCTGGCTCTCGGGTTGATCAGCCAGGGTGTGGGTTTGTTGGCGATAAATTATGTACAAGGCTTCTTGCCGGCGACGATCGTATCCACAACTTTGCTCGGGCAGCCCGTCGTGACAGCCCTGCTGGCGGGTCCGCTCCTGGGCGAAAAGCTCCAGCTAGGGCAGATCGTGGGCGGATCGGCGGTCTTGATGGGTGTCTATATCGTCCACCGCAGTAGGACGGGCGATCGATAAAAATGGATATCTAAGGGCTCTGTTGGTTGGCGGATAAAATGAGCAAACGGGTGTCAGGGATTACGGTCGCCAGGCATGAGAAGATTGGCGATTAATCGGTCGACCTTTCCCATTGGATAATTCTCCAAGTCGGACAGCGTGGCCCAGCATAGTTGGTCATGATCCAACGCCTGCGGTTCTCCGGATAGGATTTCGCATCGATAGGCATGAACGTTAACTTTGAAATGGGTGTAGGCATGGGGGAAAATCCCGAAAAGAACCCCGACCTGGACATCCACGCCTAATTCCTCCTGAATTTCCCTCCGCAAGCAAGCCTCCAGGCTCTCGCCCGGATCCTGTTTTCCCCCTGGAAATTCCCATAGACCACCAAGTAGCTTTCCTTCCGGTCTGCGGCCAATCAGGACCGTGTCTGTGCGTTGAATCACGGCCGCAGAAACCTGGTACAGGGGAACTCGGACGCCAGGCCTGGGGATGGGCCTTTCGAGCTGAGTGCCGCGAGCGTAGGCGAGACAGCTCGGCATGAGCGGGCATAAGCCGCACTGAGGTTTACGCGGTGTGCAGATCGCTGCTCCTAGATCCATTAGCGCTTGATTGAACTCCCCGGCTTGCCCAGAAGGCAACATCTCTTCGGCCCACTCGCGGATACGGCTTTCGCCCTGCCGCCTGCGCGGGTCGACCTCCAGATCGATGAGTCTGGCGATAACTCGCCGCAAGTTGCCATCTAAAGCTAGAGTGTCGACGTTGAAAGCTAATGCGGCGATGGCTGCAGCGGTGTATGTGCCCACCCCCGGCAAGCGCTTGAGGTCGGCGATCTGGTCAGGGATAGCGGCGCGGAATTCCACCAGGATCATGAGCGCGGCTTTGCGCAGGTTATGGGCCCGCCGGTAGTAGCCCAGGCCCTCCCAAAGAGAGAGAACCTCATCCGTAGTAGCATGCGCCAGGCTTTGGATTCCCGGAAGTTGTTCCATCCAGCGGGTATAGTAGGGGATGACCGTCTCGACGCGGGTCTGCTGAAGCATAACCTCTGAGATCCAAATCGCGTAGGGATCTTTGGATCGACGCCAGGGCAGATCACGGCCATGTATACGGTACCAGCTCAGAAGTTTTTTGCTTAGAGATGTGGGCATGCGCCGGATTGTACCGGTCTGCTGGGTCAGGGGACAAGTGTATAATGCCGTCCATTGGAGGGGTTGCGCACTAGCTAGCGGTAAATATAGCGATAATTTAAATCAATAGAATCACTATTCAGGGTACACGGGGGCGGATACAGGAGTTGTTCACATGCCAACGTATGATGATAACATCGAACGATACCTACGAGAACATTTCGCGGTCGAAGATGAGACATTGATAACTATTCGTGAGAACATCGCCGCCCATGGGCTTCCACAAATGACTATCAAACCGGAGGAGGGACGTTTCCTCGAGTTCATCGTGGCGGCATCTGGCGTGCGCCTGGCTTTGGAGATCGGAACCCTCGGCGGCTACAGCGGGACGTGGATCGCAAGAGGGCTGTCCGACGAGGGCCGCTTGATCACTCTCGAGCAAGATCCTGAACATGCCTCGGTTGCGGAGGAAAACTTTCGACTTGCGGGTTTCGCGGAACGTGTGGACATTCGCGTGGGTGATGCGCATAAGCGCCTACCTGAATTGAGCGCAGAGGGTCCGTTCGATTTTGTCTTCATCGATGCCGAGAAAGAAGGCTACCCGGCGTACCTTGACTGGGCGCTTGAGAACCTTCACCCGGGTGGTATCGTCGCTGGTCACAACGCTTTCGGGCATGGTTATATTGCCGATGCAGCGGACACAAGTGAGCAGACCGAAGCGCTGAGAGCGTTCAACCGCCGCCTGGCCGAAGATCCGCGAATGATTAGCCTGATCTTCCCTGCCGGGGATGGGACGGCATTTGCAGTAAGAAGAAAGTAAGAGAAAAACCCCTCTTCTCCGACGAAAATCAAGGACCTGCTTGATTATTCCGACTGGATTCCAATCAATACGGCTCTAACGGCGGTGCGATGCAGATATTGATCTGTGGTTTCGTCGTACGCATCGCGGGTGATGAGCGTCAGCCAGCGGTGGGGTTGACGGTTTGTTCATAGAGGGGGAGGAAGATGGTAAACGAAGTACCAAGCTCAGCTTCACTTTCGACCTCGATCCAGCCACTGTGTCGCTCCACGATCTCCTTGCAAATAGCCAGACCTAGGCCGGTGCCAGGCTCACCTGAATCGCGACCCGTTTTGCCGCGGTAGAAGCGTTCGAAAAGATGCACTCGGTCTTCAGGCGGGATCACTGGACCGTTGTTGTAAACCCGGATGGCTATATAAGGCTCATTCCGAGTCTTAACCCACTCGCTGGTGAGCAGCACATGCCCCTCGGGGCGCGTATACGACAGTGCATTTCCCATCAGGTTTGTGATCACCCGAATCATCTGTTCGCGATTGACCATAACCGCGGGGACTTCGGGGTTTAGTTCATGCTGGAGAAGGATGTTCTTCGCTTCCGACCGAGCCCGCTGGGCGTCGATTACCTCTGTGATTAGCGCATCCATAACGTGAAGTTCTTTGCGCTCGGATTCGACATCCACGTCAAGACGGGATAGCGTGAGAAGATCTTCGATCAGCGTAGAGAGGCGTTCGGCTTCGTTTTGCAGAACACCCATATAGACGTCACGTTTACTGGCTTTGAGTGGATTCCGGAGTAAGGCGAGGTAAAGCATCACGTTGGTGATTGGAGTGCGGAGTTCGTGGGACACATTGGAGACAAAACTGGTCTTCAGGCGATCGAGCTCTTTAAGTTGTTCGTTAGCATCCTCTAGCGCCCGCGTTCGCTCACGAACACGGACTTCCAAGGTTTCCATCAGGGTCGCCCGGCGGATTGCGTTCGCAGCCATATCGGCGATGGCTGTCATAATTCGTATCTCGCTTTCGTCAAAGGAGCATTTTCGACCGAGGAGTAGAGCACCAAGCGTCTCCTCGTGTGCGATGAGCGGAACGCAAATGAGGGCGTTCATCTCCCCCAGGAGTTCAGGGCGGACGAACAGCGGATCGGAGAGAATATCTTCGCTGGTGTATAGCTCGCCTGATTCGATGACTTTACCGCCCACACCAACTCCGGCTGGGAGTCGCTCTCCCTTCCATTCGGCCCAGACAGAACATGCGGAAGCAATCACCGTTTCCCCGCTTTCGGGTTCACGCAAAGCAATGGCTGCGCCGTCTGCGCTTAAAAGATTTTCCATCTGGTCGAGGAGGATGGGTAACATTTGCTCTCGATCGGCTGCATTACGCAGGGCGGAGGATACGGCAATAATGGCCTCCTGTTCGCGCTCCTGTCGACGTCGTGCAGTCAAATCCATGAAGACAGCCATCGTCCCCACGAAATCCCCATTCTCAAATAGAGGGCTGCCACTCACCTGCACCGGAATGCGGTGCCCGTCGCGGTGCAGGATCTCCAGTTCATAGCGATCGGAGTTGCCAGCTGCGCGGCGTCGATCGGCGGCTTCAACAATAGGGATCTGGTCTTCCGGGATCGTAATCGTCCAATGCTGCCCTTCGATCTCCTCTCGTTTGTAACCGAGAAGTGCGGCTGCGGAGGGGTTCACAAGCTTGAAATAACCATCCGGATTCTCGACCAGGATGCCCTCGAACATATTGAGAAGGATGTTCTCGTTGAATTCCTTGAGGCGGTTGATCTCCTCATCCGCCTGTTTACGCTGGCTGATATCACGAATCGCCGTCACTCGAAAATCGCGATCTCTATGGGAATAACTCTTTCCACAAACCTCGACCTGGAAAAGCGTTCCATCGCGTTTAATACACACAGAATCGTAGGGCCGGGCGTACCCCGAGCGAATCATTTCAAGGGCTTCTTCGCGAGCCTCAGGAGCGATGACCTCAGTAACTTCCTTTCCAATAAGCTCGCGTCGCGAATACCCGAATAGACTGGCAAATTGATCTGTCACCTCGATAAAGCATCCAGCTTCCGTTATGGCAATACCTTCAAATGCGGCTTCGGTGAGTAGGCGGAAGCGTTCCTCCTGCTCTCGAAAGGTTTGATCAGCGCGTGTGGCATTGATGAAGAGTGGGCCAATCCAGGCGAGCGCAAGTACGAGCACAAGCGAGGTGACTAGAGCGAGAACCTCGCCAATTGGGACGATGTTTACCCCTGGGGTTCCTGAAGCGATTTGGTATAGAACTAAAATCTGGCGCAGGGCCATGAGAGCCATGCCGATGGCGATCGCGACCCAAGCTTTGAGTCCGCCCGTTATTCGGATTAGTCGCAACGCGAGATATGCAGCTAACAATTGCAGAATGGCCGATATTGCCAGAATCGGGATTATATACATCGCCAATGGTCCTTTAGTCCATAAGCACTATGGTTAAGCGACGCATGCTACTGCGCCTTGTGCATTTCTCTCATGCTGATGTGCAGGCATTGTGCCAAAGTACTCCCTGATGATGAGATAGTTGCGATCAACTATGCAAGGGAGGGAAGTATGCATAATTGTTTGTTAATAAGATTTCAAACTATTGTCAAATAAAGGACACGATGGCGGGCGCAAGGCATGTGTAATGAGCAAGCGGTTGGCGGAGCAATGTGCCTTAGGTACCCGGAGCGAACGAAGATTGTCAGGGGAACAGCGCTTGGGGCGGCCAATTTAAAGTCAAATATTATGATGCAGGGCGAGCCCTATCGCTTGCGCTGGACCCAAGCCGCAATACAATGACCGCGTTTATGGGATGGCGACTGGGGGGCGAAAAGGTACCGCTCTTGCAACAGCGGCACCAGTGCCCCTAGAAATTTCATATATGTTTCTAATGCTCACGTTCACGCCGGTGTATATAATAAGGTAGAGTGTAAAAGGTGTTAGGTGCATCTGGAGGGTACGGCTTATGATGCGATTTGATCGATTTACCGAACGCGCTCAGGACGCGGCACAGCGCGCGGCGGAGA
>SDBS01007099.1_pt1 | contig 10895 bp, 7 predicted proteins | sample 2277091 | NCBI WGS metagenome assembly SDBS01 (sample SAMN10404972, study PRJNA504765) | marine sediment metagenome | isolation source: marine sediment core GS10_PC15, 163 cmbsf | place: Arctic Ocean: Southern Knipovich Ridge | collected 2010 | reverse complement strand
GCTACGCCGAAGCTTATCATATCGCACATGCTGTCGAGCTGAGCGCCGAAATCGCTTGTCCGTCGCGTCATCCGGGCCAGCCGCCCGTCGAGCATATCGCAGATCATCGAAGCGAAAATAAGCCAGCACGCCACGGCCAGGTGATACATCTGCGCAGATCCGAGCGCATCCTTCGTAGCGAAATGAATCGCCCCGAAACCGAACAGGCCGTTAAGGATGGTAAACAACGCCGGTAGCATTGCGGTGGACTGTAAAATCCGCCGGCTTGCATGATGTCTGAAACCGCGACTTTTCTTTTTATCCGTCATTGGTATCGAAACTCCGATGCACCTTTACCAAAACCGTCGTGCCCGCTTTTACCGGCTGGCCGACCTTAACGCAAACCTCATCTACCAATTCGCTGGGGACCAGCAGTTCCAATCGCGAGCCGAACTTGATCATGCCGATCCGCTGGCCTCGCGCCAATTGCTGCGACGGTACGAGATCGGTTACGATGCGCCTTGCAACCAGCCCGGCGATCTGGCGGACCACTAGCGGGAACTTTCGCTCGCCGACCGTGTATTCAAGGTGAATCTCGGCGGCCTCGTTTTTCTCTGAAGCGCCCTCGGCCCTGACATCCAGAAACGCGCCCTTGCGATGATTAACCGAGGTGACAACCGCCTCGGCCGGGCTGCGATTTACATGGACGCTGAACACGTTCATGAAAACGCTGACGCGGACGCCATCGCGGCCAAGAATGCTATCCGGGCCGATTTGCGTAACCTCGGCTATGCGGCCGTCGGCGGGGCTTATCAGCAGGCCGGGCTCATCGGAGCAGGTGCGGCGTGGATCGCGGAAGAACCAGACAGTAAAACTCAGCAGCGCCGCCGGTATGAACATCGCCGGCCAGAACAGCCAGCTCAGTCCAAACATCGCCGCGTGGCAGATGATGAGCATGATGATAATTTCCCGCCGGCCGTATTTGGTTAAACAAAATGCCAAAGCTTTTCTCCTGTAACTTTCAAGTGCGACTATCGTAGCGTCACAGGCCGACAAGTCAACTCGCACAACAAAAGCTTGGGCACCCGGTAAATAAAAAACGGGCCGGCGAAATACATCTTCACCGACCCGCGAAAGTGGCATGTTACATAAGTTTAATCGGTTTTGACGGTGTCTGTGCCGATGGTATCGACCACGAACAGGCCCGATATCGCGAGAATTCGCGGCTCGCCGCCGGCCTGGCCGACAACCCTGAGCCTGCACCGCTCGGAGATCAACTTCGGCACGGTCCACATGAAAACCTCGCCGAATACGACGTCTTCGGCGACCGTCTGCCACGTCCGGCCGTCGTTGGGCGACAGCTGCAACTGAACCGTGGAATAATCTGCCGCACTACTCGGCAGCCATGCGAGAACTCTATCGGCCCCGCCGCGTAGGAACTGACCCGAAAGCGGCCAGCCCGGCTTAACCGAGACCTGTCCGCCGGCCTGGGATACCAATTCAGATACCGCGATCTCAGCGGCGCGGTTATGTTCCTTGCCTTCGATGATGAGTTTTTCGGTAAAGGCTGCCCCGATATTGCCCGCCTTGTCGCGAGCTTCCATGCGGAACTTCAGCCCACCCTCTTTTACCGCCTCTTGGGGGATCTCAATCTGCATATTGCCCAGCTCGCCAACCGTGTGAGGCCAGCGCGACCAGACGACATTGTTGGGGAAGTCTGTAAACGCCACGCCAAGCTGCACGGAATTCGGATCGAGATTCGGATCGCCGATGCCCCAGCTCAGCGTAACAGTTTCGCCGGCGGAGTAGAGGTGCGTAACCTTGTTGCCCTCGGCGTCTATCGTAACCGGCGGCGGCTCGACGGAAATCCTCACCACCGGAGCCTGAGTATCTACCACGTAAATCCGGTGCGGCTGACCTGGCGGAACGGTCGAGCGCCCCTGGCCGGGGCCTACGAAACGAATCCAGTAGCGGCCGTCGTCTTCAGCCTTGTATAGAAAGTGCGTCTGCTCGATGCCGAAAAAGCCGGCCCTGTCCCAGTTTACGCCTTCGTCGGTTGACGACCAGAGGCCAACCCTCGGCCCTGCCGTTAGCTGATACCCGCTCGGGTGGCGGATGAAGAAATATTCGTCGTTGGTGTAGAAGACGCCGATATCGTTGCCGACCGTTTCGAGCATTTCGATCTCTTCGCTCGGCCGGTAGTAAAACGGCGCGTCATACGCCCACGCCGGCAGGTCGGCCTGGGGGTCCCAGTCTTTATTCGAGTCGGTAACCTCGCAGCCGGCAACAATCGCCACCGCCAGCAATAGCAAAATAAAACCCAACCGAGGATGTGGCAGGTTGGTATTACAAACATTAAAAAGACTTCGCATCACAATCGCCCTTTCATAAAGACGCTTGCCGCGCGCATACGCGCAGAGAAGTAACGCCTCTATCGCTTTATCGGCCAGAAACGACCCCGAATCGAAGTATTTTAGGCTCCGCCGAATAGATTATCCGGGCGGGGAGTATGGTTGGCGGCGGGGTGGCACGGCTTGCTTGCAAGCCGTGAGTAGGGTTGGCAACTTCGTTGCCGACGGAAACAAATTCCTGCGAATAGATTCCCCGGCCGGGAGTATGTATTGATGGAAGCTGGAGATGCTTTCAATTAATATGGAAACTCGATGAATGATATGAACGCACAAAGCCCGAACGATGAAACCGAAGCTCAGGCCGCAGCCGCCGAGGCAACCGACCTGCCCCTTATCTCAGCCGAAGACTGGGCCGAGCGAAAACGCCTCGCCAAGCCTGGGATGTTAAAGCGCTATATTGCCCTAACTGCAGTGTTGGCTGTAGCTGGGATTTTCTTAGTCATCATCGGCATTAATAACGATTGGTACCTTCTTGGTTTCATCCCACTTTTTTCTGTCTGGGGTTATTTTTTCTACCGTCTGAACAAGCCATTGAGCGTTCGGTTTAACCTACTTTGCCCGCTTTGCGGAGTAGCTTTATTTTACAAGGGATCACTCCTATACGGTTTCAATGCGGGTAATGTAGAACAAGACGGCAAGTGTCCAAAGTGCAAGCAGAAGATTGTCGAAAATGACGTCCGCCCCGTGAATTTAAAGAAACTCTTCGCAGGCTCTTTTGCATCATCCATAATTATCCTTTTGCCAGTGGTGTGGTTTGGCGAACCTCTGGTTAGTTTCTTTAAATTTCAGACCCAATCTCTTCCTGCATATGTTAATCGGGATCTTTTATTGTTCGTGTCCGCAATTGTCTCCGGTATGGTCTTTACGGTGGGTACTGTACTGATCCTTCGCCTGAAACCCGTTGACCGCTGGATTAGGAAATAGAAGTGGGGTGCCGGTGTGGCACGGCTTGCTTGCTTACTGAGCTACCAGCTTTGCTGCGGCAATCTCTCCCCTGCAGTCGTCGCATAAATCCATGGGCAGGCCCCGTTGCATCGCCCGCAAGGCTGACCGCAAGTCAGGCCTCCGATACATAACACAGTGGTTCGTGCAATGGCCGGTCTTATCTCTATGTGAGACGTCGGCAGGGACGCCTATTGCGTGGCCAAATTCATGCAGCAGTACAAGTTCCCACAAACGCTCGCGTGGAAAAAGCCAGTCATATTGCTCGATACCTGCCTGGTCGTATTGGATCATCTGCCAGCCGTTGTTGAATTTCATGTACCGGCCGCGACGAATATCGTCTGAGTACGGAAAAATTGCTACCGTGAAATAATCGCCCCGCTTGTGCTCATCATCAAGAATGTAGCTTTTAGAGCCGTCTTCCTTGGTTTCGATTCGAGGTTCTCTGACGTTTACAACAAGTTCACCCGAAAGGTAACTACCAAAGCGTTCCATCGCGCGGCTCCACGCCTCTTCAGGTGGTTTTGCTTCTTCGATATGATAAAGGTCAATCGTAACTGTGGGGCTATTAAGCACGACTGAGTTGAATGGAATGATAACTTTGGCATCATCGGCTGACTGATTGCAGCCAGAGAAAAAAGAGAACCCCAAAACCAGCGATATAAACAGAACGGCTACTTTTGAAACGATGCAACTTGCCGCGTTACTCATCATTTCCCCTTCATTTCTTCACGGCTTGCAAGCAAGCCGTGCCACCCAGAGCAAGATTGCGTCGGCAACAAGTTGCCAACCCTACACACTGCTTGCAAGCAAGCAGTGCTGCCCAAAAGATTCCGCGTGCAATAAATAGCACGCCCTACTAAGACCTACAGCGAGCTTACGTATTCGAACGCTCGTTGGAATACGGTCAGGCCGGCGGGGGTGTCGATATTTTCCCGCGTCCAGCGTGGGTGCTGAGTCTTAACCACGAACCGCTCGGGGTGCGGCATGAGGCCCATCACCCGGCCGGTCGGGTCGCAAATGCCTGCAATGTCAGATGTGCTACCATTTGGGTTTACCGGATACGAACCCGAATTGCCATCGGCATCTACGTAACGCAGTGCAACCTGGCCGTCTCCTACCAGTCGATCAAAAACCCCATCGTCGCGCGGGATGAACTTACCCTCGCCGTGCGCGACGGGCATCGGCAGCATGTCGCCCTTTTTCAGGAACACGCACTTATCGGTCTCGGCCCGCAGGTAAACCCAACGAGTCTCGAACTTGCCGGAATCATTCCAGCCGAGTGTGGCGTCGCGATTTGCGGATTCCCTGCATACCTTGCCCCATGGCAGCAGGCCGGATTTGATGAGTACCTGGAAGCCGTTGCAGATACCAAGGGCAGCCTTGCCGGCCGCGATGAAATCATTCAGCGGCTCTTGAAGCTTTTGCAGCATTTGATTAGCGAGAATCTTACCGGCCGCGACGTCGTCGCCGTAGCTAAAGCCGCCAGGTATCGCCAGCATCTGATACTCTGCCAGTAGCGCAGGGTTTTCCATCAGGCGGAACACGTGCACGCGGTCGGCTTCAAAGCCGGCCAGTTCGAGTGCGTATTGCGTTTCCCGGTCGCAGTTAGTACCTGCCGCTCGCAAAACCAAAGCCTTCGGCTTGCTCATCGAATAAACTCCATTATGTTCTCGGTGTGCAACAAGTTCACACACCCTACTTTCTGACAAAAACTACCAGTCAAAAGTCCCTTGCCATGCGGCCTTCGCCTCGTCAATCGCCATATCAACAAGCGTTCCGCTTTGACCGTTTATCACTACGCGAGCCGTGTCGGTTACCTTGCCGATTTGCCCGAGGGGTAAGTCCTTAACGATCTGCATGAACGCGTCGTAGTTATCCGGGGCTACTTCCACCATCAGCCGCCCGGCCGACTCACCAAACAGCAGAGTCGCCTCTGATGGATTATCAGCTTGCGGGGCTGCGGTGATATCCAATTCAACTCCGCATCCGCCGGCGAATGCCATCTCTGTAACAGCGACGGCCAGGCCGCCTTCGGATAGATCGTGTGCCGCCCGAATAAGTTCGGCCTTGATGGCCTGGTGGATAGCTTTATAGACAGCAAGGTTAGTTTGAAGATCGACAACGGGAACGTCCGTGCCGGAAGTCAGACCTTCAACTTTTAGCACATGAGAGCCGCCGAGGCCTGCGCCGCTCCGGCCGAGAAGGAACAGGAAGTTGCCCGGTTCCTTAGCGTCGGCGGTTACGCATTTATTAGCGTCGTCGATAACGCTGATCGCGGAAATCAGCAGCGTCGGCAAAATAGAAATCGTCTTGCCGTCAGCGGTTTGGAATTCGTTATTGAGCGAATCCTTACCGGATATGAACGGGGTCTCGTATGCCTTGGCCCCGTCGTAGCAGGCCTTTGCGGCCTGGACGAACGTGCCCATGCGGTCGGGCTTGTTGCAGTTGCCCCAGCAGAAGTTATCGAGTATCGCGACCCTCTCAGGATTCCCGCCGACTGCTACGGAGTTACGCATCGCTTCGTCGATCGCATGCAGTGCACTTTGGTACGGATCAAGTTCGCCCAATAGCGGATTCATACCGCAGGAGATGACAACGCCCTTGTCGGAATCGAGGACGGGGCGAATCACGGCCGCATCGCCTGGGCCGTCGTTAGTGACGCCGACCAGCGGCTTGATGACGCTACCGCCCTGGACCTCGTGGTCATACTGGCGGATGATCCATTCCTTCGATGCGACGTTCGGTGCGGCGAGGATTTTCGCCAGCACATCGTTGTAGCTGTCGCGCGGTTTGATCGCGGGCGACGGGGTTTCGATTTTCTCCCAGATGGCTTCCTTAGTCGGACGCGGCAGGCCGTCGTGGAGGAACTCCATGCCAAGCTCGCCTACAAGCTGACCGCCGTAATTGAGACGCAGCATCTTGCCTTCAGTGCCGTAATGGCCGATGACAGTCGCCTCGACATCTTCGGCGGCGAACAGCTGGAGAATCTGCTCGATGTTCTCTTGCGGAACGGCCAGGACCATTCGCTCCTGAGCCTCGGAGATCCATATCTCGTCGTAGCTGAGGCCATCGTATTTTATGGGGACCAGATCGAGGTCAACCTCGGCGCCGAGCTTCTCGCCCATCTCGCCGACGGCACTGGATAGCCCGCCGGCGCCGCAATCGGTAATGGCCGAATAGAGTCCGGCGTCGCGCGCCTGGATGAGAGTGTCGAGCGTTTTCTTTTCGGTGATGGCGTTGCCGATCTGCACGGCGTGGGAGAATTTCGTCTCGTGCTCGTGGGTAAGCTCGCCGGAACTGAAAGTCGCACCGTGGATGCCGTCGCGACCTGTCCTGCCGCCGACAACGACAACTGCATCGCCGGATTGTGGATAGTTGAAACATTTGTCACGCGGCAAGATGCCGACCGTGCCGCAGAATACCAGCGGATTGCCGAGGTATCGCTCGTCGAAATAGACCGCGCCGTTTACCGTGGGGATGCCCATCCGGTTGCCGTAATCTCGCACGCCGCCGACCACGCCGCGCATAACTCGTCGCGGGTGAAGTATGCCCTTGGGTACATCGGCTGCGGGCATCTCCGGCGGGCCGAAGCAGAATACGTCTGTGTTGGCCACGGGCTCGGCGCCCATGCCGGTGCCCATCGGATCGCGGACGACGCCGCCGATTCCGGTTGACGCTCCGCCGTATGGCTCGATGGCCGAGGGGTGATTGTGCGTTTCAACTTTAAAGCAAATCGCGTGGTCGTCGTCGAATTCGATAACGCCTGCGTTGTCTTCAAATACGCTGATGCACCATGACTTGTTCAGCTCGTGCGTCACGCCGAAGACTGTCGACTTTATCAGGTTGGGAATCTCCTCGACGAGGTTGCCGGAGTTGTCCGTCACTCGCACGTCGGAGCGGAATGTCTTGTGGCCGCAATGTTCCGACCATGTCTGCGCGAGCGTCTCGAGTTCAACGTCACTTGGCTCCCGGCCGATGCTGCGATAGTAATCCTGAATCGCCTTCATTTCTGTCAGGTTCAGGAACAAGTCGCCATCGACGGAAAGTTGCTCGAGTGCCGGCTCGTCGAGGTCGCGAATATTGACCTCGCGAATTTCAAGTTGGTATGGCTGGGCTGGTAAGTCTTCGGGTGTGTGGGCTTCGAAGTAGACATCCTCGATAACTTCGTTCGCCAGCAGCTTCGATGCGATGATCTGCTTGTCGGCGTCGGTTACATCGCCGGCGAGTTCAAACCTGCGTGCGGTGCGTACCCACTTTACCGGGCAGCCCATATCGCCGGCGGCCTTTTCGGTGGATTTCGCCACCGGGTCCATCACGCCTGGCTGGCGGTGAACTTCGATAACCGCCGCGCCGTCAGGTGCGGCCGACTCGCCGAGCGTGTAGCTTTCGATTACCGGATCGATCAGCAGGTCGTCGGCAATTTTGTGAGCCGTCTGCTCGTCGATCTCGCCGGCGAGGAAGTACAGCTTTACGCAGCCGAGAGCTTTTACCGATTCGACGCCCAGTTCCGTTATCTGTGCCAACACTTCTGCGGCGTGCGAATCGCCGGCTGAGCCGATCGGCCTGATTTCAACGCGATATACCATGAATCCGCCATCCTTTGGGATCGAGAAAGGCCCATTGTAGCGACCGGCCCGGCCGTGAACAATACGCCAGATGAAACTCGCGCCAAACTCCGCCCAACTTTACCGAAACCGCCTTTCACCCGTTAAATAAAGGTTTTTCTAGTGGGTGTCTTGCAGTAAACGTTTGATAACCTTCGATTTCTTTGCGATTTCTTTGCTTGCTTGTCTTGGTTTTTCGAGCGAATTCGATTCTTTTGAAGGTTCTTCAAAGTTCTTCGAGGTTTTTCTATGAGGAGTGATTGGTGAAACGTGTCGCACTTATTTAGATGTCAAAAAGCGTACCCACTATTAGACCAGTGACCTCCTGCGCGCGCAAATGAGGTTGATTGAAGTGATTGGCTTTCCCCAACCCCCGACCCGGCCGACGAATACGCCCCATAAATCTTTTTCACTTCCTTGCGAGATCCAAAATGACACGACCACTTTTGCGCGTTTTTTGTATGTTGTTGGGTGTGCAACGAGTAGCACACCCTACTTACTTTGCCATCAAACTTATTTTCGCTTGCGGATCATCATCACTAATCCACCGAGTCCTAGCAGTGCAAGTGATGCCGGTTCAGGGATAGTCGCCACCTCCTGGCCGTATATCGTGTAGGTCACGTCGTATGAAAAGCTAGTGAGCCCTCCCTTTATTGCATCGGCATCATACTCAAAAGAGAGAGCATTAACTGTCATCGCTATGCCGTCAATTGCGTATCCTTGGAAATCAACACCACCTTGAGGAACACTAATGAGTGTGCTTTCAAATCGCATCGAAGGGTCTGCTACCAATACCAAAGGGGGATCCCCTAACATCGAACCGACAAGCAAGGTATGTTTGTCTATTGCGAACAAAGTATCATCGATGCCGTTTGTTAGGTAAGCTAAGACTGCATCGAAATTCTGGTGACTCTCAGAGGTTGCCAAGGTAGTCTTGCTAACATCATCAGCGGTGATGGGATCCCATATAAGCGAGATGGGCGGGTCGGCACCGGCGTCTGCTGGCTGTGGATAAGATAGGGTAAAAGTTATTTCCGAGAACTCGCCGAGGCCACTATTTTCACCGCTGAAGTCAATCGTGCCAAGAACCGAGCCAAAGCTTTGCACGGATAAAGAAAGAACCACGGCCGCGATAATAAAAACAAATGATCTTCTCATTTTCATAGTGAACCCTTTGCTAAGTTTCTGAGACAATTTTGCTGTAGAACTATCAACTATCACTATAAATGGTATCGCAAATTCCGTACCAGTAGCCGTGAGTAGTTGTAAGTGATTAAAATGTAAGATGTAGTAGATTTTGAAGTGTAATGGCTATGCAATCGGATCCGGCGGAATTTCCGGTTTTTATCCACAATTAGAAAGCAGCCCTTCGGAAATCCGAAGAGCTGCTTGATCTGACAAATAAAAGCTGAAGCTTATTCTTTAACAAAAACTAAGATCATAAACTGCCATTACCGCCGCCATCATTCGGCGGAGAACTGTAATGGTCCATTTCACTCCCATCAAACCCGCCGGTGAAGTCACAATCAGTATACTCCGGCACTTCTTGTGTGCTTGTCCCGTAAGTGTAGACTTCATCACATCCCGTGACGTTCGGTACGCTATTGGGTCCAATCTCACAGTCAAGGATTGTTGCAGCCGCCTGGTAGGTGTATATGCCCCCGCCGGCCAGCCGGTGATGAACTCTGCCAAAAACAAACGGCGCTGATTCAGGCCTTCAAGCCCAAACACGGCCAGCGTCCATTTGCTAAGCTCACGAAATAAAGAAAGCGACTGGATTTCTCCAGCCGCCTTCAGGTTAGTCTTTATCAAAACTCATTCAGCTAAGTCATAGTTTCCCCCGCCATCATCCGGGGCATTTCCATCATCATGCATACGGTCGTCAGTTACATCAAACCCACCAAGAATTCCACAATGATCATAAGTTGGAACAGTTGTCCCAGCAGTATAAATCTCATGGCTTACATTCGAACCAGTACCTTGTCCATATGAATAATTGTAATCATCCTCGACCGTGCTACCTATCGTGCAATAACTAAAAGTCGCCAGGGAATCATCCGTATATATCGCACCGCCTTTGTTTGTGGTGTAATCAGGAGGTGGGCTGCCGGGCCATCCATAAACAAAGTTCCCATAAAATTCGCAGTTGAATATTATCGGATCCCCATCCTTAATATACATACCACCACCTTGACCGCCTTCCCCGTAAGCAGCATTCCTGATATCTATTGCATTATTTCTGATTACGCAGTTTTTGATCGTCGGTGAACAGTTATTAATGTACACACCACCACCTTGCAGTGCATACCCACCTACTCGAATGGGATTCCCATTTTCAAGGATAAAGCCGTCTATCACAAAGTCATTTGTTACCCCATCAAAATAGAGAACGGGAACGTTAAATTCGGCCTGAACATCGGGATCAATAATAGGCTTATTTCCTGAAGAGTCGGGGATGCCTACCAGGCTGAAGCCTGTGTCATCATCTTCGAAAGAAAGGATTGCACCTCCCGAATATCCATCATATGTAGCCTTTTTAACGAACACAACCCCTCCATTTAAGACATGGCGTATCGCCTGGATATTTGGATAGGGCTGGCTTTCAGTGCCATAATGGCTCCCGCTATAATAACCATCAACGTAAACTCTATAGTTGAAAGTAATAACGTCGAATATCTGAAGATATTTCGACGCCTCTGCCGTGTTGCCGTAGTAGCCCAGATTGATCCTGTCGCCATCATCCGACGGCTCATTGGAGTAATCCGAAGTCGAGTCACCGCCGTCGATGCAGATGCTGGTTTCGGCTTCTGCATCAGTCGTAACGAAAGTGCTGCCGTTCCACCGGCCGGCTTTGGACTTGAGGTGGTAATCACCGCTACCCACGAACCGCGGCTCGAGGCTTGAGTTGATGCCAGTGTAGGTAAATGTTCCACTGCTTACAGCTGCGACATTGCCG
>SDBS01007098.1_pt1 | contig 10895 bp, 7 predicted proteins | sample 2277091 | NCBI WGS metagenome assembly SDBS01 (sample SAMN10404972, study PRJNA504765) | marine sediment metagenome | isolation source: marine sediment core GS10_PC15, 163 cmbsf | place: Arctic Ocean: Southern Knipovich Ridge | collected 2010 | reverse complement strand
GGTCAACACCGCTATAATAATCACCGCCGCTGCGGCAAGAGCGGTTATTCTGTTTTCCGTGATGACTCTCCATATAGAAATCCTGCCCGTCTTGCCTGCAGAAGCCGCAGCCCCTTCGCCTTGCGCGCTCTCGAACTGACGCAGCGACTCTTCCCGCAACTGTCTCACAAACGCATCCTCCGGGCGCGACACTCCATCGTCCACTGTCAACAGCAGTGCCGCAAAACGTTTTTCCAGCTTGTCATTTTGATCCGACTTCATATTCATTCCTCCCGCGCACTCGAAACGCTGCGAGTTAGTTTTCTGAATACCTTGCGAAAAGCCCTGCGAGCACGTGCAAGCTTCGAGCGAACCGCAACCACAGAGCAATTCATCCGGCAGGCAATTCGATCAACATCTTCACCGTCAACATACTTTCCAAGCAGAAGCGTTTGATATTCACCCGAAAGTTCCGCAATCGCCTGCCTCACCAGTGCAGCCAGTTCCTTCGACTCCAGCACTTCGGCGGGCAGTTCCACTCCTTCGTCAATCAACTCACCCTTGATCCCATCTAATGAAACAAGCCATCTGCGGGCGTCCGCCTGACCGGTCTTTGTTCCGTGCTTTCGCCGATAAAGCGCAATCTGGTTCCGCGATATCCCCACAAGCCACATCCAAAGCGACCCGCGATCCGGGTCATACCCCTGCGCAGAGCCCGCCGCTGCCATAAACGTCTCCTGCACCACATCGCCGACCGCACCCGAATCGCCCCCCATCAGCCGCGAAACATACGTCCAGACCCGCTCGGCATAGGCGTCATACAGCCCAAGCCACGCCTGTCGCTCGCCGCGCCGAAGTCCTTTGGCTATAAACTCTTGTTTCTGCTTATCCATGTACGCAAACTCAACTCAACTACTCTCGATGGCCATCACACACTCCCTATTTGCGCAAAACCCCGCCCATGTGTCGAGAAAAATCCGGAAAATTGGGATTGTCAGTCAAAAACGTGCATGGATCGCATAACTGCCGCTTGGGTGACTTACAATAAATCCCGGCCTGCCAGGAGCATCGATACCGATATTGCATTGCGCAGGAAGTGGGCGACCATCGTTACCCAAAGCGCCGTCCAGAATGACTTCCTCGCCCAGTGGGCATAAGCCCAGGCAAAATAGAGCCCTCCGATGACGCCGGCCCCGATGCCTACACCGACCCCCTCGACAAAATGCGGCAGGGCAAACAGTCCCCCCGAGATCAGGATTTGCACCTTCAGCGGAACTCTCAGCGCTCTTGCAATGGAAATCGGAATTACCTGAAACACTAATGTTTCGATTACCGGCGCCGCCACTACTGCATAAGCTATCAGTTGGACAGCCGACCATTCAATCAGCTCCCGCGGCTGCTCCTGGACGATCATGCTCAGCACAATCACAACCGCAAAGCTCAGCAGCAGCCCCTCAATGGCCGTTCGCCAGCAAAAGTCCCACGGCGTCCTTGCATTGTGTTTCTCGAAATGCCTTCCCAGCCAGTTGTTCATGCCTGTGCCGCCGTTCTTGTTATTACTGTGTTAGTCTCAAGATGATCGTTGTTTCCGCTCGTCGGCGTGCCGAGATGTCATCGGCCAAAAGAACAACTGTTCGGCTGGCCCGGCCCAGTCCCGGATAATCGGCATGAATCACATATTCGCCCGGTTCGGTGACAAAGAACTGTCCTTCGCTGTTGTTCCTGACGGGATCGGCTTCGGCACCGCCTCCTTCAAGCCATACCTGTGCACCGCTGACCGGTATGCCCGCATCACTGACCACCTGCGTGTGCAATGGAGCCCTGCCCATCGCCGACCAGCCGGACATGTCCAGGTCTGCGATCTTGTCATCGCCCTCTGCGATGTTGAAAGCAAGCAAAGGCACGGTCCTGCCCACCAGATCGTTTCCAACCAGATAATCGCCTGCCGGCAGGTCGTCAATCCGGTAGGTTCCCGTATCGTCGGGGTCGATACGGCAAGTAACTTTTCCGTCGGCACTGAAGAGGAACATCGCACCCGGCGATTGGCCGATGAAACGTCCGCTCAAACCTGCACTGCCCCGGGGAACCGACAGTGCCATCGAAATCGTCTCGGCGACGGCGCCAACCGCAAGTTCTTTTCTGCTGTGCACTCCGTCGGGACGACTGGCCACCACCGTATACTCGCCCGGCAAAACATTCCGTATGACATATGGTGCGCCGTCTTCATAGGGCTCTTGCACGATGCCCGCCATCGCGCCCGTAAACCCGCGACCTTGCTGAAGGTATACAGTTGTGTCTTCCGGAACCTCGTTCGGATCGTCGGCTTGCACCTGCACTTCAATCGTGCTCGTCGCAAGTTCAACCATGCCCAACTCCACATCACGGGCGTCGACCTGGACTGTGGCAATTCTAAACCAGACGCTGCGCTGCCCGGCCGGCGCCATATACACACCATGGAGCCCCACAGGGATGCCTCGGAAAGAAAATCCGCCTTGGGCATCGCTCACGGCATAGCTTCTGAATACGCCTGAATAACTGCGCTCCGGGTCTGTCAGCAGCATCGTCGAATTGGCGAGGAAACGACCGTCTACCGTAACCTGTCCGCTCACGGCGGGTCCCACGCCGAAATCAAGTCGTATGGTTTTTGCATCGCCCGGCACAACCGCCCTGCAAACCACTCCATCACGCTGATCCCGGTCCTTGCGAGTTATGTAGCACATCCGTTCGGAAGGCAGCCCATCGGCATCGACCCGATAGAACCCATTCGGATCGGTAGTCGTCGTCGCAAGCCGCACTGATTCGGCGTATTCCTTTCCCGGGCTGTACGGGTCCGCATCCTGAACGTACAGGGTAACATTCGGCTCGGGGCGACCTGTGCCGTCGTAAACATATCCTTCAACCGTCGAATCTTTGTGCAGGGTAACCACAATTCCGCCGGTCAGATAACCGTTGCGAACTTCGATTTCCTTTTGAAAGGCGACATCGTAGTCGGGATGGACCACCTTTATGCTCTCCAGGCCCTCGGGGACGTGCTTCAACTCGAATTTGCCCTCAACCGTTTCCACGGCCCCTTCCTGCCGGACAAATGCCTTCGCACCGTCGGATTCAAACGTTGCTGACGGCCACAGACTCAGCGGTATCACCTTCGCACCCGATATCCCTTTGCCTGCCGAGTCAACAACTTCGCCTTTGATTGTGCCGCCGGCGCCAAGCTCTATCAGTACAGGTGTGTTTTCATCTGTGTTTATCTCCCCGCTCCAGGCGAGACTGTATCCGGCTGCATGAACCTGCACCTGGTACATGCCCGCTCCGGCAGCTTCCACATCAAAGAAGCCTTCTTCATTGTCATACGTCGACCAGTTGGCGCTCTGCACCTGGGGCATCCCTGACGGCGACTTGACTTTTCTAAGCCGCACCCTGAATTTCGTGACGGGCCGGCCTGTGGCGCCGTCCGTCACCGTTCCGGTTATACTCGGTCCGGGCGCAGACTCGACATCAATCGCGGCATCGCCGATTTTTTCGGCGGTCCTGCTCTTGATCGCCTTGGCGGCGGTTGCAAAGAGATTGACCTCATCGAGACCGTACCATTCGACACTGAGTTTTTCCAAAGGCCCAATCGCGCGCCCGTCGCCGATTTGCACCAGGTAGCCGGTGGCCACCAGTTTGCTCGCGAACTCACCTTCCTCCAGGACACCAATCAATCCGTCGACATCGTTAGCACCGGCCAGCACAAGAATCCTTTCCAACTCCTGCTTTATCCCGGGTGTTACACCCTTGAGTTCCTCGGGCGGTGGTTCGTCTTTGGGCTCTTTGTCCAACGCCCCCACTGCAATCGCCGGCTCATCCTTTCGCGTGTCCGGTTGTTTTGCAACTTCACCGGTGCTCTTGTCATCGGGGCCTTTCAATATCAAAGCCACTCCGAACACAATCACAATCAGGATTACTGCAGCGGCCGCATACAAGAGCAGACCCTGTTTCGAGCCAATGGCAAACGGCCGCTTTGGGCGCGTCGCATCCTCCGGCAGTTCCAGAATCGCCTTTCGCACGCCGGCCATCGCATGCTCGGTCGATTCCAGATCCGGCTCGATCTGAGACAGAGCCTGCAGCCGCCGCAGCAGTTTCCGCTCATTATACTCAGACATCGCCCGATTCCTTTCCGGATTGCGCCGACCTGCCCCGATTCAGTATATGCATAAGTCCCTGCCTGGCCCGATGACACACGGCCCGAATATGATGCGGGGTCATTTGCAGTTGTTCGGCAATATAATCGTACGACCTGTCATCGAGGTATCGCATAACAACCGAGTCCCGACTTGCCTTGTTCAGTCGCCCGATCGCGTCGAGCACTTCTGCGAGTTCTTCGCGGTGAATCAATTCATCCACGACAGCTTCGCCGGCGTCGGCGGGTTCTGCGACCTTATCCAGTGAGACCTCGCGGTGTTTCTGTTTCCTCCGCCAGTCGAATGCAAGGTTGATGGCCGCCTTTCGGATATACGCATCGCGATTTCGAGCCCGATCAAGGCCGCTGGATCGACTGAGCTTGAGAAATAACTCCTGCATGAGGTCCTCGGCAACATCTTCGCGCAGTGTCAGCCGCACGAGCAGCACATGAAGGCTCGGGCCCGATTCTTCGAGCAGTTCCAGAAGTCTTTCTTGACGCTCCTGCAAATGCGCTCCCTGCATTTTCACTTCTCGCATCCGGCGGTTGACCCCTGTTATATTATAAACGAAAAAACCACCCTTGGCGCAACATCTTTTTTGAAAATTTTTTACTCCGTCCGATGCCCACTGCGATTCGCCAAAATACGGCCTCATCGCATTCGGCAAGAGTCGCCTCTCGGTCTTTTGTCCTTTTACATCGCTAATCGTCTAATCGGCAGGCACACACCTGCCTTGGGCCCATTCACAGAGCTGCTGAACTTGCAGGGCCATGGTAGCCGACAGAGGCGGGGACGACTTTATTGCCGAGGCAATCAATTCTGTCGTCAATTCCGTCTCATTGTCAAAAGCAAGGTGCAGGCTCGATACTATTGCCTGCTCGATCTCCGCACCGCTGTAACCCTGGCAAATGGATGCCAGTCCCTTCAGATCGAAGTCGGAGGGGTTACGTTTTCTTTTTCGTATATGTATCTCGAAGATTTTTTGTCGCGCAAGTTCGCCTGGAAGATCAACAAAGAAGATCTCGTCGAACCTTCCCTTTCGCAGCAATTCCGGAGGCAGGGCGCCGATATCATTTGCGGTGGCGACCAGAAATACAGCGTGTTTATGCTCCTGCATCCAGGTAAGCAGCGTTCCGAACATCCTTTGGGAAAGACCGCCGTCGGAACTGTGGCTTGCCGCAGAGGCAAAGCCCTTTTCAATCTCGTCAATCCAGAGTATTACCGGCTCCATAAATTCCGCCTGTCTCAGTGCCGTTCGCAGGTTCGCCTCCGACTGGCCTATATAACTGTTGTACAGACATCCGGCGTCAAGCCTAAGCAGCGGCTGCCGCCACGCCGTGGCAATCGCCTTGGCGCAGAGACTCTTGCCTGCCCCCTGCACGCCGAGCAGCAGAATCCCTCGCGGCGCGTGGATGCCGAAGTCCGCTGCCTGCGTGGAAAAAGCCTTTTTTCTCAGGTCGAGCCATTTCTTAAGATTGTTCATTCCACCGACCTCGTCCAGGTCCAGCGGCGTCTGTATGAATTCCAGAAGGGAATCGGCCTTCATCATGCGCCTCTTGCCGGCCATCACACTGTTGACATCCTCATCAACGAACCGGCGATCGTCGGCAACGACTTCGGCGATCAACATTCTTGCCTGTCTTCGTGTCAGCCCTTTGAGATTCTTGATGATTGCATCCATGCCTTTTCGCGTGATGCCCACCTCCACGGGTTTCTTCTGGTGAAATAGATGGATGGTTTGACGTATAATCTTGTCAAGTTCCTTCTCGTCGGGAAACGAGAGTTCAAAGGGCTTCGCATAGGACTTTATAACGGAAGGCAGCTTGTCCTCGCAATCAATCATAATCACCGTTCCGCTGTTGCGCTCATATTGGTAAATCAGTTCACGAAGGGCTCGCTGATTGGTTTCGTTGGCGAGATGACCGGCAAGATCGAGCGTCACGCAAAGCGGATTTCCGTCCTTTTGCCCAAGTTCATACAGACCCGGAAGGACTGCTTCGGTATGGGGTTCGGCGGGCTGGTCGACAAAAATCCCTTCCCGTACGCCTGCACTGGCCGACCAGATCAGCATGGGTCTCTTGAGCTGAAGGGCTGTCAGCCGCACGATATCCAGCATCTCTCTCTCTTCGTGCGTCACGATTGATATGCATGAGCTGCCGGCATCCAGCAGTCCTGTGAAACGTTTCACGTCGTCCATTGCTTTCAACCTCGAAAGAAAAAACAGCGATTCAGGCATCGAGAAAATACCTTAAGCACGGAGCATTGTCAACTAAAATTGTCCCCGTCACACCGACTTGTCCTGCCAGGCACAAAGTTCTTTCAAATGTCCATTTCAGGCCGTATAGTGCTGTTTAGCTCGGCCTTGTACTCGGATTCGATGCCGGCGATAACGTGGATACGGATGCGATTGGCGCGTATGGACCCAATTAGACGACAGTTGCGACTACTTGATGAGCGGCTCGACGAAAGGGCCGGCGCCATCCGGGGTATCGTTGTCCGATGTCCCTTGCTGTTGCCCGCCGTTGCCTTCATCGCTGCAATTGTCGTTGAAAACAACTTTGCGATCCCGTTGCCGCTGCTGATGCTCTTGCTGCTCATGACGGTTCCGGCGGCGGGGGTGTCGATGTCGTCCGGCAATCACCGGAGGCGACTCTATTTGACTGCGACCGCAGCGTGTCTGGCGATGGCGTGTACGGGGGCCGTTCGACTCAAATGTTTCTATCGGGCGCCGCCCGACGATATACGCCACCTGGTCGCAGACGAGCCGACCCTTGCCGCCGTACGCGGCGTCGTCAAGACCAGCCCCCGATATGACAACCGCAACAGTTGGAAGTTCGGCCGATACACATGGGCAGGTGAAAGCTGCAGCTTCTATCTGAAACTCCGTCAGGTGCAGGCAAGAGACGCATGGGCAGACGTTGCCGGAACCGTTCGAGTACAGGTGTCCGGACGCGTTGAAGATGCCCGGCCCGGCGATTACATCCAGGTCTATTGCCGGCTGAGCAGATTCGGCGAACCGTTGAATCCCGGCCAGTTCGATATCAAGAGGTCCATGGAACGAAGGAACATCCACGTTTCAGCTACCGTAAAATCCGCCGACGGTATCGAAGTGTTGCAGCATGGTCCCTCCACTTCCTGGCGGCGTCTCATCGGCAGGATCAAAACAATCGCATCCGAAGCCCTGCTCGACGACAACCTCGAAGACGAACAGGCTTCGGCGATTCTGGCCGCTCTCCTGCTGGGCCAAAGATCGAACATCGATGCCGAAACCGCCAATGCATTCCAGAAAACAAACCTTGCCCATTTCATCAGTCTTTCGGGAATGCATCTGGGAATATTAGCTGCAACGTTCTGGTGCGTATGCAGAGTCGCAGGCTGCTCGAAAGGTCTCCGCGCCGTAATCTGCGCCGCCGTCATCGCCCTTTATGTTCTCATCGTGCCCCCGCGCGCCCCAACGCTGCGCGCCGCGGCAATCTGCTGGGTCTTCTGCCTTTCGGTCGTTGTTCGCCGAAAGCCGAATGCGCTGAACACACTGTCGCTTGCCGCAATCATACTCCTGCTCATCAAGCCCACCGATCTTTTCACCGCAGGTTGGCAGTTGTCCTATACAACTGTCCTGGGAATAGTACTCCTTCAGCGTCCCATCAGTAACTGGATCCTCGAAAGAACACTCGACCGCGTCGAATCTCCCAAACCGTCAGAGTACACGCCGCACCCTCTCGTCGTCTGGTCAAAAGCCCTTCTATCCTGGGCCATCCGGCTCTTCGCCACCGGTCTTGCCGCATGGCTCGGAGGCGCCGGCATCCTCCTGTATCATTTCGGCACCATCGGCCCGCTGGCAAGCCTCTGGACGGTACTTGTCTTTCCATTAGTCTGGCTCATACTCGTCCTGGGATTCCTGAAAATGGTCCTCGCCTTCCTCCTGCCCACACTTGCACTGATGCTCGGTTTGCTCCTGGTCCACCTTGCCAACTCTCTGGCAGCCTTCGTCAAGCTGCTGGCGGGCACGGGTCTCTCACAAATTCTCATCGGCCAGGTCGCAGGCGTTCTCATAATATGCTATTACACTTTAGTCCTCGTGGTCCGATTCACGCATATCCAAAGGCCCATACTGAGAAGGGCTCTCTACGCTTCTATGATAGCTCTCATCGTTGTTCCTCCGGCGATCCTCAAATACCGACGAACTAACCACAAAGACCTCGAACTCACTGTTCTTTCCGTCGGTCACGGCCAGGCCGTCATCGCCGCTCTGCCTGGAAAATCCAATTTGATCTTCGATGCCGGCTCATCCACCGTAAAGAATTGCGGCAGCCGAGCGGTTGTCAGCTTTCTGAGGCACAAAGGTATAGGTAATATCGACACTCTCTTCGTCAGCCACGATGACATCGACCACATCAACGGCGTCCCTGAAATCGTCGCGGCATGCAATGTCCGCCGAATCCGCGCCAACGCCGCCGTGATCCAAAAAGCGACAACCTCGTCAATGGCGGGCTACCTGGACTATTGCCTCAAGAACCAGAATCACAACATGGATATCCTGACTGACAACATGACTTTCCAAAGCACGGCAGGAATCCGGCCCCTTTGGCCCACCGCCGAGACCTGTCAGGACCCGACCGTAAGCAACAACGACAAATCGCAGGTCATACTGATCGAATTCGCCGGCAGGAAAATCCTGCTGACAAGCGACATCGAACTCCACGCACAGGAGCAACTGCTCAAACTGTATCCGGAACTAAAAGTCGACGTTCTCGTCATGCCCCACCACGGCTCGACACGGAACCTGGCTGACGGCTTTGTGGAAAGACTTGGGGCAAAGACCATCATCATCAGTTGCCGCCGCACCCGTTATCCAACCGCCTACCGCCCCCGCGCTGATGTTAGGGCATTCTATACCCCCATCGACGGTGCGATCACAGTGACAATAAAAGCCGACGGCACATTGAGCACCACCGGCTTTGTAAGCAACACAAATTATCCGACCGTCGAACCTGACGAACAGTCGATGCAGCATCCGTGAACTTAATTGTACATGTAAACGACGATCTCCACTCTGCGATTTTTCGCCTTGCCGCTTGCGGTCGAATTGCCGGCGACGGGCCTGAACTCACCGGCCGCCACCGCTCCGATTTTTTCCGGCCTTATCCCCTTCCTTACCAGATACCTTACAACCGAAAGTGCTCTGGCGGAAGATAAGTGCCAGTTATCCTTCCACAACTTCTTCGTCTTCAAAATCGGATCGGAATCGGTATGTCCGACCACACTGATATCCCTGCCTTGATATTTCTGCCGAAGGACGGAAGATATCTGGTCCAACTCCGAAATAACCGAACTTTTTATCTCCGCCTTGCCTGCGGAGAAGAGTACCGTGTTCGGCAGCGCAACGGTAATCGTGCCCTTGAGCAGGTCGATGTCCGGATTGAAACCCTCGAAACCCGTGCCGTCTATACCCCCTTCCATCTGCCTTTTCAATTCGGCAAGCTCTTGCTGCGCCCTATTCAGAGCTTGACTGATTTGGATCTTTTCCGACGCGGTGTCGTCCAGTGAAGCTAAGCAGCCTTCGTATAGCCCCAACAGATTCTGATGCTCCACCGTCAGCCCGTCATACTGCTTCTTCCAATCAGTGCAGCCCGAAAGAAGCGACAACGCCGCGACGCCCAGGAACACAACCATGATCTTTCTGAGAACGTTTGCCATATTTGACCTCCTTTGTATAAACGGACCCTATTGGTAAAGATACAACCCGGCAATCCATGCGCGGAACTCGTCGTGGAAAATCATAACCGCAAAGACGGCCATTGACAAGAACGGACCGTAAGGAATTTGCCTGGTTTTTTTAAAAATTGCCTGATACGCAGCCCAGGCCAAGCCGAAAAATGGCGCAATAAAGAACGCCAAAACCACCGCCAGAGGCCCAATGATCGCGCCGGCAGCCCCCATCAGGTGCACGTCACCGAGCCCCATGGCCTCTTTGCCGAACGCTAATGTGCCGAGAATCCGGGTTGCCCATACCACCGCACAGCCTGTTAGATACCCCCACAAGCTGCCCATAAACCCAGCTAAGACAGGGTTTTGCATCGTATCGACCCACCACGGATGAATAGATTCCACTCGGCAAAGGACAGTATAACCGACCAATACACCCACAATGACGGGAAGAAGAAAGAGCACTTCCCTTCCAACCTCAATACGATGCTTAAAGTCCGGTTCATCTTCTTCTGTTTTGGCCTCAAAATCCTCCGGATATTCGTAGCTCCTTTTTATTTTTCCTGTCGCTAGCCCGATCAGCGAGATGACAAGCCCAACGGCGCCCCCGACCGCCATGGCGCCCGTTACCGCACTGGCCACCGGGAAGATAAGATATGCCCGAATTGTCGCCGCATCCATTACAAAGGGCGCTGCCGTCGATACCGCTATTCCGACAATCGTTACAAACCAGCACAACGAAATCGGTATCACCCACAACTCAAGGTCGATCGCAGACGCCGCCAGAAACGCCGACAGCAGAATCATGCACGCCAGATAAAACAGCCACTCACCGGCAAGAAAGCTTTCCCATGTCGGCTCGTTCCCGTCGAACCTGCGAAGACCGACGATGAAGAACAACGCATACACGCCCACAAACATCACCGCCGTAGAAAGCTCAACGATAAAATAGCGAGGGGATATCCTGGCCTTGCAATACCGGCATCTGGCTCGCAGCATCAGCCACGAAACAAGCGGTATGTTGTCGTAGAACTGAATTCTCTTATTGCA
>SDBS01007097.1_pt1 | contig 10896 bp, 13 predicted proteins | sample 2277091 | NCBI WGS metagenome assembly SDBS01 (sample SAMN10404972, study PRJNA504765) | marine sediment metagenome | isolation source: marine sediment core GS10_PC15, 163 cmbsf | place: Arctic Ocean: Southern Knipovich Ridge | collected 2010 | reverse complement strand
TTTGCAATAATATATCATCCAGCATTTGCACAAATATCAAAGATTAGTGCAAGAGCTGTATTTGATATGTATAAGAAAACGACACTGATTTACAGGACGAATGGCCAAATAAAGGGTTTTGTCATTTACCAAGAATGGCCAAAATTTTTGAATTTCTTAGCTATAGCAGGGGAGAACGGGCTGTTTCAGGTTATGTGGTGGATACTCCACAATAAAAAATTGTTACCTGATAAACCTTTCGGCTATTTCGATGAGCTAAGAATGAAAGGACGGTTCTTATGCCAATCGTGCCAATATTAGTAGGCGCTGCTGTTGGAGCGGGAGTGTCGGCGGCTACTGGTGGAAAATGGGAAAAAGGAGCTATATATGGTGCCGTTGGTGGAGCAGCAGGTGCAGCAATAAATCCTTATTCTGTGGGAGCGTCTTCAGTGGCTGTCAGCGCTGGGACAGTGGGCGCTGTTGCCGGCGGTGCTGCTGGTGGTTATGCCAGCGGAGCACTTGCGAGAACGACACCACCCCTTCCAAAGCCAAGAGAAGTATCGCTCCTTTCCCCTCGGCCCCGCGAAGTTGACCTTGAAGATATAAAGGCCGAGGAGCGTAAAAGATTAGATAGACGGCGCGGTTATTCGAGCACGGTATTGACTCGCGGAGCTACTCTTGGAACAGCCCGAACCCAGAAAGCGAGAGCATTAGGAGTATAAGTATGGAGAGCAAGGTTCTCAATGATATGGTGATTGACGGGATTCAAGCGGTAAGCTTGCCAGTCGGATTCGATATTCGTTTGTATCGTCCTGGGGACGAACTCTATATTGAGCCGGTCGAGAATATTTTGAGAGAACATCCTTATTACGGGCAGGAATGGGAAAAGATGTTGAGAGCCGGTTATGTTATGACGGGCTTATATCAAGGTGAGCCGATAGGGGTAGGGGGCATTATGCCGATTAGAGACGAAGAAAGTAAAGCAATAATATGGTTCATAGTTTCACAGAAGATTAAAAAGGTGAGAGCGAAAGCGTGGCGTACTATCAAGTTGACATTATCAATAATTCAAGGCGTCTTTGGCTTCTCTGAGCTTTGGGCTTATGCTCGCACCAATTCACCTGCGTCAATGCGGACTTTGGAGCACCTTGGTTTTCAGCGAAAAGAAATATTGACGCTAAATCAAAAAGCATCTTGTTGGCTTTATATCCAAGGGGAAAAATAATGGACCCAGTTTCAATGTCAATAATGGTAATAGGAGCAGCTGGCGTAAGTGCCTATAGTTCACTTCAGCAAGGCAAATTTGCGGAACAGATGGGAGAACGCAACGCGGCTCTATTAGAACAAGAGGCTGAGTCTATCGGAAAAGCAAGTGAATTTGAGGAAAGAGAGACCAGAATAGAGGGTCGGAAAATCAGGGCAAGACAACTTCTCCAATTTGCCAAAGGCGGGGTAGTGCCGACTACCGGAACTCCTTCGGTAGTAGGCCAACAAACGATGGTCGATATTGAGAAAGACATAAAATTACGAAAGTATGGCTATGGCTTACAGAAATCACGTACCAAGAGCAAGGCAAAACTTGCAAGGTTGGAAGGTAGAGCTGCAAGTAGAGCGTCCGCCTGGCAGGCGGGAAGCTCACTTTTAACTGGAGCGTACAGGGTGGGGAGTATTTGGAATAAATAATGGGCACAATCAGAAGATACATAAAGAAAGGTCAATACCCGATAGGTGCAGCCGGAGTACCAGGGGATGCAAGTGCGCTTTCAGTTGAGTCGAGGGCTATATCGAGATTCGCAAATATTGCAGGCGCATTCTCCGCAGCGGAGGGACGGAGGATAATGAAGGCTGATGAGAAGTCCCAGACCATTGCTGGCGAAGCTGAAATGAAAAGGCTGTTGAACGCCACTTGGGACACTTTCGATACCAACCCTAAAGAAAATGACTATCTGCCAGCTTACAAAAAGACTGAAAAGGGTTTTGATAGCTTAATAAAAGGTTACACAAACAAAAACGCCCAGACAAACCTCCGTCTATTCAGAGAACAGAATAGACCTAATTGGGAAAATTCCGTAAACGATGCAGTCCTTAATCGGAAGCGGATAAATGCCGGTGCCAGAGCAATAAAGAATATCGAAGCAATTAAGAGCTATGACTTGAGTAACCCTGGCGAAAAACTTGAGGCCGAAGGTCTTATCGGTCAGTCTGGCGACGTGATGAGAGAACTCGGTCATTCACCAGATGAAGTTGAGAACTGGATGGCGGGTGCCCTCAATAGTGTCGAAAATCAGGAAGTTTACCAGCAAGCCCAGAAGCTATTAGCAGTCAAAGGATTCGGTGCAGCTCAAGACTGGGTAATGAAACAGAAGCACATAGACGTTGATTCCAAAAAGGGGATTATATCGGACATAAAATTTGAAGCGTCTCAAAATCAACTAAAACTCGACCAACAGATAGAAAAGATTGAGCAAGATTATGTAAGTAAGTACCACAGAGAACAGCTAAGCAGTAACGAAGTAGTGGCTAATCCATTTCTGCCTGCTTCAAGAAAACTGTTCTGGAAGAATATTGTCGATGCACAAACCGAGGAAAGGCTTAACGGTGAAAAGGAACGCAACTGGGATAAATATGATGAACTACAAAAGATGACAAAAGAATATAACGACGGCGTTAGAACAGACGAGGAGGAGATACGAGATGAAATAGGTGACGCTGTAAAAAAGAAGGAAATAACATCTACTGACGGAATGAAACTGCTTGACCGAGTAAAAAGAACGGACGACGCAGACGAACCGATGAACCGCTCCGATGCCAAGAGAGGTTTGGGTGTACTAACCGACCTTGAAAGCTTTGAGGTCGAGCAAGCGAAAAAAGATGATGCTGACCTTGAGGAAATCAGAGAAATCCGACTTGCCTATCAAAAGAAAATGGACGAGTTTGAGCAGTGGATTAAAGGGCAGGAAAAACTGACCGACACGGACATTCAAAATAAGATAAAAGAAATGACCCAAATGGAAACGGAAGAAGTTGTCCTGAATTGGTTTGAAAGTCTGATGAGGCCAAAAGAGGGTACGCCATTCTTTGGACGGTTTTTTGGTACGACCGAAGAAACAGCACTTGCCAGAAAGAAAGCGAAGGCCGGAGTCAAAGAAGAAGGAAAAGAGAAATCGCCATATCCCGAATACCCAGATGCTTTCTTGGAAGATGGTGTTTGGAAAGTAAAAAAAGACGGTAAGACTTACAGGATTGAGTAATGGCTAAACTCGTATTAGATGAGCCAAAAACAAAACCGAAACTTGTGCTGGATGAGCCTACGGATTTCGGGCCAGCGACCATACCAAAAGAGAGACTGCCTGGAGTCTGGGACTACGATAAACAGCTTGATTCTTTATTGGGCGATCCTGATGTAGATATTGAAAAAACGATACCTCTTGACGCTCGGTTCGACTTTGGCCGGATAGTGGGAATGACCGAGAAGCCGGACGAGACCAAAGATAAAATGGCATCAAGTTTGTTTTATTCAGTCCAGTTCGGCATACCACCGTCAGTTTCTTTTAGTATATTGGATGAATTGAACAAGATTGCCTTCGATGGAAAGATTCCCGCCTCCACCGCCTGGGGACGTATCAAGCAACGATACAGGACGGGCAAGTCTGAAGTGCAACTAATGGATATGGGATTCGATATACTCAAAGGCACTTGGCAGGACTGGGAGAAATACGATAGGAGCGTAAAGAATATTGAGAAACTACAATCGGGAATGACTATTGACCAGCGCAAGGAGTTCAGGGGTTTCTTTGAGAAGTTAGTCGGAGCATCGGCGGAGTTAGCGCCATTCGGATTAGAGGCAGCCAAAGAAATGCCTATGGGAGCAGCGATAGGTGGGACGTTATTTGGCATAGCTGCTGCTTTGGCAACGGCTGCCATTCCCACAATTGGGGAAGAAATTCCTGCCATAACTGCTGCCACTCTAACTGGAATAAAAGTAGGGGCGGGGGTTAGAGGTGCTATGAGAGTAGGCCAACTTGAGGCCGGTGGACAATTTCTTGAGCTTGCCCGAATGAAGGACCAGTATGGAAATCGCATAGACCCTCGAATAGCAGTTGTGGCCTCACACGCTGTCGGTGCAATTAACGGCGGGATAGAATTAGCTGAATGGACAGTATTGTTAGGAACGTTCGGAATAGGCAAAAAGCTTTTTGATAAATCCGTGCGGAAAGTTACGCATCGACTTTTAACGCAAGGTACTTTGAAGGAGCTTATCGCAAGGAAGGCACTTGATTACTCCGTAGCTCTTGGCGCAGAGACTTTACAGGAGATTGAGCAAGAGACTACAAGTATAGTTTTCGGTGAATTGGCGAAAGAATTGAACAATGCCCGTGAAGGAACGGACTTTAAGCCTATAACCGGCGATGATTTGAAAGCACGATACCAAGAGATAACGGTCGAGTCTATGAGAGCTTTCGGATTGATGGTATTGCCTGGCACTACTGTAAGCGGAGCGTTGGAATTGGTGGCACAAAAGAAAGAGGCCGCTGCAAAGCCTGCTGGCAAGCCCGGAGTTGTAGAAGTAAAGGCTGTAACACCCGCCACAGAGGCCGAACAAGCCCCACAGCAAGCCGTGGCTGGACGAACTACCCCAGAGGCTAAGATTACCCCTACTAAGGCAGAGGGGATAGAAGTAGCAAAGGTCTTAGATAAGACAATTTCTCGCCATCACGGAAATATACGGTCATTTCTTAAAGATGTGAAAGGCGATTTTACTACGCCAAACAGAATTACTTATCGAGAAATGGTTGATGTTATATCTAAAGATAAGGGACTTGCTGTTGATATTAAAGAGACTCCCATAGACCCATCAAAACCGTTAGGCAAAACAACAAAAAACTATATTGTGAAAATGGATGGAAAGGAATTAAGACCAATACCAAAAGAAGTATATGACGCTGTTGTAGCCAAGCCAGAGGTGGTAGAAGTAGCATCCTTTGAGAAACAAATACGAGCGCTTTCAGATGAAGATTTAGGAAAGTCTTTGAACAAAATGATTAAAATTCGTTCAGAGATAGCAGATGTGCCTATTGAACAATGGCGAATAGAAGATACAGACCGCAAAATAGCTTTTATGGAAAAAGAATGGGAGCGTAGAGGGAAAGTAGCTAAGGCAGAGCCAGCTAAAGTAGTGAAGCCTACTGAAAAGCCACTACAAAGACTTATCAAGGTGGAGAAAGAGATAATACCCAAACAAACCCAAGAGAAATTTACGCCGCCTGTTGTCCAAAAAGAGACTAAGGCCAAAATTCCTGAATCTGATTCTGAGACACAGAACGCTGCGAATCTAATGGAAGGATACTGGCGGGAATATGATGAACGGGAGTTGGAAATAAACGTAGCGGCGACAAAGAATCAAGAGGCCATTACCAAAGCTCTCGATAAGAAACAATACATACCTGAAAGCGATATTGAAACGAGCAAGATGTCGCAGGCAATGATGTTGTATATTGACTTAAAGGAACATCCGTCCGGTCATCAGTTTGCAGAAAAACTATCCAAACTCCAAAAGGAAATATACGAACTCTCAAAGAACCTACCTGCCCAAATTAAGAAGATAGCTGATAGCATAATCCAGCAGAACAGGGAAGCCGGTGCATTGGCTCTTGATAAGGAAGTCATAGCTAACGCCAGAGAGAATTACATTGCCCATTTATGGCAAAGACCTACGAGAGAGGAAACATTCCGTGCCAGATTTAGGCAGAAAACTGCCAGAGCTAAAGCCAGAACTCTTGAAGGCGGCATAATGGAAGGTTGGGCCAAAGGAAAAGCTTTACGAGTCAAGGATGTTACTCTTGCAACCCAAATAGCTCAATCACAAATCAATCAGGCGATAGTCGGCAAAGAACTTTTGAAGTTAGGCAAGAAATGGGGACTATTATCTCATAAGCAATTAGAAGATTGGGTACGAGTAGAACATCCAGGTTTTACTACGTGGCGACACGCCGGAACAGTAGAAGTAGAAAAAGGCGTGATAAAAGAAGGCCAATGGGTACGACCTGCCGATAGAAAGAATCTCGGCAAAGTTACTATGGTCAAGGGTGACAGAGCGATGGTGCGTTTCCGCAATAAGGAAACCGGCCTCGAAGAAACAAAAGAGTTCCCGATAGACCAATTAAAAGTAGTACGTTCCTATGGCAAGAATTTCTTTATAACAGAAGAAGGCGACTTGATGGAGAAACTGCCGGTCTATGCAGAACCGGAACTTGGCAAGAAACTCAATAACGTCTTCTCTCCATCAGCTTTGTATAAAGTGCCTGGTATCGAAACCGTATCTCGTTACAATGCTCAGATAAAATCAACGATATTATTCACAAGCCTTTATCATCATCAGGCGTTTTTGAGAAGCTATGCTTTCGGTAGTAGAGGATTGAATCCTAAGACTGCTTACGAAAAAGGTCGTCAATCCATAATGAATATGACACCGGAAGTAAGATTGTTAGTGCGGAACGGATTGACAATTGGCCGGATACAAGATTATGACCCTCGAATGATAGAAGGCGAACAGACTATCTGGGGCAGGGCATTATCACATACCAAGTTAACAGAGGTCGCAAGAAAGAAACTTGTAGCTTTACGGAAAAGTCAAGAGAGATTCTTATTCAATAAGATGGGGCCAGCCCTCAAAATACAGGCCGGTCTTTTGGAGTTAAAGGCTGAACTCAAGAGAAATCAAGCCGAATTGGAATCAGGAGAGATAACTGCCGATGAGATAGCTGCTGCTGTTGCCAATTTAATGAACAATGACTTTGGCGGTTTACATTTAGGGCGTATGGGCAGAAGTCAAACAGCACAACATATATTTAGGCTTTTAGCTCTTGCGCCAGACTGGACAGAATCGAATATCCGGTCAGCAGTACAAGCTTTTGCCAAAGGCGAAACAGGATACCTTCATAGAATGTTCTGGGGCAGGATAGCGGCAAAGGGATTGGGAGCTACAATTCTTTTCAATCTTTTATTGTCAGCTTTTGATGATGATGATTTTGCCGAAAGGTATCGAAAGGCGTGGGAAACAGGGCGATTAAGATGGTTGGATATAGATATAACACCCGTATATAGAGCAATGGGCGGCACTGATGATAAGAGGAAATACTTCTCATTGCTTGGTCATTTCAGAGACCCAGTGAAATTTGTTGTTCATCCATTTATATCAGCCAAGCACAAAGGTAGTGTTGTTTCAAGAATTATGCTGGATATGATGATAGGCCAAGATTGGGCAGGACGAGAATTTACTACGCTTGGGGAATTGTTGGGAATAACAGAAGATGGTAAGAACTCTGGCAGACTTGTGAAATATAGCCGTAGTGGGGCAAAACCAATAGAGCCTGCGCAAGTGCCATCTTATGCTTTGTATCAAGTGCGGTCGGCAATGCCTATTCCTATGCAAAATCTTATAGCCTTTTTAGGTGGCGAAATGGATGCCTTTGACGCAATAACGAAAAGTTTAGGTTTGATGACAGCAACAACATACCCTGAAAAAAAGCTCGTAAGAAAGAAGATCAAGAGGTCTGAATAATGGCAAAGATAACCAACGGTACAATATTGAATATAGGCAAGTGGGCGAGTGTGATTATCTTTTCAGCAGGTATGGCCTATGCTGTTGTCCATTATCGGCTCAATACAGTTGAAGGCGATGTCAAGCGAATCAAGGATACCGACCTACTGAATATAGCGGGCGATCTTGACTATCACGATGACAGGCTTTACGAGACAGAGAAAGAGATTTATGGCATCAAGAAGGATATAGGCTCTCTGGCCAGCAAGGTGGACCGGAACTTCAAAGACCAACAGGACTTTCAAATCGAGCAAAGACAAGGCCAGAAGGATATACTCGAAAGTATAAAAGAACTCCATAAATGAAAAAAAAGAAGGACGAAAACCTTGTCGAGCAGTTGAATGGCCACTTAATTTGGATAGAGAAAGAAATTAGAAAGGGCAGGAAATGAACGGTTTAGACTTAATCAACAAGAACGTATCGAAAAAGATGGGATTGTCATTAGCGGGGATAATCGCATTAGTCCAAGCCGGAGCCCCATCCTGGCAGATTATGGCGATAATCATAGTTTACAATTTAGTACAAGGTTTCCTCGATAAGAAGGAAAAACCGAAAGAGAAAACAGCTAAGGAGAAAGAAAATGATTAAAAGAATGATTGTGTTGGCAGTAGTATTGGTAATGTGTTTGGCAGGTTGCACAGATAATTCCAATATGTCTGGTTGGGCATTTGGAGATAGCGATGCAATCGGCGCTCGGGTTGGTATCGAGGTAATTGACCCTAATATCGAAGTAGGCGTATCGGGTTTGTGGTTGCCGGATATTGAGAAGCCGGTGGCTTACGGACTTTATGCAGTCTATCACGGGCCGGAAGTTCTTGAAGTTCCAAATCCCTTAACTTTCTTCTCGGAAAGAATATCAGGACATCCGTATATCGGTGGTAAATTTGATGTGGATGCGAGATTCAAGGAAAGTATGTTATCGCCAATATTCGGGTTTATATTCGCTGGCGATGATGAATCTGGAATTTCTGCTTTTGTAGAATATCAACCCGAATCTTTCGACCGAACGCAAATTGGCGAAAGCAAGTTAATGGTAGGTGGACGAATCGAATTTTAAGTATGATAATCACTTCCTACACATAGGAAGACATCCTCCTCCGAAGTGGCTGAGTCTCTGGCTTGGCCACTTTTTTCCTCTCATAACACCCTAAAAGACAAGGGGTTGTCGTAGAGTCTGAATAAACTAATTGTCCAAACGATAATTTACTTGATTTCATTCAAGAGATATGGTATTTTGTCCGATGTGGAATAAAGAAAAACTTTAATTCAAAAAGAAAGGAAGGCAAACAAAATGAACTATCGGACTCAAACCCAAAAAATGAAAAGTAAAATCGACTATATGTAACAACCTCGGCGCCGGCCAAAAAAACTGATAATCATAGGCCGTTAGAGGTAACGGCCTTAGTTTATACGTTTTTGGTAACAAGTTAATAAGGACAGTAAAAAATGCGAAACAGAAACTTATCCCCAATTAGCATTAAAGCCGAGGGCGGTTTGTCCGTCAATTCTGGATTCTGGTTTCGCAGCCCCGTCCTCGGTTTTTTATTAACAAAACAACATAATTAAAAGGAGAAAGAAATGTTTAAGAAATTGTTACACAGAATTACAGTTGCTTGGTGTCTTTATGGTTTGGTGCGGGTTTGTATCTACGCTAATCCTTTAGTGTTTTGGGTGGCAAAGATGATTAAGCCATTCAATTATGAATCCTCTATTGACCCCAGCTTTAATGACGCTTGGGATTCGGGTGATATAGGGCAGATTATGGAAGTATGGTTTTTCGCAGCAATTGCTATCGGGTTAGTTGCGTTAGCCGGTTTTGGAATCCATCACTTTGCAAATTGGTTCTTCAATACGGCAAACGAGAACGAAGAAGAATAGCATTGAGTTTCCGGCCTCGTCACGGAGGACTTGGCCGAGGCTCATATATAAGGAGTAAATGAATGAAACTCACAAGAAGGAAAGCTATTGAGTTATGTATCGAGCTTTGGACGTGGTGCATGGAAACAGGGGGGAAGAAAGAGAATTGGCCGGAATGGAAGAAGTACAAAGATTTAATCGTAGAGATTGAAGATGCTATGTGGTGTTGGTTTTGTCTCTATAACAATAGAAAACAGAGACAAAAGCAACACGAGTCTGATTGTAGAAGTTGTCCATATTGGAAAGAGTATGGCTTTTGTGCTAAAGATGGAAATCCTTTTGGTGGTTGGGATGATGCCAAAACCCCCCGCACCCGCAAGAAATACGCCAAACTTTTCTTAGGTCAAATCCAGAGTCTAAGGAGTAAGAAATGAAGAAAATAGACAAGATAACACAAGTTATTGGGCAAAAATTCCGTTCCTTCGGTGGTGGGCAAACAGGTTTTAATAATCCACTGGCTATGGCACTAAAAGACGAACCACTTCAATTTGCTGCTTGCGTAGATATTAAATCTGTTGTCAAAGTGGTATTAAGAGAAAACAGAAAACTACAAGCCAAGTTTAGGAGTAAGAAATGAAAGAGGCAATAGTGTTGTTGGCTAAAAACAGTTGCATACTCAGTAGAATATATGAGGAAAAAGAGATACCAATGCCAGAAGATTTAGAGCAACTCAGTTCCAATAACAGCCAAGCCCTCGCCATCTTGAAGCAGCCTAAATGCAAGCGCTGTGGAGATAGAAAGCCTGAAAGTTATCTTAGATGGCTTTGTGAGTTAAAGGAAGAGGATGAGCAATTAGGGCATAAAGATCTTACGAGAACGCATAATCAGAAACGTGAATTATATCAAATGTATGTTAATAGTTTTCTCGTTTGCCCCGACTGCCAGCAGCCTAAAGACCAGCCAAGCTCGAAGTTGACAAAGAAATTCCGTGAACTCATAAAATTATCAGAAGAGCATTTGTCTGATAATAAAATAGGTCGTTTACAAGCGTATGGCAAGGAAGCCTGCAAACTCCTCGACAAATCCGAGGCAGAGAAGGAAAACCTTCACAAGTTTATTGTTGAAATACTTGGTGACGTAAGCGTACAGGATTTCGATAGAATAGTTAAAAATACTCTTAATTTTGCAGACCTTCAAACCAAACTCGACACATCCGAGGCAAGTCGTAAAGAGTTGCTGGAAGCGTGTAAAGAAACACAAAAGCTATTTGCTTTCATCGCTGAGAATTACAAAAGCGCTCCGCACTTTCCTACTGCTGAAAGATTAGTTGATGCAGTCATAGCCAAAGCCGAGAAAGAGGGGAAACGAGAAAGCAATCATTAACGTAGTAAGGACATAGCGGGAGAAGGAAGGCACAAAATGAGAAAGCAAGCAGAAAAACCAGCATTAGTTGTGTTCAA
>SDBS01007096.1_pt1 | contig 10898 bp, 9 predicted proteins | sample 2277091 | NCBI WGS metagenome assembly SDBS01 (sample SAMN10404972, study PRJNA504765) | marine sediment metagenome | isolation source: marine sediment core GS10_PC15, 163 cmbsf | place: Arctic Ocean: Southern Knipovich Ridge | collected 2010 | reverse complement strand
GAAGAGACCTGCGTGATTCGCATCGAAAACGTGATCAACGTGCCGACCGACTTCGAGCAGCTCGCACAAATGCTTCGCCAACTCCAATCCCGCCCCGGCTTCGACGACGAAACGCCGGTCATCATCCTCGCCGACCCCGACGTGAGGTGGGACCACGTGGTGGGCGCATGGAACGCGGCGGTGCGCTGCGCGTACAAGAAGATCGCCTTCGGCGGTGGATGAGATGCGATCGAACATGAACCGATCTCGGATCGCGTGGGTGGGAAGCCTCGGCGGGGCGCCGGTTCTCGGGGGCAGCCCCTTCGGGACTCCATTGCGAGTCCTCTTCGGGGCTGGCTCGCGGCGCGGCCTTGCCCTTCGGTGGCTTGTTATCGCCGTGGCGATGGGGTCGTTCGGGCATCATTCCCGCGCGATCGCCCGATCATCTCCGCCGCCGGATCGACCGGCTGAGGAGAAACGCTTTGACACTCGGGCGTTTCACGAGGGGCTCAAGCAGCGCGGGCTCACCGAGTTGCTCGACCTGCATCTGCGCGTCTACCCGCCGCGCGATGCCGCGTCGCGTCTCTTGCTCCGACGCGAAATCAAGCTCGCCCAGTGGAAGGACGTCACGTTGTCGATCGGGCAGCGCCGAAGAGCGCTCGATGAGGCAAACCAACTCCTCGAACAACTGATCAAGACCCGCAGGAGTGATCGAAGGCGCTTCGACTGGCAGCGGGCGCTGGCGGAGTCCTATCTGTACGATCTGGGCGAACCGAGTTTTCAGAGCATCCTCCTGCGCGGGGGCACCGTCGAGGATCGTGTTCGACTCGCGGCTGCGGCGGAGAAGGCCGTGGATACGCTGCGGTTCCTCCAAACGGACTTGGACAAAGAATATCAAGCGCTGGACGCGCTGCCGCTGGCCCGCTTCGAAGTCCTCGAGCGTCAGGGCGTCATCGACGAGATGGAGCGCCTGGTGCCGCTGGTGGAATACCTGCTCGCTTGGGCGAAGTTTTACGACGTGGTCCACCGCGACGACTCTGACCCGTTCCGCGCGTCGTTGCTTCACGAGGTGAAGGATTTGATCGGCGGACTTCCCGGCGTGCTGACCAACCCGCCCAGCGCGGGCAACCCGCGGATTGAGGCGATGGTGCTGGTAGGCATGGCCGATCGCCGTCTCAACGACCACGGTCCCGCGCGGTCGATGTTGGCGCAGGCCATCGAGGAGGCGGCCCGAGTGACCGATCCGCGCGTGCGACGACAGTCGGACTGGGCGGTGACGCTGGCCTGGATCGAGCGCGTGCGGAATGAAGCCGACATTGGAGATTACAACGCGGCGCTTGGCCTGCTGGGCGACTTCCAAGCCGGGATCGCCGGTCGCGGACAATCGGAATCCGCCCTGCGCATCGCCGCGGGATTGCTGGCCCGCTCCGTGCTGCGATCTCGCGCCGAGGCGTCCGAGCAGGCGGGACGTGCGAGCGAGGCGACACAGTATCGCAAGGAATCGTGGAAGCCACTGGCGTCGCTCATCCGCCGCAGTCCTGAGAGTCGGGCGGAGATCTACGCGGTGCTCTACGAGTTGATCGACCCGGGCGGCGACGTCGCCCGGCTCGACCCGCTCGAACAATCCGCGCTCATCGCCCGGCTGCTGGCCGACGCGGCGGACGAAGGCACGCCGGTTCAGCGCGACCACCTCCTCGACCGCGCGATTCGCGTCGGCGAGGGGTTCCTGGACAAAAGAGATCGCGCGCTGCGCGACCTGCGGCCCGAGGTGCTGTTCAATCTCGGCGTCGCCCTGCACCAGCGGGGCCGATCCGAGGAGGCCGCCCGCCGGTTCCTCGAAATCGCCCACGACTTCCGAGACCATGATACTGCAACAAAGGCCACCAGCATCGCCGTCGAGCTCTGCAGCAAGCTCCTCGCCAGCGCCGCGACCGATGCGCGGGCCCGCATCCGCGAGTTGTACCTCGACGCCCTCGAGCAACTCGTCACGCACTTCGCGAGATCCAAAGAGTCGAAGTACTACCGCTTCTTCTACGCTCAACTTCTCGAGGAGCTCGGACGCCACGACACCGCCGCGACGCACTATGGGTTGATCGGACCCGAGCATGAGCACTACCTGCGGAGTCTTTTTCAACGACTGCGCTGCCGGGCGAGCGCGCTCGATCGGCGCACGCGCCAGCGGCCCACCGATCGCGTGGACATCCGGCGGCGGATCGACGAGTTCACGTCGGATTACCGCGCGCTAATCGAGAAGGCGAGTGCGCGGCTCGCCGGCGTGGGCTCGACGAAGGCGAAGGGAGACGCCCGCCGGCTGCTAGCCAAGGCCCTGCTGGTCGGCGCGGAGGTACAACTGCTCCCTGAGGTGGACCGGCCTGTGAAAGCGATCGAGCAGATCGACCGGTGCGCCGCGGAATTCGCCGACGTGGAGGGCCTGACCAGCCGCATCCTGCGCATCCGGGTCAGGGCCCTCGAGCAACTCGGCCGGCTCGACGAGGCGACGGCGGTCATTCCGAGGTTCATCGCCTCCGACCCGGACGGCGCCGGGCCCACCCTCCAGGATCTGTACGTCTCGATGATCACTGCCTCGCAACGCCTCGCCGACTCCGGCGACGAGGTGGGCGCTCGGACGAAAGCGCGGGGGGCGCTGATGCTCGCCGAGCAAATCGACGAGTGGGCGGACAAAACGGACATGCCTGCGGAGAGGAAGCGGGCAGTGACCGTGCAGCGGGCCGAGGCGGAGCTCCGCGCCGGAGAATATGAGACGGCACGGGCCCGGTTTGCGCGGTGCCTCGGCGTGGCGGAAGGCCCGATCGACCCCGACCAAATCGATGATTGGCAGGCCGCGATGGGCTACGCGGAAGCCCTCTTTCAACTCGGCCGGCATGAGGGCGCTTTGCCGCTATTCAATCGACTCACGCTTGGGGCAACGCCCGAGCAGCCCTTGTACTGGAAGATGCTGCTCCGCGATCTCCAATGTCGCACCGCGCTGGGCCACGACCCGAAGGGGATCATCCGGGTCATCGACCAGAAGAAGTTCACCCACCCCAACCTCGGCGGTTCGCCATACGCCGAGGACTTGAAGAAGCTCCTCCGGGAAAACGATCGAAGACGGAATCCCTGATCGCTGGTTCGAAGAGTGATCCGCAGTTCGTACTTCGTAGGTCGGGTCAGCAGACCCGACACGGATTTATCCGCAGATGTCGCAGATGAACGCAGATGGAGCTTGCCCAGGATGGGTCGCCTCAGTCGATCTTCTTGGCCGTCGAAATCAGCCCCTCCCGGTCTCGGGTCTCCAGGTTCCCGTTTGAGCGAAGAACCCAGTGATCCCCGGCACTCTCACGCTGAACCGGGTCGAACCGACGACCGCGCTGAGTCCTTCTTTCAACCAATTCCTGCTTGAGGACGCTGCCATCCTTGAAGTTCCGTTGAATGAACAGCTTGCTTTTCTCGCGGAAGATTGTGATCCGAGCGCCAAGAAAGGGGCTCTCATCAAGCCAGCGCCCGATGACTTCGACACTTGCAGGCGAGGGTTCAGCTACGAGTCTCTCTTCCTGCTCCAACGTCAAACCCAGGATCCGCACATTGAGGTCTGGGTCGAAATGCGTCGTCGCCCATGCGCCAGCGCCGACTGTCATGCCGGGGAGGTAGTATGCTATGAATGTTCGTTTGTAATCGCGCGAGTCCCTCGCCTTCAACTCAAGAGCAATGGCGCGGAGAGTGCTCTCTGAAACCTTCTTACTCAACCGAACCGTGAGCATTCGCTTGATCCCTCGTGATGCTTCCGTGAAGAGCACCGAGTACGAGACGTCGCGAGGGATCATCTGTGCCTCAGTCTTCGGTGATCGTCGAGACGGTCGCGCTCCCGCGCCGGGTCGCTGAGAGGACACGGATTGCCGACTGTCCGCGCACGCGAGCGTTGTCAGGGCAACTACGGCTGTGAGGGTGAGGCAGCGTCGCATGGTGTTCCTCCTATGAAGCGGCCAACGGAGCATGTTCTCCTTCGCAATATGGCAGCATGGTCATTTCAACGCCAGTTTGTCTGCGCCTTGATCTCTGGGTGCCCCGCGCCTGCCGCACAGACCCCCGGATGCTTCGGGGGGACGCCCGTCCTAGTCTGGGGCTTCTCGGCGTCTGGCGGGGACTTCCCCGGCTCGTCCGGGGAGGCATGCGGCTCTTGTGGGGAGGCCTTCGGATTGTCCGTTGCCTTCCCCGGATCGTCCGGGGAGGCCTGCGGATCGGCAGGGGAGGCCCACGGATGGGCCGGAAACGGCGTTTTGAGGGTCGGGAAGGGCGATTGGTCAGTGGGGCAAGAAAAAGGTTGATTTCTTGCGGTGCTGGTGTATTCTGTGGGTGCCCGGTGGCTGGGTCCGGTTTCCGTTTGGGGGCCGGTCCGGCTCGGTGGCTGTCGCCGGGTGTTTTTGTTGTGTTGACTCGTTTCGATTCACACTCGGAGACCACCTCATGGCCGGTGACTACATCCCTCGCCCCGACGGTTCCTTCGACGCCTGGCAGGTCAACTTCGTGGCCTACGCCACCGCCAATGCGGCGGCGCTGGGGCTTGATCCGCTGGTGGACATTCCCCCGCTGACCAATGCCCAGACGACGTGGGCCGCCGACCTTCCGGCGCACGTCACCGCGCAGGCGGCGGCGGAGAGTGCGCGGCAGGCGAAGGACGACGCGCGGTCCACGTTCGAGGGGGTGATTCGACCGTTGGTGGCGCGGTTGCAGGCCAGTCCCGACGTGGACGACACCGAGCGGCAGGCTTTGGGCATCACCGTGGCCGACGCGGTCCCGACGCCGTCGGCGGTTCCCACGACGCGGCCACTGGTCACCGTGGACACCGGCCAGCGACTCCGCCACGTCATCGCCTTCGTCGATGAACTCACGCCCACGCGCAAGGCCAAACCCGACGGCGTGATGGGCGCGGAGGTGTGGGTCAAAGTCGGCGACCCGGCCCCGGTCGATCCCGGCGAACTGACCTTCCTGGCGACCGATACCCGAACCCCCTACACCGCAGACTACACCGGCACGGACGCCAACAAGGTCGCCCACTACATGCTCCGCTGGATCAACACCCGCGGGGAAAAAGGACCGTGGAGTGAGACGGCGAGTGCGACCATCGGGGCTTGATCGGATTCCTGCAAGGAGGAAGTGTCCATGCCCATCCCGAAGAGAGTCGAAGCTCGGCTCAAAGCCGGTCTAAAGAAGTTCCGACCGATCATCGACGAAGCTCGGAAGGCCGACCGGAGCGAGCAAGACACCGTGACCATCGTCACGGACATACTCGCCGACGTTCTCGGCTACGACAAATACAGCGACATCACGGGCGAGTACCAAATTCGCGGAACGTACTGCGACTTGGCCGTCACGGTCGATGACAAGCTCCGCTTCTTGATCGAAGTCAAGGCCGCCGACCGGACGCTGAAAGATGGTCATCTCCGTCAGGCGACGGACTACGCCGCGAAGGAGGGGATCGAGTGGGTCATTCTCACCAACGCTGTCGAGTGGCACGTGCATCGGATGGTCTTCGAGCAGCCGGTACGCCACGAGCGCGTCTTCGTGTTGAATCTACTGGTCGACAACTCGGACGATCTGGAAATGCTGTACTTGCTCAGCCTTGAGGGTGCCAAGAAACGGAGCATCCGCCAGTACCATGCGCAGGTACGCGCTCTGAATCGTTTTTCGCTTGCGGCGGCGGTCATTTCGGAGCCGGTCCTCAAGGTGATTTGCCGTGAGATCAAACGGGCATCACCCGGCATCCGAATCGACGTGGAGGACGCGGAAGAGATTATCGTGGGCGAGGTCGTGAAGCGCGATCTCGTGGATAGTTCCGAAGTGCAGGACGCCGTGAAGCGACTCCGTAAGGCGCGCGGTCGTAAGCTGCGCCAGCGCAAGCGCTCGAAGTCGGCCAAGACTCCGCCGCCAGACGATACGCTTCGGGTCGATTAATCTGGGTACGACCCGTCCGGCGAAGCATGCGGGCGTATACGGGGAGGCGTCGGGGTGAACGAGGAGATTGCATCGGAAGCGACGTGGCCGGGCTGAGGGGCGACCCTTGGAACAAGGTGCAAACCATGAAGATCACGCTTGATCTCAACATGAAGCTCATCGCCGCCGCCGCACTCGCGATTGTCGCGATCTGGCTACTGATTGCGACGAAGATGGGTGTGGACGAGGAGTATGATCGCAGCGTGGAATCGATGAAGCGCTACCAGGATGCGATCGACGCAGAGAAGGACGCACGGGAAAGACTGGCCGAGCGCCTTGAGAAGGCCTCCGCTCTACTGCATGGGGGGCCGTTTACCGCTGGCGAGTCGGAGGCGGCGGTCAAACAGGTCGAGTCCGCCAAGCAACGTGGCGTACCGGCGTCCGACGCCGCGCTTGAGCGGGCGGTCATCCTCGCCGCCCGAACAGAACTGACGCGCGACGAGATGGACCGTCTGGCGATCCTGGTCGATCTCGAACGCGACCGGGCAGAGACGAGAAAAGCCTGGGGCGGCGAGCAAGGGGACTAACGGTCGCCGACGGTCAGCCCGGCATCTGCGTACATCTGCGACGGCGACGTGGATGGTGACGGGCAGGTGAACCCGGTGGACGCGGGATTGGTCCAGGCGGCGTTCGGTTCCGTCGACGGGCAGGATCTGTGCAACTTCGATATGGACTGCGACGGACAGATCAACCCAGTGGATTCGGGCATCGTGCAATCGCTGTTCGGGACGTGCGAAGCGCCGCGAGATGTGTGCCCGTAGAATGCAGAATGATGAATAGCGAATAGCGAGTTCGCCTCGCCGGACGGGCACGCGATCCCGGCGCGCCGAGATCGCCTGCCGTGCGGCCGAAGAGCAGGATCAACAAATCCGATGTCCCCGCCCGCCCTTTCGCCACCCAAAGTGGGTGACACTCGGGGCCATGCCCCGCCACCGGATGGGTTGCGTTAGCGACCTCGGTTGTGGTATCATGCCCTTCCACCGCTTTGGTAGATGGGGGCAACTTCTTGGGATCGCGGGATCGGACGGTCATGGGGGTGATCGTTCCCGGCTTCCGTTATCCCGGGACGGTCGTCTGAACGAGCCACACCCCCAAGGGGAATCACCATGCGAATGGTCTACTCGCTATTGGCTGCGCTCTCGTTGTGCGCACCCGCTCTCGCCCAGCGCTATCATGATCTCAACGGCGACGGGATTGCGGATTTGCTTCCTCCCCAGACGATCGTCGCGGACTTCAACCGGGACGGTCAATTGGAGATGGTGCGGTTCGAGGGTCGATCGCTCGAGTTCTCGAGCGCTCCCGGTCGCGTGGATCGCGTGCTCGCGCTCGACGAACCCATCGTGGGGATCGAAGCTCGGGATGCGAACCTCGACGGCCTGCCCGAGTTGCACGTCACCCTCGAATCCGGAGCGATCATCCACATGAAACGCGATGCGGAGAGACCTCACTGGACCGCGTCACCGCACCAATCCGGGCCCCAGACCGCCAATGGGCGCACTTGTGATTGCGGAGCGCTCGAGCCGACGTGGGACTCGGCCGATCAGCTCGACTACACCTACGACCTATGTATCGGCGACTTCGACGGCGACGGGCTGACCGACATTCTGGCCACGGATTGGCCTCGTGCCAAACTCCTCGTGTTTGAGCACACGGGCGACGGTCAGTTCGAGAAGGTGTTCATCACTCGCGAGGAAGATGCCCCGCCCGGCGCGTTTCAAGCCGTGGCCGCGGGAGACACCGACCTCGACGGCCAGGTTGAAATCTTGGGCGGGGAAGTCAGCTCGCGCGGAGAGATCATCCTCTACGAAGCGGTGGGCGACAACCAGTACGTGCAGCGGAATATCGACGTCTCCGAGCAGGACCGCTTCGATGGAAGAAGGATCACTGAGGTGCTCATCGGCGACACCGACGGCGACGGGCGCCAGGAGATCATCTTCGCCACCAGCACCTCCCTCGGCGGGGGCGCAAGGGTGTTCGTCTACGAGCACAGCGGCAGCATCGGCGAGAACGTCTATCGCAAGGTCTACGAGTACGCCACGCCGAGCTATATGTTCCACATGTCGCTCGGCGACAGCGACAACGACGGGCACATGGAGATCGTGCTGGGGTTCGGTGGGTTCGGCAATTTCCCCATCTACCTGCGCCGGCTCGAGAACACGGGGAACGATTCCTTCGTGCACACGATTCAGCAAATGGGCACGATCGGTTTGGCTCTGAGCCCCACGGTCGCCGACCTCGACGCCGACGGTGATAATGAATTGATGTTCGGAGGTCTCCTGGGCGATGGGTCGGGGGGCGGGCTGATCGTGTTCGAAGCGATCGGCGATGACCTCTACGAGGAATCGTTCGCCCAAGGCGGGCTCAGCGGCACCGGCCTCGCCTCCACCGCGGGCTTTCTCCAGTGTCCCGACCAAATAACGGCCGTGGTCGGTTCGTTCATGACCGAGGTCCACATGTGGCGCTTCGACGGTGAGACCTACGTGCATGCGCTGGACGGTCCGATCCACTCCTCCGGCGAGAACCGGTCGCTGGCCATCGGCTCGCTCGACGGCGACAGCAAGCCGGATCTGGTCTTCATTGCGACTCGATCTCCGACTCGGTTGCACATCTACGAGGCCATCGATCTGGTCGGCGACCTCAACGGGGATGGCGGGGTCAACCTGGCTGACTTCGAGTTGCTGGCCATGTGCCTCGACGGTCCGAATCAGCCGCCCGCGAAGACCTGCCCACCGGACGTCGATGCCGACCTCGATTGCGACGGCGACGTGGACGTGAGGGATTACGCAGCGCTGCAAGAGGCGCTCGAGGGAGATTGACGCGAATCCCGGAGGCGGCGAGGGAGAGTGTGTTTTTTCGGACGTGACGACGCCTCCGATTGCCCAAGGGGTACTCACGGCCATATACTACTTGGTATGAACACGCGGCTCTCGCTCGATCGACGGATTGAAGCCACGCCCGGCGTGTGCGGTGGCAAACCGCACATCGCCGGTCATCGAATCCGTGTCCAGGACATCGTCGCCTGGTCCGAGTTCCAGGGCATGACGCCGGATGAAATCGTCTCCGGCTATCCGCAGATCAGCCTGGCCGACGTCCATGCCGCGCTGGGTTACTACCACACCCATCGCGAGGAAATTCAACAGCAGATTGCCGAGGACGAAGCGTTCGTCGAACGCTTGCGTCGGGACGACCCCCGCACATCGCAAACCCCCGCCGGCACGGACGCCGATGACCATCCGATTTCATCTTGACGAAAACGTTCGGCTGGCCGTCGCGGAGGCGCTGCACCGTCGCGGGATCGACGCCACCACGACGCCCGATGCAGACCTCATCGGAGCTTCCGACGAGCAGCATCTTTCGTTTGCGCTGGATCAAGGACGCATCGTCGTCACACACGATGTGGACTTCCTTCGCCTTCATTCACGGGGCGTCGAGCATGCCGGAATCGCCTTTTGCCACGCAGGAAAACGCACACTGCGAGAACTGGTCGCGGCTCTATCGCTTTTGTCGATGAGCACGGCGGCGGCGGACATGGCGAACCGTGTAGAGTACCTGTAGGTTCGTGGTTTAAGTCGCGATTCCTCCCGTCACGTCGTCGATGGTCTCCGGCGCGTTGCCCTCGAAGCGATTGTTGACGAAGGCGAAGAGCATCCGTTGCTCGCCGAGGCAGCGCTCGATGAGTTCGCTCATGGCGTCGCGGCCCTCGGGGTAGGGATCCTGAACGGCTTCGTAGGGAGAAAACATATCGACAGCCTGTTGGTAGGGGCGACCGGGTCGCAGGAGGAATCGGGCGGCGGCGTGGTCGGCGGTGAAGATGCCGGGGATGCGGAGTTGCTCATCGACCGGCGGCATGCGCGTCCAACTGTTGAAGCAATGTGCGACGCGGTGGGCGCGCAGGCAGGCGAGGTAGTCGTCGGGCTTGTCCAGGAACGCCCGGTTGCGGAGCTCGACGGCGAATCGGAATCGATCCGTCGGCAGGTCGGTGAGCATCGCGTCGAGGGCGTCGGTGAATCGCTCGACCTCGGCGAACGGGCCTCGGTGGACTTGGCCGAACTCGAACATGATCACGCCGACCTTGTCGCGGTGGGGCTCCAACGGATCGAGGAAGCGAGCCTTCAGCAGCCCGGCGTCCATGAAGCCGGGGTTGTCCTGCCCCGCACGGACGCCGTAGCGGGCCTGTTTGGAGAAGCGCTCTGCGGTGATCTCCTCGGGCGCCTTGAGGCCGAACGTGAAGCCATCGGGCACCTTCTCGAAGAGGCGTTGCCAAGTCGAGTCCGAGGGGAACTGGTAAAACGAAAAGTCTCCGCCCACCGCGGGGAAGACGCGGGCGTACTCCTCGAGGCAGTCGCGGTCGAACCGGGTCTTGGCGATCTTGCCTCGGGTGGCGTATCGAGCCGGGTCGTAGACTTTCCCCAGCCAGCCGGGGTACTTCCAGCTTGACGTGCCGATGTGTACCCCCCGTCGGGCGAGATCGCCGAGGCGGCGGGCGAGGGGGGCGATCCCGGGGAGGATCCCGCCGCTCCTGCACGCACTTTCGCCGCTCTGAGACGGAGTCGGCGCTTCCTCCTGCCATCCGAAACCAAGCTGTTTTTCAGCCATCCGCGTCGCTCCAAAAGGAATTGTACGGGATCGACCTCAGGGGTTGAAAGTAGGTTTTTGTTAGGGTATGATGGGGCGGGTTCGAGCCGCGGCGATGGGCGTCGATGCGGCGGCGGATCAGCGGTGTCGCGTGGTTCGTTTCGCGGCGTCTCGTGCGACTGTGGGACCGGTTTCCAACCGGTCGAGGTGTGATCGTGGATGATACGGGGGTTGATTCCGTGGTGTGTGCGGGCTTTCCCGCGGATGTCGAGGAGGGGTGCGTGCATCTCGACGCGGCAGCGCTGTTGCGCGCGACGCCGCGAAGCTTCGCCTTGCGGGTGCAGGGATTTTCGCTG
>SDBS01007095.1_pt1 | contig 10899 bp, 10 predicted proteins | sample 2277091 | NCBI WGS metagenome assembly SDBS01 (sample SAMN10404972, study PRJNA504765) | marine sediment metagenome | isolation source: marine sediment core GS10_PC15, 163 cmbsf | place: Arctic Ocean: Southern Knipovich Ridge | collected 2010 | reverse complement strand
ACGGTTTCCTAAACCGTAGGTCGGACGTTCGAGTCGTCTCTGGGGCAGCCCCTCACTGATTTTATATTCTCTTTTTAGATAGCCGGTGCCTTTATCCGGCGCCGTTTTGCTGACGCCATCTTTTTGCATTCAGGTGGAGCAGAACCCCTCCGAATGTTATTTCTAACATTAAATATGAAAAAAATGGTAGATAAATATGAAAAAACCTTGACAAGTGTAAATAAAATTGTTTAAAATTAGTTCGAATGAACAATATTGAACCATTAGCCAGCTTCTGTCGATTGAATTAGATATAAAAATTGCCCCTGTAAGGGGATAAAGTAAATTTTAAGGAGGTACCTTGTGTTCACTAAAAAGTTATTCAAGGTAACAGTAATCGTGGGTTTCATTTTTTTGCTGGCTCTGCCTCTGTTCGCAGGTGGAAAAAAAGAGAAAAAGGAAGAGTATGAAATTGTTACGGTTGTAAAGATTACCGGCATACCCTGGTTCAACCGTCTGGAGGAGGGTGTCAAACAGGCGGCTACGGATCTGGGGGTGAATTCCTACCAGCTCGGTCCCGCGGATGCAGACCCGGCCCAGCAGGTCAAGATCGTAGAGGACCTGATAAGCAAGGGCGTAGATGCCATCTGTGTGGTTCCAAACGATGCGAAAGCCCTGGAACCCGCCTTTGCCAAGGCTAAGAAGAAGGGGATCATCATTCTTACCCATGAGTCTCCGGACCAGAAGGGTAAGGATTATGACATTGAGCTTATCGACAACGTTGAGTTTGGACGTCACCACTGGGACAAGCTGGTTGAGTTTATGGGAGATTCCGGAGAATATGCCATCTTTGTGGGCGGATTAACTGTTCCTCTGCACAATCTCTGGGCAGATGAAGGTTTAAAATGGGCCAAAGAGAAGTATCCTAATCTCAAGCTGGTTACAACGAGAATCCCCTGTGGAGAAGACCAGGAGCTTTCCAAGCAGAGGACAATGGAGCTGCTCAAAGCCTATCCGAACTTGAAAGGTATTATCGGGTTCGGCAGTCTTGGACCTCCGGGTGCCGCTCAGGCACTGAAGGAGAAGGGGCTTGCCGGAAAGGTTGTTGTAGTCGGTACCGTTATTCCGGGACACGCGGCGCCTTATCTGAAAGACGGCTCTATGCAGTGGGGTATCCTCTGGGATCCTAAAGATGCCGGTTACTCTTTGACCTGGGTGGCCAAAGCATTGCTGGACGGAAAAAAGATTACTGATGGAATGGAAGTTCCGGGAGTCGGCGAGATCAGCCTTGACGGTGATGTAATCAAGGTGGAGGCCATGGCCGACATAACACCGGATAACGTTGACAGCTTCGGGTTCTAAAAACTGATTAGCTAATAGAAGCCGAAGAATAAAGCCAAGATGAGTTGGATGAGCCCCCCCTGGGGGCTCATCCATTCTTTTTGAGATAAAGGGTGGACCACCATGACGGATTTATTCCTCTCCATGAAAAATATAAGCAAACGCTATACCGGTGTTAAGGCTTTGGACCGGGTGGATTTTGAGATCGCCAGAGGCGAGATCCACTGCCTGGTTGGAGAAAATGGTTCAGGCAAATCCACCCTGATCAAGATAATATCCGGTGTGGTAAAGCCGGATAGCGGTGCCCGTATTGAGGTTGAGGGTGATGTTATCCTGCACCATCACTCAATTGACTCTATTCTTAAGGGGATAGAGGTTATCTATCAGGATCTCTCTCTTTTTCCCAATCTTACTGTGGCGGAGAATATCTCCCTTTCCCAAACCATCGCCTCGCGCAGCAAAATAATAAACTGGCGCCGGGTCAGAGAGATTTCCGAGAAAGCCATGGCCAGGATTGGAGTTCACATTCCCCTGGATGAGCAGATTGACAACCTCTCCATAGCCGATCAGCAACTGGTCGCTATCTGCCGTGCCCTAACCAGCGAGGTTAAGCTGTTAATCCTGGATGAGCCCACCTCAGCCTTGACGCGTAAAGAGGTGGAATCCCTTTTTACAGTCATAAAAGACCTGCAGGCCAAAGGGATAGCGACGCTCTTCATCAGCCATAAGCTTGATGAAGTGCTGCAGATTGCTGAGAAGGTTACTATCTTAAGGGATGGTAAGAAGATAGAGACCCTGCCGAGCAGGGGTTTAACGGACGAGAAGTTGACCTTCCTTATGACCGGAGAAAAAATGGAGTACAGCCGGTACACTATAGATAACCGCCATGAGGAACCACTCCTTGAGGCCAGGCAGCTTTCTATACAAGGTAACTTCAGGGATATCAGTTTTAAACTCTACCCAGGTGATATACTTGGTATAACCGGCCTGCTCGGTTCAGGGCGCACCGAACTGGCTGAAGCCCTATTTGGGATGAACCCTTTTGAATCAGGGGATCTCTTTATAGAGGGGCGTAAGATTTCCATCAAATCAGTTCAGGAGGCCATTAGACTCGGTATCGGATATGTGCCGGAGAACAGGCTGGTTCAAGGTCTGGTGATGAACCAATCTGTAGCTAAGAATATCATTATTACTACAATTACCAGGCTTCTCAATAAATTCAAACTTATAGATCCTGAGAAAAGGCAGAGGAGTATTACCAGATGGATAAAGAATCTTTCCATTAGAATCCCTGCATTTGATGCACCGGTTCATACCCTTTCCGGCGGGAACCAACAGCGAGTAGTATTGGCCAAATGGATTGCTACCAGCCCGAAGGTACTGATCCTGGATGGCCCCACGGTTGGAATTGATGTAGCAGCTAAGAGTTCCATTCACGATATAATCAGGGATCTAGCCGGCCGGGGCATGGGGATTATTATTATTTCGGATGAGGTACCGGAGGTCTTTCATAACTGCAACCGGATCATGGTAATGCATAAAGGCAGGATCATCGCTGAATTTGACTCAACGGTAACCACTGAAGAAGAAATCCAGAATTGTATAAACATGGCAAGTTAAAGGTTTACCTGCATGAAGAATTTGTTTAAACATCATGAAACCTATGTTTTATTGGTAATTATTGTCTTTTCGGCGATTATTACAACAATCAATCCCAACTTTCTGACCTTGGAGAACTTTTTTGATCTTGCCAAAAGCTATTCCTTCATCGGGATATTGGCTGTCGGCGTGACCATTGTTTTGATTTCAGGCGGGATTGATATTTCCTTCACTGCTGTGGCAACGGTTGGCGAGTATGTGATGGCAGTTATGGTTATAAAATACGGAGGCAATATGTTTACCGCAGTTCTGCTGGTCGCGGTGGTAGGCATTGCTCTTGGCATGATAAACGCCGCTCTGATCTACTTCTTTAATATACCCACGATCATTACCACTATTGCTACTCTCAATATCTACTATGGGATCCTTATAGTTATTTCGGGCGGCAAATGGATCTATGCCCTTCCGGACTGGTTCAGGAATTTTGCCGATATCAGACTCTTCACCCTGCGTACTGCCCAAGGGCTCGAATATGGATTATCGATTATAACAGCAACCTGGTTCGCGATTATCATTATAGCCTGGATTATTCTACGCTACACAAAACTGGGACGGGGCATATATGCAATGGGAGGCAGCATGAATGCTGCCCGGCGTGCAGGTTTCAATATTTTCGGTATCCAGATGTTTGTCTACTCCTTCATGGGGTTGATGGCCGGTATTGCCGGTCTGGTACAGGCATTGCTGGTGCAGACCGTGGCTCCGAATTCAATAGTTGGTAAAGAGCTTGATGTTATAGCAGCCGTTGTTCTCGGAGGCGCAAGCCTGGCCGGCGGTTCCGGTACCCTGTTTGGTACTATTCTGGGCGTGACTCTGATTGCCATTATGGGAAATGGACTCACTCTCATGCGGGTTTCTTCCTTCTGGTACGATGTATTTATTGGCCTGGTTATTATCATCAGTGTGGGGTTCAGCGCCTATCAGCGCCGGGAAAAAGTAAAACGAACTATCCTGGTAGAAGGCGAATGATGGGGGAGGCGAAATAGTGAAGAAGTATAAACACTCGGAATTAATTGTTTTGGGCGCGGTTATGACAGCCCTCTTTCTCCTGATGGTAGTATTGAACCCCGGAGAATTCTTGCGCATCGGCAACCTGCAGACCATGGCTTTCCAACTGCCTGAACTGGGGCTGCTCTCATTGGCCATGATGGTAACCATGCTTACCGGCGGCATTAACCTCTCGATTATTGCAACGGCCAACATGAGCGGCATTGTCACTGCTCTGATTCTCACCGGTGCGATCAATCCGGAGGCACCCCCTCCGGGCGCAGGGGGAATTATCCTGTTGGCAGTCGCTGCCGGTCTGCTCACTGCATTAGTAATCGGGCTGCTTAACGGCCTTCTCGTTGCCAGGCTCAAAGTATCGCCCATCCTGGCTACCCTTGGCACGATGACTCTGGTGAATGGCCTGGCAATAGTAACTACCAGGGGCTATGTTATCTCCGGGCTTCCCAATGCAGTACGTTTTATCGGGAACGGTGTTGTGCTGGGAATACCGGTTGGTGCAATTATTTTTATTCTCTGTGCGGCTCTCATGGCTTTAATATTGAACCGTACACCACTGGGCTTCAATATCTATATGCTGGGATCCAACCCGGTTGCCAGCCGCTATTCCGGAGTGAACAACACGACAGTTATAATTAAAACCTACCTGATCTCCAGCCTGTACGCCGGGTTTGCTGCCCTGATAATGCTTTCACGCTTTAACTCGGCAAAAGCCGGCTATGGAAAATCCTATTTACTAATTACCATACTGGCCTCGGTGCTGGGCGGAACCAGCGCAGCCGGCGGTTTCGGCAGGGTTTCGGGACTGGTGATGGCGCTCGTTATTCTACAGGTTGTATCAAGCGGTCTAAATTTGCTAAGGGTAAGCTCATTTTTGACCATTACCTTCTGGGGTGTCATTATTATCCTGGTTATGGTGATGAATTTTTTCAGCGCTAAACTAAAGGAGCGACGGCTTGTTTAGAGTGGTGAAGATATTGTTCCGTTGGAGGATAGAAAGGTGGATATCTTTTTAGTAATTGATCTGGGTACCACCGGACTTAAGGTGGGGCTGATCAACGACTCCGGAAGGGTGTTAGGTACCGGGTACTCCGAATATGAGATCTCAGCCCCTGAAGAAGGGTATGCGGAGCAGAACCCTGATGACTGGTGGCGGGGCTTTATTCAATCCTGTCAGGATTTGAGTAAAAAACTACCCGGCGAGTATTCCAGGATCACAGGGATCGGCATCTGCGGACAGATGCATACCCAGGTTTATCTGGACAGTAGTGAAAAGGTCTTGAGACCAGCCATAACCTGGATGGATCAGAGGAGCAGCGGTATTGTCAGCCGGATAAACAATAATCCTGTATCGAAGAAACTGGTTTTTGAGCATACTCAGAATATAGCCAGCACCACCTATACGGCACCGCAGGTAAGCTGGGTAAAGGAGAACCAGCAGGAGCTGTGGCGTAAAGTAGACCATGTTCTGATTGCTAAAGATTATTTAAAATATCGGCTAACCGGAAATATGGTTACCGATTTCTCTGATGCCTGCGGTACCCTGCTGTTTAATGTAGAGAAGCGAGCCTGGTCCAAAGATATGTTCCGGCTATTCGGTATTAATCGCGATCTTTTTCCTGAAGCGCTTCCCTCGGATGAAATAATCGGAGTAGTAAGCTATGAAGCTGCACGGTTCACAGGCCTGAAGGCCGGTACTCCTGTGGCCAATGGCAGCACTGATAACTCAGCAGCGGCTCTTGGCGCCGGGATGGTGAAATCGGGGCAGGTTACCTTAATAATAGGCACCGCCGGCGTGATCTCCGTCTGTTCAGACAAACCTCTCCCCGATGTTGAAAACAGAACCCTTTGCTGGAACTACTGTTTGAGAGACAGGTGGATTACCCTTGGTATTACTCAGACAGCCGGTGAATCCTTAAACTGGTTCAAAAAGGCTTTTAATAAGGGCACTGGAGTTGATCCGGCTCCGGACGATATATTTGAGCAGTACAACAAGTCAATTGAAGATATTCCGGATGGCTCCGATGGCTTGATTTTCCTGCCCTATCTGAATGGCGAGCGCACTCCATACTGGGATTCCAATGCGAGAGGTGTTTATTTCGGTATCAATCTCTTGTCAACAAAGGCCCATTTCATTAAGGCCATTATGGAGGGTGTATCATTCGCTTTAAGGAACTGTGTTGAAACTGTTGAGTCTCTGGGAATTACCATTGATGAAATTAGAGCGGTCGGGGGTGGATTGAAGAGTGATGGCTGGCTGAATACCCTTGGTAAGATTATAAGGAAACCCATTCGCACCGTTAAGATGGCAGATACGGGTCTGGTCGGCAATATGCTCATTTGCCGGAAGGCTTTGGGTTATTCCGGCTCCATAGCGGAGTTAGCAGGGCGTGTGGTGGAATTTGAAAAGACAATCCTCTACCGGGAGCCATCACCAATCTATGAAAGGCAGTATGCTATCTTTTTAGATCTCTATAATAACTTAAAGGCCAGTTTCAGGAACTCAATGGACGAGCAGTATCGACGCAGCAGCCAATGAACTGCAACCCTTATCTAAGGGAAATAGAGATCAGTCAAGGATTTATTTACCCCGGGAGCTCCGAAGAGGGGAAGCTTACGTGTAGCCATAACCTCATCCAGTTTTTCAACATCCTTCTTGCTTAGCTCTTTAACACCTCCCAGGCTCAAAGCATGGAGGATTGAAAAGGATGTGGTCTCCAGCAGCTCGGTAATCATCATAGCCCAGGCAATATCCTTTTGACTCAATATTACCAGGCCGTGATTCTCCATGAGAAAGGCGTTGTGTTTCTGCAAATAGGGCAGGAAATTGTCAGCCAGTTCCTGGGAGAGGGGCTGTCCATATGGAACAACCGGAACAGGCCCGATCTCGGCGCAGGTTTCGGGAAATATGGGGCGCATAAGCCAGTTTTTCCCTTTACTAATAGCGAAGGAGCCGGTGTATGGGGGATGGCAGTGAATCACTGTTTTTATGTCGGGTCTTTTGCGGTAAAAATTCAGATACATCGGAGTTTCGCCGGTGGGTGCGTGTTTGCCCTCTATTTTTTCTCCTGCAGAGTTGATAAACACCAGGTCTTCCGGCTCGACCTCTCCCTTATTCACCCTGGTCGGCGTGATCAGTATAAGGTTGTGCTCCAGTTTCCAGGAAAGGTTACCCCCCTGGCTGGTTACATAGGTGTTTCGGCATAGATTCCTGCATACGCTGATAAATACCTCAACCTGATCTTTATATTTTTCTAAGAATGCCATCTTATCCTGCCTTTATTAAGCCTTATTTTGATTTCAGTGTATTGTACAGGTCAAAGGCCTTTTCCGGTGTTTCGTTTTCATGGACAACTGCTCCGACTGCCTTCATCATGGCCACCGGTGACTCTGCCTGAAAAATATTTCTACCCATATCAACACCGGCAGCCCCCTGCTGTATGGCGTTGTAGGCCATTTTTAGGGCGTCGAGCTCCGGGCGTTTTTTACCGCCGGCAATAACTATCGGTACCGGGCAGGCCGCAGTTACCGTTTCAAAGCCCTCATCAATGTAGTAGGTCTTAACATAGTGAGCGCCCAGTTCCGCACAGATCCTGGTAGCCAGGCGGAAGTACTTGGCATCCCTGGTCAATTCCTTACCTACTGCGGTCACCGCCAGTGTAGGTATGCCGTAGCGGGTCCCCATGTCTACAAGCTTGGTCATGTTTATAACTGAGCGTGACTCATACTCCCCGCCGATGAAGATCTGGATAGCCATAGCGCAGACATTCAAGCGTATTGAGTCTTCAATATCCATGGCAATTTCCTCGTTAGAGAGTTCTTTCAGAATACTGGGTCCTCCGGAAGCCCTGATAACAATCGGCTTGGTCACCGAGGGTGCAAATGTACTCCGGAGAATACCCCTGGTCAGCATCACGGTATCGGCATAAGGCACTAGAGGCAGGATGTTGACATCAATCCGTTCCAGGCCGGTTGTTGGGCCTTGAAAGTAGCCGTGATCTATGGCCAGCATAATGGTGCGGCCGTCCCTGGGGTTAAAGATTCGTGAGAGCCTGTTTTTCATGCCCCAGCCAAGCTCGTTGGATCCTTTGAGAAAGAACAACTCCGATTTCTGTTTAATATCCTGATGGTAATTTTTACCTTCACTGTCAATTTCCGGCATGTGGTTGCCTCCTTAGTAAAAACTCATGTACCGCTACTCTTCTGAGTGTTTTAAGTAGTCAAAATTATTCAGGTCCAGTCCTGATTTCTCTATTTCATCGATAATCATTTCCGTAGCCCACTTCGCACCATCACCTACGGCGGCACAGCATTTATCATCATCTTCGTGGGCTCCTGAATCTCTGAAAGCCTGCTTCTGCTCATCATCTCTCAGGTAAAAGGACCTGCCGAAGATTTTTTTGTGAATTTCAGCGCAGATAACGGTGCCGTATTTTTCAATGTACTTATCATGAAGGGCTGCAGCCATTCTGAAGGAATCATACTTTTCCTTTCTACCCTCCTCGGTTGCCTCTTTTTTACGCGGCCTGCCAAAGAAGGCGCTCATCATCATGATGCCTCCTGAATAGCCGCCGCAAATTCCATCGATGCATTCGCCTGCGCCCCCGGCCAGACCGCTGGAAGCCTTGTAGATATAGTCATTCCTCATATCCAGGGCATCTTGAATAGCGGCAACAGCGCATTGGGCACAGCCCCTGTAATCCCGCTCGCCGTTGAAACCGCGTTCATAGGCTTTTTCAGCCATTGCTTTTTTGTCCATTGTAATTACTCCTCTGTATTTATGTTTAAATTTGTCCTTGTTATTTATCAGGCAAACGGATTTGCCGGCTATTTAAAGGTTGAGCCTCCATCTACAATGATATTCTGTCCGGTGATATACTCGGCATACTCCGAGGCCAGGAATAGCACTAAATACGCCACATCTTCCGGAGTCCCAAACCTGCCCACAGGAATTCTGTTTATGTATGCTTTTCGTTTCTCCGGATCGGGCTCCTTGTCTTTGAGCAGGTCGGTTTCAATAAGTGCCGGCAAGATAGCGTTTACCGTAATTCCCTGCGGCGCCAGCTCTTTGGAAAGTGCCCTTACCAGACCATTAATTCCGGCCTTGGCTGCAGAATAAGCTGCTGATCCGCCGCCGCCGGTTATCGAGCCCGCAGAACCTATATAAATTATCCTGCCCTGCTTTTTCTGAAGCATATACTTCGAGGCAAAGTGCGAAACATAGAAAGCCCCGGAAAGATTGACCTCTATACCTTTTCTCCACAGCTCTGCCGTAAGCTTTGAAATACCGGCAGGTTGGGTAAATCCGGCGCAGTTGACCAGTATATCGAGGCTGCCGAAACAGTCATGTGCCTTTCTACACAGCTCCTCTGTATCCCGTGGATTTGTAATATCCCCGGAACAGCTCTCAAAAACACCTCCCTGCTGATGAATAGTGTCACTTACCTTTTCCAGTCCCTCGATATCCTGTGCAATGAGAAGATGGTTGATCATTACGCGGGCACCGGAAGCAGCAAACAATATACTTACTGCACTGCCGATTCCCCTTGTGCCGCCCGTAACCACTACTGTTTTTCCATTAAAATCGAGTTCCACCGGAGCTTCTCCTATAATTCAATCCGCGATAATCAGTTCGATGCCCAGCTCCCGGATTGCCGCCTTGATACCGTCAGGTATTCCACGGTCAGTGATTATGATGTTGACCTCTTTGAGGTTGGCAAAATGGGTAATACTCACTTTGTTGAATTTACTGGAATCTGTAACAAGTATGATCTGTTTTGCAGATTCGATCATGGCTCGCTTTATATCTGCTTCGAAATAGAAGTATGTAGTAAGACCGAGATGTTCATCAATACCGCCTGTAGATATAAAGGCTTTATCTGCTCTTATTTTCTTAATAAGCTCGCAGCCTTCATGGCTGTGAAAGACATTTGAATCACGGTGAAAGTAGCCGCCGGCCAGGATCAGATTGGTATTTCTACGGTTATGAAAAATCGATGCGTTTTTAAAGGTATAGCAGAGCACAGTGAGGGGGGTGTCTCCATCAAGATATTTAGCAATAAAGGGAGTTGTAGAACCTGAATCCAGAAAAATAGTTTCCTTTGGCTCTATCAGAGCGGCGGCTCTTTGTCCGATGGCGCTCTTCAATCTGGCATTCTTCTCCGTTTGCTCCCCAAGAACGTACATTTCTGAACCGGGGTTCGTGGAATCGTACAATGTGGCTCCGCCGTGGGTTCTGGTAATTACGCCTTCGTGCTGCAGTGTGTTTAGATCTCTTCTGATGGTCATCTCGGAAACCGTCAGAATCATGGCGATCTCCTTGACACTCATTCTATCCTGTTGCACTAGAAGATCGACAATACGCTTTAATCTATTCTTTCTTTCTGCAGACATGTTGGCAGTACGCGGCCGACTTAACCTTTCATCTAATTATATAAAAATTGTTCATTCGAAACTATTATAAACAATTAAACAGGGATATGTCAAGTTAATTTATGTGCATTCTAACAGTTTTTTATAAAAACTGAGAAGAACGGGTTTGAAGTTTACTGCAATGAGCCTTTTTTACTTGAAATATCAGTTCTCCGGGATATACTGTAACGGTAGGTATGTTGAATTTGAATAAGCTGACAGTCATGCTATTACCTTTAGAATCTTGCACGTTCAGCGCAAAAAATAATCAAGTCCAGCACTCAAATATATTGTATTGTCTTTTCGCTTTTAGAACTTCGGTTGCGGATGTAATCTGTGCTGGGAAAAAAGGATTTTGTCTTCTTTTTGCTATATTAATCATACTCATTTTCACTACCTGTACAATAAAACAGGAGGTGGAGCTGGAAAAAGACGGCTCCGGCAGGGTTGACTTTCATATTGAGATAGAGCGCTTCTTTCTTGATTATCTTCTGGATATGGCCG
>SDBS01007094.1_pt1 | contig 10900 bp, 3 predicted proteins | sample 2277091 | NCBI WGS metagenome assembly SDBS01 (sample SAMN10404972, study PRJNA504765) | marine sediment metagenome | isolation source: marine sediment core GS10_PC15, 163 cmbsf | place: Arctic Ocean: Southern Knipovich Ridge | collected 2010 | reverse complement strand
TGCTTCACGCATATCTGCATGAGTTGAATGCTCCAATTGATTATTCAGGGCGGCTATTAACTGTCGGAATAGCTTAAATGCCTCATATTCTGGTGTTAATTGCTGCGTCAGTTTTTTCTTGGTCTCTCCACGACCAAGCCATCCGAAAATACCATCACCTGCTTTGAGCTCTTTTTGTGTCAGTATGGGGGCTTGCAGGATGGTGGTCTGAGCCTCTTTGTTTAGTAACAATTCTGCTGGCTTTAAATGTACCAGCAAGGTTTCAATGGATTGGCGCAGTGCTGGATCTTTGATGGTACTTAGATGTCTGCTTAATGTTGCTTTATGATCTGTGATGATATGTCGGTTTTGCGTAAAACTAATAAGCAGTCGACGCAAGGCTAATCGTGCAAGCGCATCTTCTGGGCCGAAATGGGTACCGGTACGATCTTCGATGAGTACATTTGGACTTAATCGTACTTGGGTATAGCTGCGTGTTATATGGATAGGGTTTGCTTTTTTTGAACGCGCCATCACTTCATTTTTTTCATCATTTTTCATCGATTATACTCCTTGTTAGGTGTGGGTGAAGGCTAATAATAAAAACAGAATGCCTTAAACATTTCTTGGGATTATTTAATATAGAAAAACTATTAAAGAACACTCCTTCTAAGCAACATGCTTAGCAAAGTGGGTTTGTTTGAGCACCTTAGCAAGATGCTTTTGTTATGCCCAAGTTAATGCAAATTATTTAAACTTACTTTTTTTAAACATTTTTCTTGAAACATTTCTTCTTTTTTTGAAACTCAATGTACATACTTTCAAATCAATACTTCCAAATCATTCCTTCGCTTAAATTCAATGTACCAACACAAGAGCTTTTTCTTTAGGTTCGAAAATTGTCTGAAGGTTTGTATTACCATCTTCCCTTTTAAAATTATGTGCCAATATTTTGGTATCCACACAGTGCAATCGCACAATGGTGTAGACATAAAGGTAGATATAATACCATAAAATATGCGATAATCCCTCAGGCTTGCTCATACAATATGAAAATAACCCAACTTAAGGCGGCATGAGTAGTTTCTTCTGGCCACACTTAAAAGCATTGCCCTGTCCGGCACCTTAGGCGGTGGTATATAGACACCGGATTATAAGAGCGAGCCGTTTTACGAGGAGTATTCTATCTGATTTGCATACTCTGTGCATAACATTTTTTTCAATATTTTTTTCAAACTTTGTTTAAACTGTTTTTTAAAACATTTTTTAAAACATTTTTTAAAACATTTTTTAAAAAAACATAATATAGGCTGAGCATAAATTGATCATGGTTTGATCAACGTGTCAATCATAATTCATTAAAAGCACAATGGCACATTTAATGACTAACCTTTTATAGAATATAACTTCATAGGATATAACGGTGAAAAATAAAATTAAGCCTGCCCAACAATCCAAGCAAGAATTACCTCTTAATGATCTAACAATTAGTGAAAATTACACCCGGCAATTTAATGAACTTATTGACTCTCAAGATTTTAAATACGCATATCAGAAATTTGAAGATATTAGACGTATAAGTGCTGATTTAACCTCACAAGAACAAGAAGAGTTATTATTGCTAGTTCCAAAATTAGTTAAGTATTTTATAGCACAAAAAGATCTCAACAAAGCTTCACTGATCATTGACAATATAATTAAAGATATCAAATTCCCAACTTCAGCATCAGAAATCCGATTTTATATCAACATAGCAGAACTTTATCTAGATGTTAATAATGAAGAAATTGCTTTAGACTATGCAGCATATGCATATAGGATTGCCTCACAAAATGATTTCACACAAGAAAAAGTGAAGTCAATGTCTTGCCTTAATAAAATTGAGCTGCTTCATAAGTATAATTGTTTTTCAGAATATCGAACATATCAAATGCAAGCTCAAGCTGATCAAACCAAAGCTGATCAAACCAAACCTGATCAAACCAAAGCTGATCAAACCAAAAAATTAGAATATTATATTTCGACTATTCAGTCAGAGCTAGAGGCTCACAAATACTGGATATCAGAGAATATTTATTATACTCATATACAGTCTTATTTGAACGAATTTTGTCAAATTATTAAAAGTCATTTACATGTCGCCGCACAAGAAAAACCGGACGAATGCAAGCGTATCTATAATAAGGTAAAGTTTTTATTAGATCAACTTGAAGAACATCAACAACATATAGCTGGATCAAATATTTATCGCATTTTCGACACGTATATAACGGGTTCAATTGATCCAGAATTATCAAAAACAATAAAAAGAAAAATTTTATTTCTTGATGATAGGGTAACGGAGAATAAAAATATTGATTCAAAGACAATGGATTGGAAGCGATACCACAAGGAATTGCAAACGTTAAGAAAAAAATATAAAAAACAAGCTTTCTCTGATGCAAACATTAAATCCTCGCAACTTTCATTCAGCTCAAGCATAAGAAGTTTGATTGCTAAAATGTCAAAAAACTCAATTGGGATATTGGGTGATCCTCCTTTTCCATTTATGTTAATCGCTCATGGCTCATTGGCTCGTAATGAATTAACACCCTATTCAGATTTTGAATTTTCTATTCTTATCAAACCCGATGAAAATAATCAAAGCGTTGAATATAAAAAACACCCCTATTTATTGAATTTTATTAAACTCGTTAGTTTTTATTTTAGGGCATTTGGAGAACCCAATGGTTTACGCATGGAGTCAGGCGATATGAGTGATTTGCTCTCAGGTGGCGAGCGCATTGTTAACACCCCACATGAGTTAGCCGCCAAAACAAATCCCCGATTTACTGAGGCAGGATCTCCTGAAATTGTTTCTATACATCGATCAACCCTGGTTTTCTGCATCGAAGGCGCTGAAATTCTGTTGATTGAGTACTATAATGAACTTGCAAGACACTTTGAATTCACAGGATTTACAGTAAATGATGCGTTAAAAGACAAAGATTTAAAACCTCATGATGGTAAAAATACTGAAAACAAAAACACAGATGAACTAGAAAAAGGATCTGATATTGAGGTTGATAATCAATCAAAAACATTAGATGATCAAGAAAAGGAAAAGGAAAAGGAAAAGGAAAATAAGGTAGCACTTAAGTTAGATAACGTTCATGCGCAATATGCTCTTAAAAGTTTATTGATACACAAAGAAGAATTTAACAGACTTGTTAAATTTTGGGATAAACAGCCAGAAACTCACCTCAAGGAACGTTATCTTATGCCATTGAAGTTATGGTGTATGAATTTAGGGCTATTCTATAGCCATATTGATTATCATACAGGTGCAATCGAACGTAATTTAGGTCGTATATTACAGAACTTATTAGAAAAAGGCTCAATTTATTCGCCTTTTATAAAATCTGTGATACAGGGATTGTATGATTTAGAGCAGCTCAGGGTACAGAATCATTTCCGTTTGGGTTATCAGGCTGATAAATTAAAATACTTAACTGAAGAGCAGTGTGATGATCGTCAAAAGGCCATATTAGCTAAACTGAAGAAAATAGATAGATGCATTCTGCAGCCTATTTATGAGACTATTGACGACTTTATTCAACAACCTCATACAGAGAATTTCGATCCATTCATAGTCTATTTTCATAAAAAAGTAAATGAATACCACAACAAAACCATAATATTTAGCAATGAAAAGCTCACTGAAATTATACAAGCTATTGTTGAAACTGTCATCGACCGCTCAGAAGTGAGCATTGATTTTTGTCGTGAGATTTGTTTGCTTATGCCAGAAGAATGGCGCTATCGCTATAATCGATTACTCGTAGAACACTATTCCGAAAACGTGATATCAGAACATACAAGAACAACAATTAATAATGTTAATATACATATTCCCTATCATAATGGTTCTCGAGAAATTTTTAATCATGAGAATGCCTGTTGGGATAAGTTATTGGATAAAAATATTTTTGAGCCTTATGATCCAAATAAGCTTGAAGAATACAAAATCAATCATAGAATTATTGCAGAATATGCTACATCTGATAGAGGGCATAAAAGAGTAAAGTGTGTTTTACGCGAAGGGTTAGTTGATCAATGGCTAGATGAATATAGAGCGTTTAAGGAAGTTGCTCGAGACATTGAGGATGGGAAGGGCATTGTTGTTCCATTAGTGATAGAGGGAGAAACGTTAGCCTATTTAAAAATTTACCCTGAATTGCCAGGGGTACAAATAGCCGCCGATCAGTTGTCACGCAGAATCACGGGCTATGGTAATTTAGCAACTTTATGTAGATTCACACCAGTAAATACCTTGGCTAGCTATCCGGTGCTTATTTCAAAAAATATTGGCTTAACCTTTAGCAAACTATTAGCGCAATCATTTAATATAAATCCCATTTTAAATTCTCTTGATCCAACCGCTTTTACGCTAAAGGTGATTGAAAGCATTATTATTAATTATGAAGATGATAAAAAAGATAATTTAGCACTTGAACATTTTACGACATTGTCAGGGAATCAGGGTTATCAGTTAGTGAGCATTGATCCAGACCATGCGTTTGTTGATTCGGTCGTGAAAAAAAGATCAGAACAAAGCAGATTTTTTCAGTCGTCAGAAAAACTAAAATCAAAAACAATGGTTTTTTTGTTTGACCAGATGTTAAATTCATTAGATCAAATGGCAGTTGATGAATTTTTACATCTTAATCCAGAGGCATTGTTTGCTGATTACCTTGATGAGCTTGACTTGTTAGAACAAATCTATTTTGGTGAAGGCGGTGTTTTTGATAAAAAAGAAGTAGAAAAATTTGCAAATGATAAAACACAAGGCAAAACTAGCCGTTTTTCTTTTTTACCGATTGTTTTTCAGATCGGGATGTTTGATGAGGTCATGAATCGTTTTATCAGGACTCAAACAACGTTAAAAGAGCATTCTCCTGATCATCATTTTAGTTTACTTGAACATATACAGCCAAGACTTAAATATTATTATAAAACCGCATTTGATAGTGCTGAAACGCCTTATGAGCGTTTTGATAATTTACCAACGGATTATAAAATTATTAATATAAAAACATTTCCTGATAAACATAAAATAGTGCAACATCAATCTACTTTTAATCTAAAATCGCGCTTACAGTATTCTATTACAATTGTGGATGAAGATAAGAAAAAAGATATGGCTCATGCAATACAAACAGGGCAATTGTATACACCGGAGCAAGTCAGAAATAATGAGTTCATACCCATAGTACGAACCTTAAATAATTTGGATAAAATCACAGATCTATTACTCATGCTGGATGAAAATGGTCGACTTAATCAATCTGCTATTGAATTTTTGAAATCAACTCACTTAAATAGCTTAAAAGAACATCTCATTAATCGTTTCTGTTTTGAACCCGATAGCGTACATGACAGCCTTATAACGATTCAAAATAACGACAGACTGCAGAATGAAATCTTACAGTATGCAAATAAAACACCCTTTAAGCGTTTGATCCTAAGAAACTGGTCCTTTCTTTCTGATAAAGTTATTATTCCAATTTTAAAACAGGCAGAAGATTTATATGAATTGGATTTGACAGGATGTCATGCACTTACTGAAAAAACGATACATATTATTTCGACGTACTGTCTCAATATCAAGAGACTAACCTTAAACAATTTGCCTAATCTAAAAAATATTAATTTAGGAGACAAGTTGAATCAGTTAACAACACTTTCAGTTAGAAAATGTGAAAAACTACGTTCAATCGCGATAACATCAGCATTCCTTTATCGTATAGATACCTCTTCTTGTGAAAATTTAACAAAACTCAATGTCGCCTCGCCAAATATGATTTTTGCTAACCTACAATATTGTATTTCATTATCAAATAATGCCTTAGCAAAATTTGTTAAAAAATGTCCTAACATGGAGCGGATGAATTTGTTTAATTGTAGAAACGTAACCCAGCGTTCCATTAAACAAAAAAAACCATGGATAACAAAAGAACTAAATCGATTTGGATCTCATGAATCTGCAAGAATTAAAAGCATGGAAAATGGAGCATTAGATGAAACACTGGCCTTTATGACAGAGGAGATGAGAAGTGCTTTTGATGTAAAATCAAGTTATTTATATTCTTTAGCTGGATTAGCATTTTTTAATTTGCGGATTTATGAGGCAGCTAAGGCATGCTATAGGAAATCTGTAAAACTAAACAAAAAAAATAAAGAAGCTCAAGAAAGATTGGATGAATTAAATAAATTATTTCCAGAGTCTGTAAGTGTTTTTAATCTTTTTGGATCTGGGGAAGAGGAGGATATATTTCTCACGCTAGAAAAGTACTTTACAAGAATAACGATAAAATACGATACACATGATCCATTTCAGGATTCGAGGTTAGAGCAACCCCTCCCGGATCATAGAGCTAGGCATGGAGAAGCTTTAATTGAAGAAGGTTATTTATATGAAGCCCTTGAATACTTCATAAGTAAAGAAGGCGTTAATAATACCGATAAAGACGGATTCTCTATCTTACACGATCTTGCATGTGACCCTGTCAATGACGCCATAAAATCAATGATTGAATATGGTGCTGATATTAATTTAAAAGGCAATGACGGAGAAACTCCTTTAATCAATGCTATATTCAATCAGCAGAAAGATACTGTTGAGTTCTTACTTAAAGCTGGGGCTGATACTGAAATTAGATTTACAAAAGACAGCCATACACCTTTAACTTATGCTACACAAACTATCAAAGATAGCAATAGAGTAAATTCATTGGATATAATAGGCTTCTTACTTAAATATGGGGCTAATTTATATGCAAGACCTAAAGGCTATGTCACTTGTTTTGAGCATGCGTGTTCGGTCAATGACCGTGATCTTATTGAATTATTCTTGCCATATTATGATGTAAATAAACCAGGATTCTATTTAAATACACCTTTGTATTCTGCAAACAATCCAGAAGTATTCGAACTTTTACTTAAAAATGGCGCTAACATTAACCATAAAAATTCTTATGAACGTACCGTTTTGCATTTTTTTGCTCGCGCTGACAATAAAGAAATGCTAACTCTTGCAATTAAACATGGCGCAATCGTTGATGCTGAAGATATTAATGGATTTACGCCATTAGGCGTAGCGGCTTTTCGTGGATATACAGATCTTCTCGAGCTTTTATTTGAACATCACGGGGCAAATATTCATCATGCCAGTTACTTTGGTTGGACGCCATTACATCTTTCAGTCTTGCTAAATCAAGTTGAAGTTTTTAAGTATTTACTTCACTCAGCTCCTAAATTAATGACATGTAAAGATAAACAAAATCATACTGCTACTGATCTTGCAATCTCCCTGCAACATAACGATATTATTAATTTGGATCCTAAAACCACAGAAGACATTTTGTTAAAAACAACAACGGTGCTTCATCTACTAATAACAACAGATCATAGACCATTACTTGAGCATCTACTCGTGTTTGCACTGCTAAATAATGTTAATGAAAAAGATTATGATGATCAGACTGCTTTTCAACTAGCACTACACGTGCAAGACTATGAAAGCGCTAAATTACTTTATAACCACGAAGCAAGCGTTGAAGGTACGGAGTTTGTAGATAAATCAAAAGATGAAATTGAGCTAATATTAAATACTTATATCATTAACGCTAATACTGCTTATCGGCAAGCCTTTATTCATTTACAGTCATTATGGCGCAGTCATCAACAACGTAAGCAAAATAATCAATATTATAAGACATTCATTAAGGAATATGTAGAAGAACAAAATTATAATCCGACATGGTTTTTTGGAGATTCAAAGCATGATAATACTAACCCTGTATCACTATCGGATTTAATTGCTGATAGTAAACAACAAATTAAAAAAGATCCAGAATCTTCTCATGATCATCATAATTTGGCGTGTTATTATCATGCTCAATCTGAATCTTTAAAATATTTAGGTGATCACAATACAGCTGATATTTTCCTGGTGAAAGCCAATAAACATTTTCTTCGAGCATTAGCGTTAAAAACTCAAGCTAACACTTGCGTAGAATATGCAAATTTTTTGATTATGACTCAGCAGGTTGAAATGGCGATTCCATATTTACATGAAGCTATTAAACAAAATGATGATGGAAGTGGTTTATATTATACTCATTTAGAAGCACAGACGGTTAGCTCAGAATTACGTGAGGAAATAGAAAAAAAGGGTCGGATTGATATTAAACCGGTTGTTTTTGCTTACCGGTTGTTGATACATGCTTATCTTTCTCTCAAGAAGTTTGAATTATTAGATGAATATATAATTAGTTTTGAAAAAATAGTAGAAACCGATACGTCTCCAACTAGCAATTTATTATGGGAGCATGCATCAAAGGAGCTACAGAATAATCCGATGACGAGACATTTAATGACACGGCACAAATTAGAAAATGGAGACAAATCAGATATAGTCAGATTATCTTTGTCATCACATTTCAAAGATGAACCTTTATTTGGTCCGGCTGATCCTGGTATTAACGATGAGATTGCTTTTAAATTATTTAATTGGTTTGATAATGAAACCTTAAGGATTATTCCTCAAATCAATAAAAACTGGCGAGCGTTACATAAAAAATATATTTATGAAAAAATACAAAAAAAATCAAGCAGACAAGAAAATCCATCTGAGCTTGATAGGGAGCCTTCAACCTTTAAAGATAAATCATTGTGCTTATCACCTAGCATTTAAATTGACTTTTGCATCTTGCGGGGCAGAAATGTAATAACATGTATTATACCATTTGAAAAAAGTTTCACGGTGAATAAATCCACTCTCGACGCATGATTGATTTTCACCTGGTTGCGAGTTTTGGAATTATCTAAATCCACACTATTAGGGATCTGCTGTATACTGCACTATTTTCTAATAAATAAAAGGATTTCAAAAATGTCACCAAAAAAACGATCAAAACCGCTTAAATACAAGACTATTCCCACACACCTGACCGAATCTGAATTCAATGAATTCGTCTTACCGTATCTTAGCTACGGTACCGCTCGTCGCGGACCCATGCCTTGTATTTCCATCTACAAAATGTTCAATTACATCCTATATGTTTTACATTCTGGATGTCAATGGAAATTGTTACAATACTGTATTGATAAAGATGAAAATGGAGAAACTGAAATTCACTACACGAATGTCTTTCGTCAATTTCAATGTTGGTGTCAGGATGGATCGTTAGATCAATTATTTGAACAAAGTGTCATGCGTCTTAAAGTCAGAAACATGCTTGATGTGAGTGTGTTACATGGAGATGGATCCACGACGCCTGCTAAAAAAGGAGGCGACAACATCGGCTACAGTGGTCATAAACATTTCAAAGGAGAAAAAGTGATTGCCATTACCGATCGTCATGGGAATGTACTTTCACCTTACACGATGGCACCAGGGAATAAAAATGAAGCGCCATTATTTAAGTTGGCGCTCCTGCATTTAAAAAAGATTACAAAGACGACTGGTATTAGTATACTAGGCTCAATCATGAGTTTAGATGGTGTTTATGATTCAATAAAAAACAGGAAATTAATTTTTAATGCAGGTATGACACCGAATATTCCTGAGAATAAACGCAACCGTAAAAAAACTAAACGCGGACCAAAGAGACAATTTGATCCAACTATTTTTGAAGAACGTTTTTTTACCATTGAGAGGATGTTTTCTTGGGAAGACAAATTCAAACGCGCACTTATTCGATTTGAAAAAATAAGTCAGCACTATTTTGGCGTTAAGCTTATTGCCTACAGCATGATTAACCTGCGTCACTTCTGCGGTTAAAAAACAAACTTTAGAAGAATAATTGATTTCAGAATTTTTTGAGGTTTTTACTCGTCTAAAAAACCAGATTAATTCAAAACTTGCTTGTTTTTTTTATTGAAAAAGTCAAATCATGCATGACTTACGACAAATAAATAAATTTATTCTTCAATAAAATTGGAGAAATCATATTTTTATCAAAAACTCGCAACCAGGTGAACATCTATTTTAACAGGATAATGGAGAATAACCCATTTCTATTGGTTTTTGTATATAAATTAGACTTTGACGTATATTTAATTCCTTCAATTCCTACTCTTTTTATGTTTAACTAGCGAGATTATGAAAATATTAAAAGCACTTCAAAAGCGAAAGCCAAGCTTACAAGAGAGCGAACCTAAAAAACCTTGTCCATCAATAACACCTAAATGTTATATGGTTTCACTGGCGTTACTCACGCTAAATTTCACGTCGAACCACTTTTATCTGGTGAGTGCAATGAGGTTTTTGTTGGCGAAAATGACGAGCCGAAAGGTAATTTTGATCGATATCCAATATATCCAACACTTCGTGAAGCTATAGAAAGATCAGCTAGACTCAATTCTGGTCGTGGATCTGTCCAAATCTTTGAAATTGGCTATACTAAAGAAGATATCAAAAAACTTGCCGCGAGAGGCAAATTTAATCTCGGCGTTATTCAAACCTTCGATCGTGATGAGCTTGCGACTAAAGACAACGAAAACAATCCGGTTGTTAATGAACACTTCAATGCATCTGCACTTGAAACCCCAGGATTAAAATTTAAGTAAATAAAACAATATTAAAATTTTGCGCTGTTTATTTGATTTTGAAACCAGCTTGAAATTCGTGTTCTTCTGTTTCTTCAGGAATTGCCGGGGGAAAGAAGGCAGGCTTTATAACATGTTGCTGACGTATAGTATTAATATCCTCCATCAGCGCCGTTTTTGCACCCTGTAATTCATCATCAACCATTTGTCAATCATCACCCCAATGGAGCCACCTGTCATCACCTAATGGAGCCACTTTAAAAGTGCAAAGTTAGATCATTTTAATGAATTCCAATGATATAAAAAATTGTACACTTCCTGTTTTTAT
>SDBS01007093.1_pt1 | contig 10901 bp, 17 predicted proteins | sample 2277091 | NCBI WGS metagenome assembly SDBS01 (sample SAMN10404972, study PRJNA504765) | marine sediment metagenome | isolation source: marine sediment core GS10_PC15, 163 cmbsf | place: Arctic Ocean: Southern Knipovich Ridge | collected 2010 | reverse complement strand
ATATTAAAGCAGTAGTTCTTAAAGCCGACACTCTATAAACATAGAGAGATATTTCACATTTTACCCAATTATTTGGCTTATCTTTCAAGTTAAATCTCATTAGAAATCCATTTACACTTGGATTAGCTGTTCTCGTTGAACTACTTCCAAAATATACACGAGTGAGATTATATGTTAACTTATTATTATCATAAAAAGGATTGTTATATGTTCCCCGAAGACCAATATCATCAATAGCAATATAGAATTTAGGTTCTGGAATATCTGGTTCATTTGGAATATTCAATATTAGAACGCCTGTTATAATTCCGATACCAAAAACAATTAAATAGCCTAATCCTAACAATAAATATGCTTTTTTTCTCATTTTTTTAACCTCTATTCAATTATAACAGCATATTCTAATTTTTTAACTAATTTATATTCTCATTTTAAAATAAAAACAATATTTAAATCAATTTTTTAATCAATTTAAAGAGGATTATTAATTTTGGTTGAGTTTAAATTGATATTTTATACATCAAAGAAATCGACGATTTTAAAGGCTATTTTTTCTATTTCCATCTATATAACTCATTAATTTTTTATAGTAAAACTCAAGATATCTTTAAGCGTAAAATCTTTTAGCTTTGGTAATATTTTATAAGTATTTTTTCCATATCTCTCTGAAATGCCCATTTTTGATAAGGTATTTAGAATTAATGAAATTTTTCTTTTAATATGTGTTTGAAACTTTTTTACATCAGCTCTATCATGCATCGGATTTGCTGTGTTTATGTAAACTCCTGAAGTCATTTTTTTCGAAATATATGTATGATTTTGAGCATAATTGTACACGAACTCAACGAGTTCATTATAACTCTTGTTTAGTTTCCTAATTGGCGTTTGAACTTCCATTTTATTATAATTCCAAATTTTTCTTTAAAAAGATGTTTTTACATTAAATCTGTGGCTAAAACCACGATTTTCATCTTTTTCAAGCTCGTTTTCATATTCATGTTTTCCAATAACATTCAATCGTTTCGGTACTGTAATACCACGAGTTAATCGCATCAAACCATAATTTCGCTGAACTACACGAAAGCGTTTAACGGGTTTATGGTTTATATATTCTGGAAAGCGTGTAACGGGTTTATTATAGTCTTGCACATTTTCTTTATATTCATGATAATTCTGTTTTTCTTCCTGCTCCTGTTCCAACTTTCTTATATGTTTTAAAATGCGTGTAGATATTATGAAAATTATCGTACCTACGCTTATAGCTCCAATACCAATACCAACTATATTTTTTTTTGTTTTATCTTCCATTTTTTTAACACCAATAAAAATAAAAAAAGTTAATTATTAAAGATATTTGGATAATTCTTGTTTAGATAATTATAAACTCTGTTAACCTCATTGCATTTCGCATCAAGCTAATTTTTCTCTTCCTTCAACGATTCAAATTTGTTTGTAAGTTAGACAAGTTCATTCTGTAATCCTTGAGATTCAGCTCCCGCAATTATCTCTCTCCTCTCAGCTTTTAATTTATTCATACTTACAATGAGGTTTGAGTACATGCTCCCAGACTTTCTTTTAAAATCTATGCTGGCTTGTAAGGTCTTAATTTGTTCATTTTTATCTTCTAATTCACTACTCATAATTTATCCCCCTTACACGTACGTTGATGTATTGTCATACCTTTCTCGCCTTTAAACATACGACCACAATTATCACATTCAAGCATTTTGACTTGTTCTGCTTTAACTTCAAGAGGTTTAGGTTCTGTTTTTGTCTCTTGTTCTGGCTCTTGTTCTGGCTCTGGTTTTGTCTCTTGTTCTGGCTCTGATTTTAGCGGATTTAATGCCTTTTCAAGTTTCTCTCGTTTTTCATTAAATTCTTTTTTAATTATATCTAAATTTTCTTCTAAGGTTTTAATATCGAGAGTTAATTTGCCAATTAATTCAGTTAATAGAGCGTTAGTTTCGATTGGATGTTCTCTTTCAAGCTCTTTAATCTTAGCTTCCGTCTCACGTACGAGCTGTTTGCAATTTCTTTTTCTCTGTGAATTATTAGTTTTTTTCGCAAACTCGAAGTTATTTTTTTGACTTTGTAAAATACTTTCTAATTTTTCGATTGTACTCATAATTTTCACTTTTTTGTTATAGCCAAAAGAACCGATTAAAGTTCATTTTGGCATATTATAATAAAAAAAATAAAAAAATTGATTTAATAGAAAGATTTGAATGGTTTACCGATTTTTTTTTCAGCAGTTCTCTTATATACGCTTAACTCTTTAGTCCGAGCTCCTCCGCCACCGCCTTTTGGTTTGTCATAACAGCCTTCGCCTTCAGCAAAAACCGTTTTAACTGCTTGTTTTAATTGACCAAGTGTTATCTTAGATGGGTCTGGCTGTAGAGCTTCGCACTGCTTCGCTACAGACATCCAAGAGAGCATTTCAGTTGGTTCACATTTTAATTTTTTTGCCAATTTCATAACCTCTTCATATTTTAATAACTTTTAATATTTAATAATGAGTTATTTAATCATCTATTTAAATATTATCTTCCTACTAAAGCCTTCCAAGTTTTACCTTTTCCCAATTGTTTAATTCGCAAAAGACAAAAGATATAAGGTAAATAGTAAATAGGTTATACCAAAATCAAAAAATATATTAAAAATAAAATTTTATCGACAAATTTGGATAAATAGCAAAACAAGAAAGAGATTTAATAGATAACCAAAGATGATTGTTAGTTATATAGGTTGTTCAATTTTAATTTTCAATTATTATAGTAAAAATATATTAATGTAAAAAATAATCATTATTTAAAGCTCTGAAAGTGTCAAAAACGTGTCTTTAAAAGATGAAAAAAATGAAAATGAAAAATAAAATGACGTTGCAAAAAAATATCAAAAATAATTGGAGTAAAACCTTGTATGAAACAGTATTGATTTTTAACATTCAAAAAAACGTCTTTGAACACCGTTTTTGATATGTTTTGACAAATAAAAAAAAGTGAAAAAAAATCATGATTGATGAAAAGAAAAAAACTCGAATTATAGAGCTTATAGAGGGAGGAGCTTCAATAAACGAGGTGGCGAACGCCCTTGAGATAAGCAAGAGTACAGTTCGGAGATATTCGGAGAGTCAAGAAAACTATAATGAACACGATGAGAAAATCTCTAACGAAATGACTAAGATTATGTTATTAGAAGGATACGATTTTGAAGATGAAATAAAACCGTTAGTCTACGCGTTAAAAGACCAAATGAATGAAATGGATATAACTCTATATGATTATCTAAATGGCATAAAGAATAATACAAATAGATTCCTACGGATAACAGAGAAACCAATAAGATTATATTATATTTTCATACTATTGGCTTCTAATCTCAATTTAATCACAGACCACATTAACCCTCAAAACCTTTTGGAAGCTATTGATAAGTTCATAGACCGAGAGATTGAGATGGAGGAAAGCGAGGAATATATAAAGAATTGCGACATGATTTTAGAAGAGAAATATGAGGAATGGCAGGAAAAAATTCTAAATGCTGAAAATAAATATAATGAGATGATTACGGGTAAAAAGGAATACCAATTCAAAAAAACTAATCGGTTAAGGGAGACAATTGACATACAGAATAAAGATATTTCAGAATTAAAAGAATTTATACAAGAAGCGTTGGAAAAGAACAATATACTAAGCGTATTTTCGCAGAAATTAGTAGAAGGAGCTAAAATTCAAAAAAAAGAAATTCAAGAATTAAAATCAGAGAATAAAGAATTAAAACAAACACTTGAGAAAATAACCCAAGAGACACTTCCACTAATAAAAGAATTAGAGCGATTTAAACATGAGAATTCTTTATTGGAAAAAGCACTTGCCACAGAAATGATGAAAGAATATTTTCCTGATTATAATATAAAAGAATCAAAAAAACTAACACCCGAAGAAGCTAATGAAAAATATGGAAAATTACAACCTGAGAAAGCACCAATTTCTTGAGCTAATTTATAAACATGAAGAATTAACCGCAAGAGAGATTGAGGTTTTAACGCATTTTGAAATCGGAATTAAAAATATCATGGTTCTTTTAAAGCGATACCACACTTTCGGTTATTTACACAGAAAAAAGAACAAAAATGGCGTTTTTGCTTATAAAATAAACAAAACGGGAATTAAAAAACTAATTTATCTTCTTAAAATATAAGGAGTTGATAAAAAAATAATGGATAAAAAACCAAATACCAATAAAAAGGAAGAAAATAAAGATTTGAAAAAGAATAAATTTAAAGAACTTCAAGAAATTGTTAAGATGAAAAAACAACAATCCATATCTAATGAATTAGACGAAGTAATTCACGAACAAGAAAAACGGAAAAATCAAAGAGAGGGGAAAACTCCTATACAAATGCTTATAGAGAAAGAGCCTGAAAAATTTAAAGAGAGACTCGAAGGTATGTCGATGGAAGACGTAGCAAAATTTTCAATGCTTTTAAATTCCGAAAACGCAAAAGAATATTCTGAATATGTAAAAACTTTGAGAGACGACAATCGATTTGATTATCTCGAAAAGCGAATAGATTTTCTCGAAAAACTAATACTCGAAAAATTATAAATAATTACTCGTTTTAATTTATCGGATTTTTACCAATTATAAAACTTTAATCATGAGCGAACGAGCGAAATTTGTTTTACAGAAAACTTTTGGTTATATGTTTCGAAGTAGTGCGATTGAGAGGATAGTTAAAGAAGCCGAAGAAAAATGCGGGAATAACGATTTTGGAAATCTTATTAATTTCTGTATTAAAAAAATCGCTAAAAAAACAAAAATAACTGAGTACGAGCTAATTTTAAAAATTTTAGAGTTATAATTTTTACCATTGGCACAAAAAATGCCAGAGGAGAGAAAGGTACTCCTCTTGTTTTGTGATTATTTTAAGTACCCTAAAAAAAGGGGTACTTCATAAAAAGGATTTACAAGCCAATTTTGACTACCTACAAAATGTCGGTATCTTATATTTCTACTACTATGTAAAAATATACGTACCTTATTTTTACTAATAATAAGGTGGGTGAATGTGCCGAAATTGACCATGTCAAGTTAAACTTGACTTGGAAAGGAAGCCTTAAACTCTTGTCGTGTGATGGTATCTGGAAGTCTTATCATAATAAGTGATGTACCAAAATTGACCAATATGAGTTTAATTCCTGTTGGAAAGGAAGCTTTAAACTCTTGTCTTGTGATGACATCTGGAAGTCTTATCATAATAAGTTCTGTGCCTCCCTCTGCCATCTTAAGTTTAACTAAGGTTGGAAAGGAATCCTTAAACTCTTGTCGTGTAATGTTTTTGAGAGGATATATCAATTCATTGTTTTCTCTCATATTTTTAATTTAGTAAAAAAATCATTATTTTAAATTTGGATTTAAGCTTCTAATTCCAATATAATGAGTATTAAATGAACAAAAAAACTTAGAAGGTTTATCCTCTTAAAAAAATAAACTTTCAGGGAGTTATTAGGGTTATTACTGTTTTTTTTTATTAAACGCATAAGAAAAAATATAAAATATTTGATGTTTTTTAAATTATGAAATTTGAAAATATATAAAAAATAAAATTATTGTATATATTAGGATTATAGAAAAAAAACACCCATAACCCTAATAACCTTTCAAAAACTCTCATACTCTTTATAAAATCGTTTTTATAGAAATAGTTTAATTTAAATTAATTTTTTTTGAATATTATCACTACTTTTCAAAATCTCTTCTTTTTCTTGTAATTTAAAGCCAGTATAAACTTCTTGTTGTTTACCTTTTATTTTACGTAGTGCTAATGAGAATTTAGTATTATTATTTATTATTCTTGTTAAAAGAGATTGTTGTATTGGTGGAGTATTCAAATCCTCTTCAAGATATTTATTATATTTTTTTAAAGTGTATTTTTTAGTTTCCCAAAACTGATTATTTTTATCATGAATAGCGTCAATATATTCTCCTATTTCCAATGCTTTAGAATCGATAAAACTATTGAAAGGATTTGCTTTATCAGTCCATATTGTTCTAACATTAATCCAATTAATATATTTTGTTTCAAAATTACCTCGTTTCAATAATCTATACAATCCTTTAATTGTTTGATTTAGAAATCCAGAAAGCTCTTTTTTTGTAATTAGAGAATCCAAAATATTAAGATTTTCTCTATTATCAAATTCATTTGGGCATTCTAATAATATCCACTTTCTAAAGAAACCCTTATCAGTATCTTGAGGGATTTGTGGAAAAAAAGCATTGCAAGAATATAACAATTTAGCCGTTGGTCTTGTATCATACGGTTCTTTAAATTTCCTATTAATAGTTATAGACCATTCATTTCCAACATATAATTTGAAAAATCTAATACTCATTTTTGTACTATCTAAATCAGAAACAACGTTTATTAATTTTTTTTCTAATTTAGCTCCTTCAAATGATTGATTAAGTTGAGAAAGTGGAACGGCACTTTTATTCAAATCTCCTATTAAATTGACGAGTAAATTTAGGAATGTAGTTTTCCCATTATTACCATTCCCATACATCATTAGAGCTTTTTGAAATTTCATTTCTGGAGTTAGACATAAACCGATAAATTCAAGAATGAAAGGAATATCTTCTTTATTAAAAATTTCATTAAGAAATTTATCAATTTTAGGACATTCGGCATTAGGATTATATTCTACTGGTATTTGTATAAAAGATAAATCAGAAGTGTTATGTTTTCGAAATTTCCCAGTCTTTAGGTTAAGAATTCCATTTTTTAGATTTAAAAGTTCGGGATTAATATCAAATTCTTCAATAGAGTGATATGTTTGGTTTTTGATTAATTTAATAATTGACTCGCTTTTATAAACCAAATATGGAATTTCAGATTGCTCCAACAATTCTGAGATTTGAGTATCAACAAACCTTTTTTGTTTTCTTATATAAACACCGCCATAAAGCCTACAAATTTCATCATTTTCTCGAATGGTTATAATGTTAGTATTTTCTTTAATATCTTGTTCTATTATATTATCCCGCAAATGATAAAAATCATTAATTTCATCATCGTTATCATCATCATCATTTCTTCTATTATTCTTGATTTTTTCTTCTATATCTTTCCATATTTTATCAAATTCTCTTTTTGGAACGATTTTTTCTTCTGCTAAAAAATCTTTAGTATTATTTTTGGTCATAAAATCTTCAGGCGAAATGCGTGAAATTAGACGAACTAAGTCATTACTATTAATATCTGTGTCAATATAATTAAACCATTTGCTTAACTCGTTCCATTTACTCGGAAATGGTGGTAAACTATCATTGTTATCTTCATATATTCCTTGTAAATATTTAGAATTCTCATACCAATTCTTAGTACCTTTAGGATTGATTTTTACTGTATTTACTGTTTCTACTATATCGTTTTCTTTTAATTTACTTATTTTAATTGGATTAATATTTTTAAGTGGATTAATAAGTAAGTCTAAATCGATATTTTCAAGAGATTTATTTAATTTAATTGGTTTTGTTGACATTTTTTAATACCTCTTAATGATTTTGAGATTAACGATAAGTTTTTAAGTAGAAAAAAGAATTTAATCACAGAGCACCTCGCTTTTTCCCAAAATCGCGATTTTTCTTGAGATTAGAATCTGTCTAGTCAACATTTCTTTTCTCTCTCTTTTTTTTATATACTCTAACATCATTTTCCTCTGTATGTTTTTATTTTTTAGCTAATTTCTCTTTTTGCATTCTTTCTTTTTTAGATTTTTCAACCCATAACTTAATAGCTTCCTCAAGACATCCACTCATATAACCGTATGTTCTACCAAATTTATCAACTACTTCAGTATTTAACTCTCTTATTAATTTTTTTGGAATATAAGCTCCAAAAAACCTAGTTTTACTTTCCGACAATAATCAATCACCGTTATTTTTATTTTTTTAATTTTTTAATTATATTTTTATAGGATTCTTGATATATAAATCATTAGTAAATATCCACCTCTTAGTAAATATCCACCATTTTTGCATAAAACTATATTTTAATTCCGATAAAAATAATTTTCGCTAATAGATTTTAATTTTGAAATATCAGAATGGATATTTTTAACCAAAAATTTAGTGAATTATATAGATTGTAAAAAAAATTTATCTCAGGAGTAATCTGATTTTAAAATGTTTAACACCTTTCATAACGTCTCTCAGCTTTCTATATCTAATTTGATTTAAACATTTTAATAAAATCATTTAAACGTTTAACAAAATCGTTTAAACGTTTAACAATTTTTATCAAGAATTTTAAATCCGTTTAATTCAAAATTTTGTGGCGAATTTTGCCCAGATTTTTTTTGGGTACGGCAGATTTTTATTAACAAAAAGGCTATTTTAATGATATTTATTGAAAAGTTTGCAACCCGAAAAAATGCAGCAGCAAAAATGCAGCAGCAAAAAATAATTCTCACTAACTATTTTTCGTTGTTCTGGTTTTGGAAATTCTGCTATTTCTTTTGCTTCTTCTAAAGTTATTTCTGATTTTGGTTTGAGAATTTCTTCTTTTACTTCTTTGGGAAGTTTTTTAACAGCTTGAACTAATTCACGCACTTTGAAGTTTGATATGTTTTCCTTTTCCACTTTTTTAATGACTTTAATTTGGTCATCTTTATTCATTCTACCGATTAATCCCATTGTTGCAGAAGGAATACGACTAGTCGTTAATGATTTAGGTAAACTCTTTTTTAAAGAATCTCTTGTCTTTTTTGCTTTTAATATTCCACTAATTTGTTGCCGTGATATTCCGAGCAAATCTCCTAATTCTTGTTGATTTTTATAATTTCCAATTTCCCATAAATGGTTAATTGCATCTTCTCTCTCTTTTGATGTAAGGGTTGAGTTATGCTCGTTTTCAATAATTTATTTAAACGTTGTTAAAACAAAAAAATGTTATCTTATAAAATAAAATTGAGGAAATAATTTAATTTAGTGATTTTTTGTAAATATCTATTATTATTCGCACGATATCCTTTGATACATCCAAATTAGTTTTCCTTTTTCATCTTCTATTACTTTTCCTTTTTCAAAATTACATTTCATATAGAATTTAATCATTTTTTCCGTTGTTTCTAAAATTATATATCGACATCCTACATCGTTTGATAGTTTCATTGCTAAACCTAAACACCAATTACATATATATTTTCCAACTCCTTTTCTACGTTGATTATTATCTACACCAAGTCTTCCAATAAGCAAACTTGGATAAGTTTTTAAGGAAATTATTTTTTTATGTTTAGTCGTTAAAACTTTAGCAGATAAACATGACATTGATAAAGTGGCATATCCCACTATTTTATTTTTATAAAAGAATAAGTAAGTAATTCCTTGTCTCTCTATTTGAAATAATAAAGATTCGTTTCTAATAAAATCATTACAACCTAAATTATCATCAAGACTACAATCGAAATTAGATAATTCAGAAGAAATATCAAGTTTTTTGATTTCAATTTTGTCAAAGTCAATAAGAATCTACTTTATAGGATTTTTTTCATATAACTCTAAACAATTCTTTAAATATTCCTTTTGCTTACTACTTAAAGGTTTTTTATCTTGTTCTATAAACCTTTTTGCATCCTTTCCTTCTAAAACTGGCATATGTTCAGGTAACATTTTTTCACCAATATTATATTTTCTCTATTTATTAAATAATATTTAACAATATTAAATTTATCTATCATTGTTAAAAATATATAAAACATAAAAATATATGAAACCTTATCTAAAGGGTTTCTGAGCTATTTTACCTTTATGAAATTTTTTAGTATAGTCAAATTCGCTTCTATCCTCTATAAAATAAGAAATTAAAAAATTATTTAGATATGAGTTTTTTACTTGTTTTCTTAGGAATTTCTTTCAATCCTAATGTATCGATTATTTCCTTATCAGAAATCTTGTTTAATAGTGTAGTATATTGATTTTTAAAGAATTTATTACTCTCAATCAAGTTAGGCAAAATTTCATTCACTTTTTTAATGGATTCTTCTAATTCATTAATCCTTTTTTTAGACTCAATCTTTTCCTTTAAGACCGTTTCAACTTGTTTTGTCAATTCTATGTTTTTTTCTTTTAAATCGAGTATTTCCTTATTATGTCTTTTGGTATCCTTATGAGTATCATCATAAACAATACAGTCAATACAAATTTCACTTTCCATTTTTTTCCATTCAGTATAATAAAAATCCAAATCTTTAATATGTCGTGAATAGATTTGTTCAGTATAGTGAGCTTCTCTTCCTTCCCAGTGAGTTAAAATTCTATCATCATCTAATTTCTTTCTATTCTTAGAGAGCTGAGAGTTATAATATTTCCTTAACCCATGAGTTTTGATATTTCCTTTAATTCCAAGTTCACTAATAATAGCTTTCAATCTACTAAGATAATCGTTTTTATTAACTCTATTATTCTCATAAATTTTATTATTGTTGTCGTCTAAAACATAAACTATTTTGTTCTTTTTATCTCTTAAAGCTTTTCCTTTTAAATCTCTCTCAGTTTTAGGAGTTTTTCTAGCTAAAAATAATGTATTTAAATCAAGTTTGGTTAAATCATCTATAGAATAAATAGATTGAATTAACTCGGTTAATTCTTTAGTAAAAATCAGATAATTAATTGTTACTGTTTCTTTTTGAGTTATAAAATTCCTAACAAAATAATGTTCTTGGTAAAATTCGATTTTATACTTATCTTCAATTGTTAGTTCTTCTATAATGTCACTTATTCTTAACCCAGTTTGAGTTTCAAACTTACAAATCAATCTATAGTTTGATGATTCCAATTTAGATTGAATTTTCTTGATAATATCTTTTGTTAGGGTTATTTCATTCTTATTAGCT
>SDBS01007092.1_pt1 | contig 10901 bp, 10 predicted proteins | sample 2277091 | NCBI WGS metagenome assembly SDBS01 (sample SAMN10404972, study PRJNA504765) | marine sediment metagenome | isolation source: marine sediment core GS10_PC15, 163 cmbsf | place: Arctic Ocean: Southern Knipovich Ridge | collected 2010 | reverse complement strand
ACCATCCTCCTAATATCATTGACTACTGTAACGAGTGAGCAGTACCAGAAGTTCTGTATGAAAAAGCACATGATAATTGCCATCAGCACAAAGCCCCACGTAGACAAGTCAGTAGGATAGCGCTTCGACGGGTTCTCTATCAGCGCGTACAGACCCATGATCGGCAAGGGCGCGCACAGGAAGTAGCAATAGTAGATAAACGCCTTCCACCACGCGCGGCTGCGGTTCAGGTGGAATAACACAGTACGCATGTAGATCTTGTAGTCGTACAGCATCACAATGAAGACTTCTACAACTGGAAGTCCGTGCAGCAGCCAGTCGGCGGTGCGCACTTTGTCAAATGTCAGCGTGCCCGTGCCGCAGATCGTGTCCTCGATGTATATTTCTGGGTTGAGCCACACGAGTACCAAGATGATCAGCACCACCAGGATCACGCTTCCCAGCACAATTGGCGCGTATACCAGCGCTATAGTAACTTCAAACCAGCCCTCTGTCCAGAGTCCCACTGGAATGACGACAAGAAGCACTGTGATGAGTACAAAGTTCCAGTAAGTGTACATGAACAGATTGTAGTGGTCCTCCACGATGAGGAGTATGATGATTGCGATATTCACCGTTGCCCAAGCGACACAAGTAAGCGCAAGAAGGTACGGCCTCCTGAGCCACCACAGATATCTGCTTAGGGCAGTCTTATGTTCCTTTGGCAAGAATTCCTTGTTAGCATCAGGAGTCTTTGACATGTTACTAGGAAAAATAAGAGCAAATGTTAGAGTAATATACCTCTTCACCCCCTGCTCTTTTTGTTATATTTCTTATATATCTATTAAAAAAAAAGAGAGAGATTTTTTTTTGTTAAGTGGACATGGCCAATGCAAACGCAATACTCGAAATAGGAAGCCTTGCGCAGACATCATGTGAACCAGGTGTTGCCTGGCATTTTTTGCCGCTTGGAAAAATTTTGCTAAAAGGGGAGGACAAGGGAATACTACTCGGCCGAGCGTTCTATAAAAACACGCTGTTTGAGTTCGGGCCATCACTAAAGATGTACGATTGGATGTTCATGATGGAACGCAAGACTGCTGTATTACGTCACCTGCTTGGATTAACTGGACCAAATCCTTGGTCTGTTTGTGCATTCAACGGACAAAGACACTACACGTTTGTAGCGGTGGGGGATGTGAATGATTTATCGCGCGCTCTGGTACTGTCTGTTGTCAAAATGTTTTGGAAGTGGTTGTACCCAGGAATACCCTTTCCTGATGAAGATGAATACATGAAATTACAGTTCTCACCCCACGAATTTGATAAAGAAATTATAATGCAGAACATTTACGAAACAGGACGTCTTGGTTTTACCCTTCCTGGATAAAGTATTAAGTTGCTTGATTTTTTATTTTTTCTAGAAAGTGATACTTTTATGAATAAAAAAATAAATCCCTGTCATTTTATTTTAAAAAAAAATTTATATATTTTTGAGGAAACCTCACGCACATTAAGTGAAACATGTATACGAATGATTGTGTGCCAGAAATAGAAAGCCTTGCATTGACATCAGGAGAATCACGTACTCCCTGGTATTTTTTTCGGGCGGCAAATGTTTCGGTAAAGCAGGAGAAAACGTGCATTGAATTTGGGGCGATACTTTATAAAATTGATAATAAGGCTATGGAATCACCAGCTATACGAATACACAGTTGGGTGTTTATGTTTAATACCGCGGTGAATAAAATCTATCAAATTGGTGAACCGTCAGATTCTTTGTTGATTTCTGCATTCCGTGAACAAAAATGCTACACGTTTTTAAAGGTGGAACATGCAACTGATAAACCACGTGTTCTGATACAGTATGTTGTGAAAACATTCTGGAAATGGATGTATCCAGGAGTGGCCGTGCCTAGTGAAGATGAATTCAAAAAGATGCAGTTCCCACTTTGCGAAGTTGTCAGTGAAATAACACAGCATCACATCGCTGAAGCGAAAAGTGCCGGTTTTGATATTCCTATGTAGTAAGTCCGGCGATTTTTTATTTTGTAAAAAAAAGAAAAATATTTTTTTCGCTCGTAAATTTAGTTTTTTTTCTAGAAAATGATACTTTTATAAATAAAAAAATAAATCCCTATCACTTTATTTTTAAAAAAAAATTTTTTTTTGAAGTACCAAACTTCTACATCAAATCCGCGAATGATTTCTCCCGGTTTCTTAGAATTGCAACTCGATGACGAACGAAACCAAATGCTTCGTTTTAATATCAAAACATTTATTACACCTGAATTAAGAGCAGAACTTGCACGTAGTGATTTTGACGCGTGCAGCATCCTACGTAACTTGATGGTGCGCATTTTTGGGAATAATAAAATGTTGCAAATTGTTTACATACATTGTTGTACCCCCTACGGGCATGTTTATAAAGTGTATTTGCTGAAAGATGTTGAATATGTTTTTTCTATTGAAGCCATGCCAACTAGATTTACTGGTATTCACACCACAAAAAAGGCTGAGGCTAAGCGTCGCTCAGCAGCCATAGCACTTGCTTCTATGGCTGATACGGCCGATCGTACACTTAAGGAACTAGACTTCCCGTATGGCCAATAAAGAAAAAAAAATCCCTAATCCGGAGATTTTTTATTTTTTAAAAAAAATATTTTTTTTTCTGCTCGTAAATTTTATTTTTTCTAGAAAATGATACTTTTATAAAAAAAAATCCCTGTCACTTTAGAAAAAAATTAATATTTTTTATAAACAAACTTGATATCCATGGACAGCGACACCGCAACATTGGGCAGCTCCTCCAGCTACGAGTCAGAAAACTCTATAGTCAGTGCAAATGAATTCTCTGCGCGCATCAAAATACCATTCAACTTTGGCATATTTGCAAAAATGGTTAACGAAGGCATCGACCCCTGTCACGGCGGAAAGTTCGTCACGCTGCAGCTACTGCGCTTCGTGTCACACCGCTACTCTGGAGTATTATTGACACTGTCCGATGGAGCCAACACTGCAGACGTGCATCTCAGCACCGTTGATCTGAATTCACTTGCGTCGCCGTTTAGTGTCGTCTGCCTCATTAATTTGCGCTACAATTTTACGTCCCACACATGGAGTGCATCTGAAATGACAACGAGCATTTCCGCGTCCAACTCAAAGGTCGCGATTCTCACAGGACCGCTGCCACAAATTGCACCGCGGGCGCAGACCAAGAAGCGCTCTGTGGAGAAGAGTTCGCAGGGAGACACAATGCTGCCTGAAACGATGTCGCCGAAGCGCCAAAACGTTGCAGACGTCTTGGTGCGGATGCCCGGGGATAGTCAGAAGAGTGCTCCAGCGAGTCCGACGGTGCCCGTTCCTGGTGACATACGTGCAGAGTCGCTTCTCGGATCCGCTGTGTATCACTTCGCGCGTCTGCGCCACATCCCGAGCCTCAAGAACGTTAGCGAGGGCCTGACAAACTTCTTCGTTGGCCCGGTTCGCGTGGAGGTGCAGCCGCCGCGCACAGAGAAGCAGCCGTGGTGCATCGACGCCACAGACGCGCAGGGCGACACCATGCGCTACAAGGTGTTCAGCGGCAAGGACGATGATGTTCAGGGACGCTTCGCTGGTAGCGATCTGTTCTTCATCGGAAACGGAGAGCCGAAGTACTCCACATACAGCCGTGCAGTTGAGGTGCTCTTCTCCATGTCGCTGCAGAGCGGGAACCAGCGCTTTCTCATCGTAAAGCAGGTGCCGCTGAGCAAGAGCAAGCCTCTGATGCATCTGTTTCAGAGCGGCGCCGCTGTGTCTTCTTCGTCGTCCTCTTCTGGCCCAGCTGCCCCGCTCTCTGTAGCAGACTATCTCCTGCTGGAAAATGCCGTAGACAAGACAGGTGTAGAGAGGGGGCTCTCTGTGCGTGGCGTGCTTCGTGAAGTAGGGGCGCCGATCAACACCAAGGCAGGAAAGCCATATAGAATGATCCGCATTGCACAAACAGAGAGCACTGTGCTGACAATCAATGTGTGGAGCTCCGCCGAGCGTGTCATGGCAACGCTCTCGGAAAAGTTAGGCGAGTCGCACTACACGGCCACACACGACACTGCGCGCGTGGTGCAGCTCTCCGGGTTGAGCATAGACCACTCGCGCTCCAAGTACCAAAGCAACATAGCAGACACCTCCACGCTGGAGTTCCTCACGGGCGTGGACAGTGATCACCAGCAGGCGATCAACTCTTTGCCGACTCCTGCGCCTCTCCTGACGCTCACGCAGGCCATGGCCCAGCCCGAGAACACGTACTTCGACCTGCTTGTGCTTGTGCCCGCCTGCTCAGAGGCGCGCCCAACACAGGGAGCCAACGGTCCGTTCATGCGCTACGACGTGAATGCATTCGACAACAGTGGATTGGAGCACAGTATGTGCGTGCGCTTCAAACTCTTCAAGGGCAACATGCTTGTGCATGCCGTGCGTGACAGCGGCCCTGAAATGGAGCCAGCATTCAAGAGCGAGACCGGCAGCGAGGGCATCGTTGTGTGCCAGGACCCCGCGCGCGTTACTGTCGCCTTGCTGCACCGCTACAAGTTGTTTGTGCCGCACGACACAGAGGGGACGTCTCTTGTGTCCGGCTCCTTCGGCAGTCAGGGCGAGCCGCGCCGCTACCTGGTGCGTGACAGAGACAGCAGTGAGGAGGTGCTGACACACGGCGATCCACGCGCCCAGACGCTGCTAAAGTGGTACAATGAAGGCAACGGCTACACACTCTTTGTGCCCGATTTGGCACCCACGGTTAAGCGCACTCCGGAAGAGTATGCGAAGCTCATGGCAGACACAAAGTTGATCACCGGACCAGGCAACGGCGGAGTGCCACTTTGTTCGTCTCTGGCATCTGGAATTGCAGTTTGTGTTGTGAGCAAGGAACGGGAAGACGAGGCCGCGATTCACAGAGCTAGCTTTGGCGGAATTTTGAAAAATCTAAAGCGCCAATAAATATTTTTTAGCGCAAAAAATGATACTTTTAAATTTTTTTCCATAATCCCCTTCATTTTTTTTTGAAAAAAAAAATGAAGCGTGGCTACTCTACCCGTGATGTAAAAACTGCCGCGAAACAATCCAGCGCAAAAATAGCTACATTGGAACTGGATATCGAAAAGTGCCGCGCAAAACGAAAAATACTCAAGGACATTCTGAAACGTGAACGTAGTAATTTATGTGATATACAGGACTTGTGTGATAAGAGTTACTGTGACTACTGCTTTGAACATCACACAGACCCATGTTTATGTAAGATTCTTTATTTAGATAAAAGTTTGACGATTCATTATGTAGCAAAATCTTGCAGTAGATGCAGAGCTGTGTATAAAATGGGCGATTTCTGCCATGCGACATTTGATATAGCATGTGATTACGCGCGAAATGAATTGCGACGCCTTGGAGGCTCGGCGTTCATGGCAGTACGTCACATACGGCGCCTTGATATGAAGAGTTGGGAGTACCGGACTGGACATGTATATTCGTATGGAATGCTGGAATTCGAGAGAATACTGTGTGCGTTGAAGTCTGATTATGATGATGATCTCACTCCAGTAGAATGGATATTTACACTTGACACAGGCGTTGCAAATAAATTTGCCGGATTTGACAAGCCTGATGAAGACAGTGACGATGAATTAGTAAGCAAAAAATAAAAAAATATTTTTTTTTTGGCGCGCAGAATTTTCAATAAAAAATAGTTTTACAAAATTTGATACTTTTCCAAATTTTTCCTTTTACCCTCTAAAAATGAAACGAACTCGCTCAACAAAATCTTCCCCAGACAGCAGTGACACAGATGCCGTAGTCCACAAAGACAAGACTTTGCGCCGTAGTCCGCGCCTTGCACTGAAGTGCCAGCTACTTCGCATAATTGAGTGCACCGAAATTCTTGATATAATACTCAGGCACTGTTCAGATGCCAAAACATTTGCAACGTTCTCACGGCTTAACAAGCGATTCAATGAAGTGGCACAGAATCCGTCTACTCTTGCGTGCGCAATGAACGCATTTTCAATAAAGCGTGGTTCTCAAAAACTTGGAAGCGACGTATGGAAAGATTACAGTCTCCTTCCAAATGGAAAGAGGCATGGGTCGTATACGGAAGAGGATATCATAATTGATGGCGCGGCAATGACAATAACTTTATTAAAGGACTGTAACTACATAAATGGAATGCTCCACGGATTGTATAGATCATTTGGAAATGTAAGGATCGTGTGCATCTATGATCACGGTAAAAAGCACGGCCTGTACTCAGAGTTAAACCTCCAAGAGGGTAAAAGGATTAAATGCACATATTCCCATGGTCTATGCAATGGAACTTTCACGGAGTTTCTCCGTAATATGATTAAACGACAGTGCGAATATGTGTATGGAAGACTTACTGGAGTGGAGACAATATGGTTTCCTGACAGTTTACAGCACGAATTCAAAACTGAATACTTTAGGAACATGAAACACGGAACATACGAGAGATGGAATAGACATGGCATTAAAGTTGTGCATACCATGTACAAACATAATAAATATCACGGCCCACATTTGACATGGCACGACAATGGACAGCAATGTGAGTGCAGCACATACGTGGATGACAAGCTTGATGGAGTGTCAGAGATTTTCTTTGAAAACGGCAAAAAACTCCAATCAGGAACATTCAGGAATGGAATGCTACATGGACTACTTACGGTGTGGAATGAACAGGGCACGCTGATCTACGAGAATGATTATGGCGCCTGATTTTGTTGTGTGCAAAATAATTAAAAAATATTTTTTTTTCTTAAAAAAAGTCTATAAATTTGATATTTTTACAATTTTTTCCTTTTGACCCCCATTCCCAAAGTTTAAAAAAAATATAACACCGCACAACATGCCCGCCGAAAAAGAAAAAAAGCAAACTCTCACGTCCGGATTGATCTTTAACATATGTTTAAATGCTATTATGTTTGGCGGACTTATATCCCTTTTGTTCATCATGGTTAACCCTGCTCCTGTAGTGTGCACACAATTTGTGCATACGCACATGGTAACTGAATTCCAAAAAAATGGCGAGACTTTTACTCTTGATTCCTCTTCTTCTTCTCGTGAAGTAAAATCACTAGAGTTATACTGTATGTCACGTTCAAATGACCCGGATAAAGACATAGACTGGCTTACATCACACTTGAAAATCCAGCTGAAGGACCTTATCCTGGTTAATAAATCCGTCCCTCTGCGCAAATACGATGCAGACGATATTGAAATAGTGAATGTGATGTACGACGACCATACCAAAGAGTGGGTGGATATACGTACGTCGCTGAATGTTGGATTGGTAGCGCGTCACCCTACACACTCATTTACGGTGCTTGTGGTAGCTGGACCACAGTCTTGGAAGATTTTCAACAGCATTATTTCTACCGTTATGGATAAAATTGTGGATGTATTTTTAATACGCGTATATACTTCGATGTACAGCGTATTCAAGCCGTTACCGATAGTGCCAGATTCATGGTGGCCAATTATGTTCTGGGTAGAATATCAGGTGATCATTGCTTTAAGTTGCGCGGTTGGTTTTGCCGCGTGTGGGATTTTGCGAGTTAAATAAAAATATTATTTTTTTAGACCACATTTTCATATAACATTTCAAGAACACATGGAAGTATTAAAAATTCCTCTATTATGCGGCTATTATTAATTTTACTCGTCGCCACCTTGCTCTGCACTGCACATGCAGTTTACCACACAGGGCGCCCACTCGCAGACAATTGGGTGGTGCGGTTGCGAGACTCTGCAGTTGTGCGTCCGATTGCGCAGAACACCGGGGTGCATGTATTGCACACTTACCAGAGTGCAGGCCACAGCACGCTGGCATGTGTAAGTGTGCTGAACGGGGAATACCTCGGCGCAGAGCAGGTTGCAATGCAGCTCGGCTATGCTCCAGAAGATATAATTGCAATGTCCCGCGAGAAAGTGGTGCTTGCAGAGGAGCTGTGGAACCTTGATCGCATTGACCAGCGCAACCTACCGCTAGACGACGTCACGTACAATCCCTCGACTGACGGAACTGGAGTGCACATCTACGTGGTGGACACTGGTATTGACGTCACGCACTTGGAGTTTGCCGGCCGTGCCTCGAACGACTTCACCGTGTTTGGCCTGTTCGCCGACGAGCACGGCCACGGCACGCACGTGGCAGGCATTGCAGGCGGTGCCTCCTTTGGCGTGGCACGGGGCGCGTGGCTGCACAATGTGCGCGTGCTGGATGCGTCTGGCTCGGGCTCCACGTTTACCGTGGCACTGGGCCTGCTGCACGCGCTCTCGGCCGGCGTCAGGCCAGGCGTTATCAACCTGTCTCTGGGCTACACGGGCAGCGACGCGGTGATTGCCTCGCTCATTGCCGACATTCAGAGCGCCGGATTCACGGTGGTGGCAGCTGCCGGAAACTCGGCTGCCGACTCATGCAACCACGAGCCAAGCTCGCTGAGCGGCGTCGTTGCAGCTGCTGCAAGCGGCATTACAGATGTGTCGGCCTCGTTCAACAATGTGGGTTCGTGTGTCACACTCTTTGCCCCTGGAGTCTCCGTCCTCAGTGCCGCGCCTGGTCAGAGCAGTGCAATATTCAGTGGAACAAGCATGTCTGCTCCTCACATTGCAGGCGGTGCCGCCTTGCTGCTACAGAGCCAACCTGCCAGCACACCAGCACAGATCAAGACCGCACTTACGCAGGCGGCCACTCCAGGCGTGATTTCGTCGGTGAGCGGCTCGCCTAATCTGCTGCTCTACATTGGTACAAACGGATCGCCGTCGCGCACCCCTTCTCCAAGCACATCTAGAAGTAGCACTCCTAATGCTTCTCCAAGCACATCTCGAAGTAGCACTCCTGCCCCGCAAAACTCTTGTGGCGCTGTAGTGCCCTCATTGCTTTTTGTAACAGCAACAGTGTTATGTGCAATGTTTTTGCACTAAAAAAAAAATAAATATTTTTTTAAAATCTTTTTTGGGAAAAAAGATACTTTTATATTTTTTTTCCTTTTGCCCTCCATCAAATTTAATTCAAAAAAAAATGAGCAATAAACGTGACTTGGACAGTCCCACATCGCCTGATCAAAAACGTTCCGCTGCAGCGGACTTCGATGTAGCTTCACGCAACTCCGATGTTACTTCGCGCAACCCCGTGTCACGCGCACTGGGAGTCTATTTTCACGGTACAGATACGCTGACTTTTCTCAGTGAGGATAAAATGCCATCACAAGAACTGCAGAGCAAGTTGTCTGATCTGATCGACTCACCGGATGACATTCGCGACTACAAAACACTGACCGAGCTGTTGTTCTTTGCAGTGAATATTGACGGACGCCGCGCAATTCTTCGCGCGGATCTGCTTACCGATAACCTGGTGCCATTTTCCAAGGATCTCTCGGCCGTAGGCATTCTCATCCCAGACGATCCACGCAAGGCGATCGGCTCGGTTGAGGGGGCACTTATATTACAGAATATTGTGTACGCCGCCTACGTGGTCCTGCTTAAAAAGAACCTGGTCAACGAATGGCCTGCGGTGCAAATGCGCGAGTATATAGGCTGCTGCACTGGCTCCACTGAAGCTGCGCCATTCAAGCTCTGCCGCGTGGTAATGTATAGCAGCAAGTTTTCGCACCCCTCTCTCGATGATTATTACCGCCACGACAGCGCTGTTCCACGGCCCGAGGCGAAGGATCCTTCCAAGGAGCGCGCAGTGTTGCTGATCTATGATTGCGGCACGAAGAGCGAACCTGCTAGCTACAACGGCGGTGGTTTCCGCATCATACGCGAAACAGACGTGCCGTGCACCTGCAAATCCGACTTCCAGTGGCTCTGCTTCTATTCGATGAACTGCGACAAGCTCAATTCAGCGCTCAGCAAGTGTGTATTCTTCGCAGGACCTCATTCGTGGGACTCGGACGAAGTATTGAAATATGTGGACGAAAAGAGCGCACTTAATGAGTCCTATCGTCAGCAACTTATTTATCCCATGCGCTCTGCACTGGATCAAATGTGGCTATTGGAGCAGATGCGTAACAAGTGGGACATATTGCAAACGTTCACAACTACGCCGGCATTCATTGCCAACAAAGGTGCAATTCAGGACAGCAAAGTCGTGCCGCAAATTGTAAACGTGATCTACTTGCAGGGCAACAATGGCCTGTGAAATAAATAAAAAAAATATTTTCTGTAAAAATGATACTTTCATAAAATTTTTCTTTCTCCCCACACTTAAAAAAAATGACCAATCCATTCATTATTCTGTTTGAGAAGAATAAAGCAACCTTCGATCGTGGATTTCCAATAATAGCCGCCGAAACTCCGCCATATCACAGCCCACAAAACTGTGACAGCGACTGTGACGATAATGGTGATGACAGTGATTATGATGAGGTTGGATTTGAATTGGGACGCAAGCAAAAGCAGTCGTTTGTGTGTGCCGAGTATCCATCGCCGAAAGATCTTGGTTCAGGTGTGTTTCCTAATCGCCGTATAGTAATGCAGATAACTATTCAGCAAATCTGTTTGCCGAAGATCCTCCGTATGAAAGGTTATATGCGTGGATTTATTGAATACCTACTTGGATTGCCTGGAGTTGAGGCAGTTCAATTACAGGCAGTGATGAATCCCTCCCTGCGTAATAAGCTTTTACCTGATCCTAAATGGGTGTGCCAGGAGTTTCCAGATAATCGAGATTTTAACTCGTCTTTTGTGTTGTTCAAAAACTCTCAATAGTAATAAAAAAAATTTCTTTTTGTTTTTAAGGAAAAAATTTCTTTTTGTTTTAAGGAAAAAATTTCTTTTTGTTTTTAAGGAAAAAATTTCTTTTTGTTTTTAAGGAAAAATTTCTTTTTGTTTTCTATTCAAAAAATTTAAATAATTTCTTTTTGTTTTTAAGGAAAAAA